>Ga0209450_10000427_pt1 | contig 21743 bp, 25 predicted proteins | sample FrelakmetLWP11LW_FD_187149 | JGI IMG/M metagenome (GOLD analysis project Ga0209450, IMG submission 187149) | Freshwater lake sediment microbial communities from the University of Notre Dame, USA, for methane emissions studies - LWP11 LW (SPAdes)... | ecosystem: Environmental > Aquatic >...
CCCGTGCTGCGGGGGACTTATGCAAATGGTGCGCAGCGCTCTTGAAAAAGCCTCGAGGAAGGTGCCGGTAAAAGCGGTGCAGGTGAGCATTGACGGTAAGATACTGAAGGATGAATGGGTCTGAAGACCACATGACCCGGCTTCAGTATCCCGGCATCATCAGAAAAAAAAAAATTAGTTTGATATCTGAATATACCTGGCCTCTGTATTACCTTCTGAACCCCGAAACATCAACTACTGACAGGAGGCATTTGCGGTCATCACCAATGACAACTCCTTCCATGTATACCTGGCACAGAGGCCTACCATTATACCCGAGCGTCAGCTCACATGACTCTTTAGAGTTGCTGGCAAATACCTTTTTAAAAAACTGATTGAATTCAGATTTCGAACCTTCGGCAATGTACAGTTTAAAGTTGCTGTTTATCAGTTTAAAGCGCTTATCTCCTAACATTTCAGCCCCTGTAAAATTAAGATCGCAGATGCTGCCGTCACTGTCGAGGGTAAAATAACCCATCGGAGCAAAATCATACAGCATTGTATACTTCTTCAGTGCCTCTTCAGCTGTATCATTTGCCTGACGCAACTCTTCATTCTGCATTTCCAGTTCTATCTGGTGAACCTGAAGCTCATGGAGGAGTTTTTTAGTATCGGATTCCAAAACCTTAGTTTCAGTCATTTTGGACTGTTTCTTCAGTTTCTCTTCGGCTTTCAAACGGAGTTCCTGATAATCTGTAAGATTCTTATCTTTCCTGCTCATGGCTCAATTCTTTTTCAATTGACAATATCAATGCTTCTGCCTTATTAAGGTTATCGAATGACAGGCTCAGGAAACACTCGGCAAACTTCAGATTCCCACCTGATGTTTTTAACTTAATTTTCAATCTGTCGTTCAGCCCTTTACTCAGCACCTTTTTTATTTGTTCTTCAGTGACTTTTTGTAACTCCTCTGAGACAAACTCCCGAACAAAACTCTTGTCTATGCAATCATCACGCTTTACACCGAAGAATAATTCCGCCTGAGGATTGAGTTCCAGTACTTTCATCTCATCTGACAAAATTACTTTAATATCTGAAGATGCGTTTAAAAGGAGGTGAAACATCTTCTCGTTCTCGAGCAGTTTTTCTTCAAGTCTCTTATGATCCGAGATGTTGATGAAAGTTATGACAAGGCCGTCTATTCTGTCATCGAAAGTACGGTATGGCATTATACGGACTAAAAACCACCGGCCGTCTCTGGCAGGTATTTCTTTCTGCATAAAAACCAGTGTCCGCAGCACTTCAAGGGCATCGTCAGCCAATCCCGGGTAATTGAGGTCTGATGTCTGGTCCGTGAAAGGCCGTCCGATGTCACTTTTAATAAGCTTAAAGATTTTAGTCGCTGCATCGGTAAAGCGACGGATATTCAATTCTTTGTCAAGAAACAGTGTGGCAATTTCGGTGCTGTTGAGCAGGTTCTTCATATCATTGTTGACCCGCGAATAATCATCTACTTTTGCCTGTAATTCAGCATTCACAGTCTGAAGTTCCTCATTCAGGCTCTGCATCTCTTCCTTGGAAGTTGTCAGCTCTTCATTTGTTGACTGCAGTTCTTCATTTGTGGATTGTAATTCCTCATTCGCAGATCTCAGTTCTTCCTGCGAAGTCTGCACCTCTTCCATAGTATTCTGCATCGTGTCACGCATTCGCTGCAGCTCTTTCTCCATCTCATTCTGCCTCGCACTATGCACAGCCCTGGTACCTGTTTTCGGGGGCAAATAGGATCCCTCAACCTCCTTTACATCACTAAAAATTACGAGTACGGTGCCGTACAGGAGCTCCGGTTTATCTATCCATTTAATGTCAATGCTTACGGTCTGAGTGCTGCCATCTGTTTTTATTCTGAGTTTGCGCAATGCCACTGTTTCTTTTTTCGACACCGAACGGTGAAAGGCATTGTGAAAATCATTGCGCAGCTCTTCCCGCAACATTGCGAAGATATTGAGGTTTGCTTTTCCGACTGCCGGCTCAAGATATTTACCTGTATGCCCGTGTATGTAAATAATGTCACCATATTCATTCACCAGCACTCCGGAGGGTGAAAAATGCTCCAGTAACAGTTGATCGGCAAGTGTTTGAATATTGAGGCTTTGCCAGCCAGGAGCAGGGTTCTTGGCAATGGATGATTTGGCCCTGGTAAATGAAGACGGAAAATCAAATACTTCAGGCAAATGGCCTGAGATGGTGCGTTTGTATATTTTCAGCCTGTTATCGACAGTAGTATAAAGATGGTTCAGGTTTCCGGGAGTTTCGGAGCTGCCCAGGATCATTATCCCATCCGGGTTGAGGCTGTAGTAAAACATCCCGATAAGCTTCTTTTGCAGCTCCGGATCCATGTATATCAGCAGATTACGGCATGAAAGCATATCAAGTCTTGTAAAAGGAGGATGGAGGGTTATATTATGCTGCGCAAATACAACCATTTCCCTTATTTCGGTTTTGATCCGGTAACCTTCATCGGATGAAATGAAATACCGGTCAAGACGATCAGGAGATACATCGGCCGCAATATTTGCCGGAAAAACTCCTCTTCTGGCAATATCGATAACGTCGGCATCAATATCAGTAGCAAATATCTGCAATGAAAGGCCTCCGTGCTGCTTGGTTATTGCCACCGCCTCTTTAAATATTATCGCCAGTGAATAAGCTTCCTCACCTGTTGAACAACCCGGGATCCATGCACGTAATACTGTTCCGGGCTGTTGCCTTGCAATAATTGCCGGCAAGACCTTTTCTTTCAATTTTTCCCATACCGGAGCATCCCTGAAGAAATTGGTTACTCCTATAAGCAGCTCTTTGAAAAGGATATCCACCTCTTTTGGGTTCCCCTGCAAAAAGTGGACATATGAGACGATTCTGTCTATCCTATGGACACTCATACGTCTCTCTATCCGCCGGTACAGTGTATTTTTCTTATATAATGAAAAGTCGTTGCCTGTCTGATTCCGCAGCAGGATAATTATCTTTTCCAGAGAGCTCTTGTCTTTCAGAACGGTATTGATATCTGACCTGATAACGGGTAAATGCCGGTGGTATTCGATCAGCCTGGCAGGCAACTCTCTTGCCGGAGCTACAATATCAACTGTTACGGCTTCGATTGCACTTCGAGGCATGCTGTCGAATTTGGAATCAGAAGGATCCTGCACCATCACCAGTCCGTTTTTTTCCTTTATGGCACGCAAGCCTATATTACCGTCAGACCCCATCCCAGACAGAATAATACCGATACTGAGATCCTTCATGTCATCTGCCAGGGAACGAAAGAAAAAATCAATCGGGAGACGCAATCCCCTTGATTCGACAGGCTCAAAAAGGTGCAACACGCCATTTAATATTGACATGCTGGTGTTCGGAGGGATCACATAGACGGAGTTTATTCTGACAGGCATACGGTCTGTTACCTGGTACACCTTCATTCTGGTAATCCTCTGCAGCAATTCCGGCAGCATTCCCTTCTGTGTAGGGTCAAGATGCTGGATTACAATAAAAGCCATTCCGCTTTCTTCTGGCACATTACCAAGGAACTGTTCAAGAGCTTCAAGTCCGCCCGCAGACGCCCCGATACCAATTACAGGGAACTTTTCGTTGTCCCTGACACCGGTTTTCTTTTCAGATGATGCCTTTGATTTCGGCTCACTCGATTTCACGCTTGTATGTTATTTTGTTTCCAGCACTAAAACGACCTCACAGCTTCCTGCCTGTATATGCACTCAAAACAGACCCGGGTTAATACTCCATGATCTGATTGCCATTGAATCGGGTCAGATAAAATTACCTGTTAATACAAATTAAACAAGAAAACAGAGTCTTTGAAGCACAACGCCGGATGTTTTTATAACCACCATGTCACTATCTTTCAACACAATCCCTTGTTTGAGCAACTATCTGCTGGCATTATAATATTTCATGGCTTCCGGCATGAATTTTTCCAGCTTCCTTAATCTAGTCTCATCTGATGGGTGAGTGCTAAGAAATTCCGGCGGACTGGCGCCGCCTGCCGCAGCCATTCTTTGCCAGAACGGAATTGCTTCCCGCGGGTCATAACCTGCCAATGCAGAAAATATGAGTCCGTATTGATCAGCCTCGGTTTCCTGTTGCCGTGACCATGGTAAGATTGCTCCCACAACGCTCCCTATTCCATAAGTCATCATGAACAGATCACGGGTCTCCTGCGGCTTCTGTGCCAGGGCGATTTCCAGAGCCATACCACCCATTTGCTGAACCAGGGCCTGGCTCATCCTTTCGTTACCATGTTTGGCGACAGAATGGGCAATCTCATGACCCATGACAATTGCCAGTGCTGCTTCATTTTCGGTGACAGGCAGCAGGCCTGTGTATACGACCACCTTTCCCCCGGGCATGCACCAGGCATTTATTTCTTTGCTTGCGACCGTATTGAACTCCCATTTATAACCTTCAAGCAGCGATTCCTGTTCCTGGGTGGCAAAATACTTTGTGATTGCATTTGAAATTCGCGCACCTACACGGTCAACCAATGCTGCTTCCCTGCTTGTACGGGAGTTTAAAACATTATTCTCCGACAGGAATGCGTTGTATTCGTTTTTGGCCATCAGCTGCAGTTCGGATTCCTGCACCAGGCTCAGCTGCTTGCGGCCGGTAAGCAAATTCATTGCACACCCCGTCAGAATCACAGCCGTTAGTAATATATAGACAATCTTTTTCATCTTTATAATTGTATATCTTTCAGATAGGCTATAACCCCAAAGAGCTTCAGAAGCCAGACTATAACCACGATCACAACCACAGCATTCAGTATGGATTTTATTTTACGGTCCATTGGAATGTAACTGTTGACCAGCCATAACAGGACGCCGGCAACAATCAGTACGATTAAAACAGTCAGTAATGGCATAACAGTATAGTATTTAGTTGATTTCAAAGGTAAGCAGGGTGCTGTCTGTATGTGTTACATAACTATTGCAAAGAATTACAAGATTCACACATTTGGAAATGAGCGAATCTATCATTACTGAAGTCTTCTAAAATCAGAGTATAAACTGCTTCATCATATGCGAATAATGTAACTCATTTCAGGGGTTATCATTTATTCCTGCCATCAATCTTTTTTTTGCTCACCCTCATCTATTTTAAGAGTATCATTGGCGAGTTTTTCGGCAGCTTTTGCTTTCCTGTTGAAATAGCCCTTGAAAAGAAAACTCTCCTTGGCTGCATTCATGTTTTCATCTAATCCCTTGCTGCTGTTCTTAAGGTTTATGATTGTCCTGTCAATGTTTTCTGCAATGGTTGAATCCTGAATTAATCTCCCGAGTGTCCCGTTTCCGCTGTTGATGTTAATCATGATGTCTGCCAGCTGATATGAAATAATTGCTGCATTATCTGCAGTTACCTGCATACTTTCCATTATGGCATCAGTTTCCACAGGTTCTTTTGACCTTATGTATCCCCCGTCTTTTACTAAGGGAGCCCCTTCGCTGCCCTGAGTAATTACCAGAATGCGGTCGCCGATAATCCCTGCGGATCCTATACCTGCCTCACAGTCATTTCTAATGAACTGCTGAACGCTTGTTTTTATTAACATGTCAACACGTACAGTAGTATCATTTATGATCCTGATGTTATCAACAGTACCGACATTGATACCTGAAAACCGGATATTACTCCCAGGCTCCAGCCCGCTTACATTATTGAATGTTGTAGTGATCTTAAAAACAGGATCGAATAGATTCTCCTGCTTCCCTATTATAAAAATGGCTATAACGAATATCATCAGCCCTCCTATAATAAAAAGCCCTAACCTTACTTTAAACTTTTGTGTGTGCGTTTCCATATTCTTATCATTTAAAGAATGATTTTATTGATCTGTCTGCTGACTGTTCGAACTCGTCCAGTCCTCCCTCCTTATAAACTTCGCCGTCAAGCAGCATGATAATCCGGTTTGCGGTTGTCCGTGCACATTCAATATCATGTGTGATGATTATTGAAGAAGTTTTATATTTTTTCTGAACATCATTGATGAGCGTGCTAATCTCATCCGATGTAACCGGATCAAGACCAGTCGTCGGTTCATCATACAGCATTATCTTCGGGTCAACAACAAGGGTTCGTGCCAGGCTGATCCGCTTACGCATCCCGCCTGATAACTGTGATGGCATTTTGTTCAGGGCATCAGATAAACCAACATTTTCAAGAACCTCTTCAACTTTTTCGTTTATTTCCTTCTGACTAAGATTCTTTTTTATCCTTCGCAATGGAAACTCCAGATTTTGCCTTACGGTCATGGAATCATACAATGCGCCACTCTGAAAAAGAAAACCGATCTTCTTCCGCAGCTCTCCTAATCCTTTCTGATTCAGCGTACTAAGGTCCTCTCCCAGGACTTTTATTGTTCCGTCATCGGGTTCCAGCAAACGAACAATACATTTTATCAGTACTGATTTTCCTGAACCTGATTTCCCAAGCACAACGAGATTTTCTCCGTTAAAAAGTTTAAGGGAGACATCTACCAGTACATCCTCCGTGCCGAACCCTTTCCTGAGGTTGTTGATTTCAATAACCTGTTCAGGGATTTCTGTTCCGGCAGGAACAACAGTTGCTGTCTGAATAGCATTCATATCATGTCAGTGATTTGCACCGCAACCAGATCTATAATTATCACAAGCAGCGAGGCGAGCACTACAGCTGAGTTTGCAGCAATACCCACACTCTCAGTACCACGCCCTGCCGTATATCCCTTATAGCATCCGACAAACCCGATCACGGCGCCAAAAAAGAAGGTTTTGACAAGAGCCGGTATTAAATCGATAAAACCGATATGGCCGAATGCCTGCGAGAAAAACAGGACAAAAGTGACATCGCCTCTGATATTTGCCCCGGCCCAGCATCCTAAGATGCCAAGCGCATCGGCATATATTACCAGCAAGGGTATCATCAGCGTAGCTGCCAATACTCTTGTCACAACTAAAAATCTTAACGGGTTGGTAGATGATACCTCCATGGCATCAATCTGCTCCGATACCCTCATTGACCCAAGCTCTGCTCCCATACCAGAACTGATTTTCCCGGCACAAATTAAAGCAGTTATCACCGGCCCCATTTCCCGGATGAGAGATATGGTTACCATTCCGGGAAGCAGGCTGACAGCCCCGAAGCTCAGAAGAGCAGGCCGCATCTGTATAGTAAGCACCAGACCAATGATGAGCCCTGTCACTGAAATCAGGGGCAGAGTTTTGTTTCCTATCTGAAAGCATTGACGCAGGAACTCCTTAAATTCAAAATTGCGCGAAAATGTTTCTTTTGTAACCTTCGTTACAAACAAGAAGGCATCGGCAATATTTGTCAGGAAATTTCCTGCCTCAATGGTCTTTGCAATAGTCTTTTCAACAAGCCTTACAGATTGATCCGCTGCAATTTTTTTTACTTTAATGACAGGATTAAGTATTTTCATGATAAAGCGCCGGATTTCATCTGTATACTGTTATAGCTCCAGGATAATCTTGTACAATTCTTCTTTCGTTTTCCCAAGTTTTACCTGAAGTTTCCCAAACATCTCATCTTTTTTGCCTTCTGCAAACATTAAGTCATTGTCAGTGAGGATGGCAAATTTTTGCTTGAGCTTGCCCTTCTGCTCGTTCCAATTTCCTTTAGCCTCTGTTTTGTTCATATTCATCTTTATTAAGTGGTATATAATTCCACTTCACAAAGGTTGATCCGCTGATCCCAGAATGTGTTACATAACCCTGGGAATATGTTACATCATTCACGTATTATCAGGCATCAGGTATTTTCATTTTTGTGATCCCTGCATTGCATGGTCGAAATGTGTGAATCATGTAACTCCTATATATAGTTGTGTAACACTTGTCATTTGTCATTGCCCTACCTTTCGGAAAATATTACAGACTGAAAAACAGATATTTAAATAACTAAATACATAAAATATGAAACAGTTTAGAAATAGTTTGATCATGATCGTAAGTACGGTTCTGATTTTATCAGGCTGCGCATCATGGAATAAGACCCAGAAAGGCGCAGTTGTCGGAACTGCCGCAGGGGGTGCAATGGGCGCCGTGATCGGCAGAGCCTCAGGTAACACTGCACTGGGGGCAATAATCGGAGCCACAGTAGGCGGTGCCACAGGCGCTATTATTGGTCATGAGATGGACAAACAGGCTGAGGAAATTAAGAATACCGTTCCTGATGCAACGGTTGAACGTGTGGGTGAAGGAATAATTGTGGAATTCAACAGCAACGTCCTGTTTGGATTCGACGAGTCTAATCTGTCGGCTGATGCCACGGTCAGCCTTGATAAACTGGTGAAAGTCCTTAATTCTTATGCTGATACAAATATTGAAGTGCAGGGACATACCGACAGTAAAGGCAGTGAATCTTACAACCAGGCCCTGTCAGAAAGACGGGCAGGTGCAGTAACAGCTTACCTGGACAGCAAAGGTATATCGGCCGGCCGTTTAACAATTAAAGGATTTGGCGAGACTGCCCCGAAGTATGAAAATAATACAGCTGATGGTCGTACCGGAAACCGCAGGGTTGAGTTTTTAATAACTGCTAATGAGAAGATGATAGCTGAAGCTGAAAAAGAGGCAGGCAAATAATAATCTTAAGGCTTTAACAACAAACTGACAATACAAATACTACAAGAAAATGAAAACAAAATTACTGACTGTATCTGCAATACTTATTCTTTCCACACTGGCTCTGCAGGCCCAGATTGGCTTTGGTCTCCTGGGGGGTGTGAATTTCCAGAATATTAACGGGAAAGAAGGTGATGGCGATAAACTTGAGAACGGTCTGTTGACAGCGTTTCACGCCGGAGTAAACGTCAATATCCCTGTGGCACCTGACTTCTATTTTCAGCCCGGGCTGCTGTACTCCGTTAAAGGAGCCAAAAGTAACTTCTTTACCATGCCTGTCAAAGCATCAGGTGATGAATATAATACCACCACAAAGATTTCCTATATCGAAATTCCCCTGAACTTTCTGTACAGGCCACAGGTTGGAGGTGGACATATACTCCTCGGGTTTGGCCCATATATTGCCTTTGGCATCGGGGGCAGTCAGAAGTTTGAAAGCGGAAGTGCTTCATATGAACAAAATATCGCATTCAAGAACGAAATTACAGAAAGCGAATTTTTCGATATGGAAAATGCCTATTTCAAACGGTTTGATGCAGGGGCAAATATCTTCTTCGGCTATGAAATACCAATGGGGGTATTCCTGCAGCTGAATGCACAGCTTGGTATGCTTAAGATAAACCCCGATTATACCTGGGACACAGATAATGAGACCTCATACAAGAATACAGGTTTTGGTCTTTCACTCGGATACCGTTTTTAGCAAGCACTTTATATATCAGAAAAGGCCGCCTCTGTGCAGAGACGGCCTTTTTTATCTTGTGTTTTCGTGCCTCATGACCTGTTGCCATGCACAAAAAGCCCGGCCTGCAAATAATGTTGCAGTCCGGGCTTTATAAATAAGAAACGTATTATTTCTTAAAAGGGACAACCATCAGCACTCCGCCGACTGCCATTACAGCAACGCCTATCAATGGCGACCAGCTAAGGTGGTGGCGCTTGTTTCCCATGATCTCGATTTCCCCTATGTCAACCACTTTCTCTCTTGTAAAGAAAGTTACGGTCGTAAAAATGGTCAATAGGATTCCAAGAATTAAAATAATGATACCTGCTTTTTTCATATGATTCTATTTTATGGTTAATTGTTCTAAATCACTCATTTTTAGTACTGGTCTTACCTCCCCTGGGGGAGAGCTTCCTGATAATTGACTTGATCTCAATAAGCGGTGGCATTGTGTCACCAAGCAGGAAGCCCCATGGCTTCAAAGGCTCGACGTGGTCACAGATAAGTTTTATGATGGCGAGAATTGGTATCGAGATAAACATCCCGGGGATTCCCCATATGGCATTCCCTGCAAAAACTGCAAGGAGAGAGAACAATGCGTTGAGTTTTACTTTTGATGCAACTATTTTCGGAACGATGTAATTGTTGTCAATAAGCTGAATGGTATAGTAGATCACCAGAACATAGACGGCATACCATGCGGAATCTTTGGTTATCAGTGCAACGATCATGGGAAGAGCCACTGCCACAAGTCCGCCTATATATGGAATTATGTTCAGGAAGGCACCTATAAGTCCCAGCAGCAATGCATATTCTATCCCAAGAATCAGAAGGGCAGTTGTATTCAGGGCAGCTACAATGCCAGCCTCAATTATCAGACCGATGAGATATTGCTGAATGACTGTTTTGGTCTGGGTAACTATTTCGCTCACCTTACTCTGCTGGCCTGAACTAAACAGTCTGTGAATAAACTCGATAAGGATGGGATGGTAAAACAAGAGCATAAAGACGTAAACGGGGATTAAAAAAATCACTATCAGCAGGTTCCCGAGTGAGACAAGGGCGTTACCGATAGCAGCGTTGCTGGTACTAAGGAGCTCCGCCTGCAATTTGATTAACCAGTCATGGAACTTAAGGGGGTTAATGTCAAAATACCCGGAGAACCAGACAATGCCCTGGTTTAGTACCTCTGTGAATCTGTCAGTAAGTAACGGCAGTGAATCACTTAAACGGCTAGCCTGTGAAATCAGAAGCGCGCCAAATGCTGCAATAGCAAGAAAGGAGAGTAAAAGTGTAAAGAGTATCGCTATGATCCTGTTAATTCTTTTCCCGACAAAAAAGTTTACGACCGGGTGGAGTACTATAGCTAAGATCGTTGCGAAAACTACAGGTACAATAATGCTCCTTGCAACATACACTATCGTCAGAAGAACAGCTAACCCGACCAATAAAACACTTGTCTTTACATACAAGGGTAATTTGTATTCTTCATTTGTCACGGTTTCCGGCTTTCATCTTTCTTTTGCGGAAAATGCGCAGAAGCATTATTTCTCCGAATGACCTGATATTTTTAAAGTTCTGGCCAGCCAGGTTTGTTACACCTGCCTGGAGAACAGGTCCTATCAACTTGCCTAACCTCGGGCCGGTTGTACCCGAAAAAATACCTCCGGAAAAGAACCCTGTGGCTAAGCCCAACAGGGCGCCAGCAATGCTATCTGCCAGGTTTGGCGTTGAGGATATGTCATTCAGTGTGCGCTGAAGCAGGTTAACAGGAGTGAATCTCTCATAAATAATGTAAAACTGCCCTTTCAGCAGATGCCTGTTGTCAGACTGTTCAGCCTCGAGCAATTGAATTGCCTTTTTAAGACCGGCAACTGATGTTATGTTTTGCATCTGATTTTATTTTAACAACCATCGGATAAAATAATTACCAACCTGCTTCTTCAGCCAGTCTTGTATAAAGAAATGAAAAACAAGGGCTGCAACTCCATAGAAGGCAGCAACGCAGAAGAATCCGTAGAAGACCTTGCCAAATATTCCTCCAAGCCATAATGCAAGCCCAAGATTTAAAAACAGGAAAAAGAACGCACCCAGGATTATGACTGCAGACCGGGGTATAACAGATGATACGACATCTGATGTTTTATCGAGGGCTTTTAGCTTCAGCAGCTCAAACTCCTTTCTGCCATATTCAGCAGCCCTTACAATAAACCCCTCTATCAGTTCGGCATTGTCTTCATTCACTTCGCTCATGACAACAGTTTTAGTTCATCGGCCATGTGACCGACGCAAGTTCCTGGCATTGTTTTTTTCAATGGAGAGGAGAAGCACCGTTTCTTTACTGGTTGTCAGCTTGTACTTTGTCTTCTCACTGAGCTTCAGAAAATAGCCCTTTTCAAGGGTTAAGGAATTATTCATCGTATTGATCCGAACCCTCCCCTCGATAATTTGAAATGAAACCGAGTCATTTGACTGGAAAGAGACAATCTCTGTCCCTTCATGCATGGCGGCTATCACCACATTGCTTCCCGGATTCCTTGAGAGAACCATAGGACTTATCTCGCCCATCTCCCATGCTGGACTGTTTTTGAGATTTCTTATGAGGGAAGGGAGATCAATATTCTGAAATACAAAAGGAGAGAGAGTACCAACCTTGCTAAGAGTCAGCCCTGTATGCATTGTTTCCGTTTCCATCTTATTATGTTTTCATTATTTAAACCGATTGGCCGGGAAGTGCAAATGATCAACTCCCGGCACCTGCCTCAGCAGCTTCTTCCCTGACATTATCATATTTTTCAGTGAGGTCATCCAGGAAACCATTGAATTTTTCTTTCATTGATTCTGCAAAGTCCTCTCCTTTGCCGGATATCTTTTTCCGGGTTTCAGATCCTTTGTCGGGGGCGAATAAAACCCCTAACAGTGCACCGGCAGCAATGCCAGCCAATAATGCCAAAAGTATTTTCCCTGAACTCATGATTTCTTTAAGTTTACAAGCCCGCTCCGGATTATCCGGTTTTAAACCCCCTATAACTGATCTGTTTGAATTTCAGGTAGATGAAACGACACAGAAAACTTCCGGAGCGGACTTGATGAATACTAATATGATAACTGATCTAGAGGACTCTTCTCCCCTGGATAACTCTCAGTAAAATTGCAATGACTGCAATGACAAGAAGGACGTGAATAATCCCGCCGGCACTGAATCCAAAGAATCCTATCGCCCAAGCGACTATAAGGATAACGGCTAATATGTAAAGTAGATCTTTCATGATTATTTATTTTTAAAGAAGAATGATTAAAAGAAGAATAATAATAATAATGGCACCAACTGAAAGATAGATTCCATTACTTATTGCTTTGAGTTCGCTGTTGATACCCTTGACCTCCTTGCGCAACTCTTTCTTGTCTGACGGGTTCAGTTCTGATTTGTCCATCGTCTTGATTTCGTTCAGCCTCAGAAGCAATTCATTGGCTCTTCCTGCTTCTGCCGGACTCACGGGACTGGGATCAACCACGCCTGAAGGTGTGCTTCTTGGTGCGGCAGTCAACTGAACCGGAATGAATGTTAATGACAATACTGTTGCCATTAAGCATAGTGCGATTTTTTTCATTTCATCTGTTTTTGTTATTACTATTTTTTTAGGATTTTAAGAATATCAATTGCACCTTGAAATATTATAAACTACTTTGACAAAAGTACCTGACAGGTCAACGATAATCCTTACATTATTACTGTTATTAGTTACATGATTCTCACATTGCCTGAAGAGAGGACAATGTAACGCCGGGAGCCGTGAAAGGAGGTTCTATTTAGTATTCAGTAGCTGAGCATCTGAAAGTACACTGATGTCATGTACGGCATCAAAGTAGGAGAGCTTTTTATTACAGATAAGCTTTGAACATCCGGCCATCTCATCCAGGTAAAAGAGAGACGGGACGGTCGCCACTTCAATTATCACTGAGGTATTGGATTCTTTACAGTAAAATTCTGCCGGCATACTGAATCCTGCAGGTACATGTGACCATCTTGCAGCGATAAATGGTCTCTCATCACTGAGTGCCGTGTCACTGCCCGCTTTTTGTTCCCCGGGGCGGTAATACCAGATCAGAACAGGGACATCACGACTGTAGAGGTATGCTTCAAAGAATTTATCCCATTCCCTTTCTGATTTCCGCTCGATAATTTCGATGAAATCGGCAGATGTAACATGAGATGAGGCTGCATGTTCACTGTAAAAGGCCTTTAAGATATCGAAAAACAAAGTGCTGTCATTCAATACATTGCGTATTGTGTGCAGTACCATTGCACCCTTGTTGTAAACATCGTTGTCATTGTTGTTCCAGTAGCTGACATCAGACGGGCCCACCAGGGGCAGTTTGTTTTTTATCGACCCTGCGATATAATATCTTGCGTACATCAGTGAGTTATCATACCCTTTCTGATGTTCTGCGAACAGCATCTCAGAATATGTGGCAAAACCCTCCTGCAGCCAGATATCACTGAAATCACTTATTGTCACGGCATTACCCCACCATTCATGAGCAGCCTCGTGTATAATGACATAGTCGCCTCCCAGCCATGACCTGTTTGCATATCCGCTTCCATAGGCAATGGCCGTCTGGTGTTCCATTCCTTCATACGGTGACTCGACAAGTTTGAAGCCTTCTCTCATCCAGGGGTATGGTCCGAAAGAACGGGTATACAGGCTGATGATATTTTTAACCTGCGAAAAGTGGGTTCTTGCTTTTTCAAGGTTTTCAGCCTTTACGTAATAATCAAGATCAAGGATACCCTCCGCGGTCATCATTGTGTCGCTGAAATGTTCAAATTTCCCGGCATAGAATGTTATATTGTAGATATTGACCGGGAATAATGTCTTCCATGTATATGTCTCCCTCCCCTGCTCCGTGGCATGACTTTGCATTTTTCCGTTTGAAACCACCTGCAATCCGGCCGGAACAGTCATTCGGAGCCTTACACTGTCGGGCTCATCTGACAGATGGTCCTTGCAGGGGAACCAGATGCTGCCTCCTTCCGTTTCGCATGTCACTCCGATCCACGGATCGCCATTCTGGTCCTCTCTCCATATTACTCCGCCAAGCCAGGGAGGATTTTTTGCGCTTGTGGGTTTACCATTATACTCGATGGCAATAATATAATCGTCGCTGATAACCAGCGGATCAGGAAGCGAGATAATAACTGCCCTTTCATTACGGAGAAAGGGGATCTCCTGTCCCGAAATCTTCAGGCTGCTGATGTCAAGATTTTTATAAAGGTCGAGACGTATTTTACTGAGCTCTTCAAGTGCAGTGAAATGTATTTCTACTTTTCCGCCAAGCTTCCTGTTACCCGGATCAAGAACAAGGTCCAGATCATAAAAATATACGTCATACCCTGCACGGTCATCATCAAGCTTCCCGATCAGTGAATCTCTCGCGGTAAACTCAGGATAGCTGCCGGGCTTTTGGGGAACCTTGCCAAATTCGGGGAACCGGATAACAGCGCAACCGTTGATAAGGAGAAACGAGATGAAAATGTACAATAGTCTTTTCATGGCATCTCATGCGGTTGCCTTCTTCTTCTTCAGCTTATGTTTTAGTGAAGTTTCAACCAGCTTATGTTTGGCTATCTCTTTAACCAGTTTTTTGTTAGCCTTTTTTAATTTCCCGATTTCTGCCTCAGCTTCAATCTTTTTATCAATGAGTTGCATGCGCAGACGCTGTATGATATCTACTTTCTTCTTCAGTGAGCCGGACAATTCAAGAAGCTTTTCTTCCTCCTTCTTAATTTCTGTAATGTCAGTTGCCACCATGACGCAATAATCACCGTGCAGATAAGCAGGTAAAAGCTTAACAGACAGTTTCAGATACAGCGCATTGATTAATGATATTATCAGAACATCATTTTTATTATCAGTCTGATCAGCAAGTGATTTTTCAATTTTTGATCTGTCACCCGGAGCGATGAAGCGCTTAAAGTATGATCCGATCACACGCTCAATCGGTTCGCTCACAAAATCGGCAAAACTCTGATTACAATAGATAATTATCCCTTCCCTTGAAAGAGTGACTGCCCCCTCGTTCATTTCTTCTATGAAAGTACGGTATGGTGTTTCAGCAGAGCTGATTGAATAGACCTGAGATCCATCATTGCCCGATACCACAATAGCGTCCACATCACCTCTCTGAATCGCTGAAAGCGTTTTTTCAGCCTCAGCAAGGAGCAATTGCAATTCGTTATTCTCATTAATGAGTTGTTCTCTTGTTATTGTCATTGACGTGATTGTTTAAATCAAGTGTTCTGAAATCCCTTCATATCTTTATGGGCTTTGATCTTTTTAAGGTCTAATCCCATAATTACTTTTTCGATATCCGACATATCTCCGATAATGCGGCGGAATGGCAGCGGGAGTTTTTTAATCAGTGTCGGGGCTGCAATTATCTGTTCATCTTTTGCCAATCCCGGCATTCGATAAAGGTCAATCACCTCCAGCTCGTATTGTCCTTCAAGATACTCTTCACAAATCTTTTTCAGGTTTGTCAGGGCCAGGACCGATCGCCGCGTTGTACCGGTGATATATAAACGGAGAATATATTTATCCTTGACGGTTTCGTGCATTAACAGGTCCAGCTTCGTTGCTGAGCCTCCTCCTTTTTTCTCTTTCATAATAATGACTGATTAGTTTCGCATTACAAAATCAACCGACAGCCTTCAAATCCAACCCGACAAGAACACGTTCCGTATCTGAGAGATCACCTATTATCTTGCGAACAGGCACCGGTAATTTTCTTACTAATGTTGGTAAGGCAAGTATCTGGTCTTCTTTACCCAATTGTGGGTTAATCAAAAGATCAATTACTTCAATGCCATATTTTCCTTCTAACTGTTCTTCACAAATTTTTCTCAGATTTGCCAGTGCGGTAAGAGCTTTGGGAGATTGTCCTGCAACATATAAACGAAGCACCCACTTATCATCTGCCTTGTTAGGCGGTTTACTTTTTTGAAGTTTTTTGTCTGAACTTCCTTTGTTGGGTTTCATAGGGTTCTTGTTTTAGTTATTTTTTCAATTTGCTGGGTTTCCTGTTTTCAATGACTGATTTTCTGCTGACTGCCATTTCTATCTTATCCTTTTCCAGTCGCTTAATCATATCCTTTTCAGTTTCTATCATTTTAAGAGCTTCGGATTCTGCTGACTCAAAATCGTTATTCAGTGCAGCAATCTGAGCTCCTAATACCTTTCGTTTTCGTTCCAGTTCACGTCTTTTTCGTTCAATATCCTGCTTATGTGTCAGCAGTTCGGCATTTTCAAGAGCTTCCTGCGCAATACGTGCTGAGCCGGTCAATACTCCTTTTGCACCAATATAAGCCTCACGCAATTCCACACCGTGGTCAGTCAGAATGAATTCGCGAATCTGGTTAGAGTTAGCCATTCCGCGTGACTTGAGAACATACATCCCCCTGTTCCGTTCACCGTTTAATTCAATATCGCGAAGTAATAACCATGTATCTATAAGGGATGAAATTCCGACATCAGAACTCTCCTGCGCTCTTTCGGCTGAGCTCAGGCTTGTAAAAAGTGCTGTGATGTGATTTCCCTTGAGAAAATCGACAATACGCATTAACATCGTTTTTACCTCGTTCGGCTTATCACCTATGATGAAAGTATTTATCGGATCCAGAATGACAACATCAGGCTTAAAAGCATTCACCGCTTTGTGGGTAACCGCAAGATGCATTTCCAGTCCGTATAATGTTGGCCGGGTCGCCTGGAACTGCAGCAGGCCCTTTTGCACATGGGGCTCTAATTTTATGCCTATGGAGCGCATATTGCGCATCAACTGGTTTGGGGATTCTTCAAAGCAGAAATAAAGTACCCGCTCACCTCGTTTGCATGCTGCTTCTGCAAAATGAGCAGCCAGACTTGTTTTTCCTACTCCCGCAGTACCTGAAACAAGCACTGTGCTTCCGCGGTAAAATCCTTTCCCTTCGAGCATCACATCAAGTGCAGGTATGCCACTTGAGATTCTTTTGTTTGATACAATATGCCCTAACCCTATAGAAGTTATCGGCAAGACTGAAAAACCATTTTCATCAATAATAAACGGATACTCATTGGTGCCATGCATCGAACCGCGATACTTTACAACCCGTAACCGACGTGTGGAAGTCTGTTCGGTAACACGATGGTCAAGCATAATGACACAATCTGAAACATATTCTTCCAAACCCTGCCTGGTCAGATTCTCTCCTCCGCGCTCACCTGTTATTATCGCAGTGACCCCTTTAGTCTTTAACCATCGAAATAACCGCCTCAGTTCAGCCCGCAAAATCAATTGGTTCGGCAAACCGGCAAACAGTGATTCTATTGTATCCAGAACGACGCGCTTTGCCCCTATGGAATCAATAGCATAATTAAGCCGAATGAATAATCCCTCCAGATCGTATTCTCCGGTTTCTTCTATCTCACTGCGTTCAATATGAACATGGTCAAGCGCAATCTTTTTATGCCTGACAAGGTCCTCCAGATCGAAACCAAGTGAGGAAACATTCTTAATCAGTTCTTCATTGGTCTCCTCGAACGACATAAATACGCCAGGTTCATTAAACATGGTTGCACCACGTATGAGAAACTCCATTCCGAATAGCGTTTTGCCGCATCCTGCGCCACCGCATACGAGTGTCGGCCTCCCTGAAGGCAATCCACCGCCTGTTATCTCATCAAATCCCTGGATCCCGGTGGGTGACTTGAGAAGATTCATTAAAACTGATCTGGGCTCTGCTTTTTTCATTAACCTTCAATTAGATAAAGTCATTTCAGATTATAAGTGATGTATATATAGATTTAAAAAACAGAACCTGACACAGAACATCCCCACAATGAAACGGTGCAGGAAATCATAATGGGATACTCCAGCTTTGATCGGGATTGAAATTCCCCGGTAAATAAACCCAACATGTTGTTGATGGTCATGGAAAAAGTCAGATTGAAGTGATTTCAAATTAAAGTACAAAGTTGAAATCCTTTGCTCTGACAAACATTACACAATTGCAGGAAAAAGTTACATCATTTACACATCTTCCAAAGCCTGGTGTTTTTTATTCTTCAGTTTTTTAAACTGAGAAGGAGTAAGACCTGTCATCTTCCTGAACTGGTTTGAAAGATGGGCTACGCTGCTATAGTGCAGCTTCCAGGCTATTTCGGTGAGACTTAGTTCATCATAGATGAGCAGTTCCTTCACCTTTTCAATTTTATGCGAAAGGTAAAACTTCTCAATTGTAACCCCTTTTACTTCTGAAAAAAGAAATCCCAGATATGTGTAATTGTGATTGAGTTTTTCGCTCAGATGGCTGGAAAGGTTTATTTTGATCTGTTCATCGGTATTATGCACCAGGTCAATGATAGCTGCCTTTATTCTCTCAACCAGGATGCTCTTTTTGTCCTGCATCACTTCAAGCCCGGCTTCTCTAAGGGTATTTGTGAGGTTTTCACGCTGCTCCGGTGAAATATCATCTGTGATGTCAACCTCACATAATTCAACAGACTCATACTGCAATCCCAGCTTTTCCAGCTCTGATTTCACCAGCATGATGCAACGGAGACTAACCATATTTTTGATGTAGAGCTTCAATCTGGCTGATGTACAGGTGAAATTATATATTCAAATTTACCCTTTTTTTTCCACCCGGCACTTGCCGGCATTTTGCTCCCGTGCAAAAACCCGGACAGAGAATTGAGGAAAACCCGTATCTTAAACAAATACAGGTCTTCATTACTTTACCTCGAGACTTACCGGCCAATATTACCTTCTATGCTTATTTACCTCCATGAGAAATGACAAACCTGTTCAGAATTGAAAGTTCAACTATATTATCAGATGCTGTAGAATCTAGAGATTCATTACTGCCCTGGTGTTATGGCCAAAAATGTAAAACAGCCCCAGTTGAATCCCCCTGTTGGTTGATTTTACATCATTGCTGTTATTTATATCGCTTAATCCGTGATTATATCTCAGATCGATGCCAAAACCCGTCGCCGGCACAACATAACTGACACCAGCGCTTATTGCAAAGTCAGTGGCATTATAATCATTCTCATTGTCTGAACTGACCAGGAAACCCACCTGTGGTCCGGCCTGTATTCTGAATCCGTTGTCAAACATATATTGTACCAGGACAGGTATATTGATATAACCCAGATTATAGCCTTTCGCACCCTGGGCGGAATAGACCAGTTCAGGCTGAATTGCCCATTGGCTGTTTATATGGATATGACCCATCAAGCCTAAATTATAGCCGGTTATCTGGTCATAAACGGTATTGTTGTCATCATGTATTTTATAAAAATTCACCCCCCCCTTAACTCCAAGATTTACGTGTCCTGAAGGTGAATTGCCGTGCTGTGCATTGACAACTCCTGTTATCATTATTGCTGTTATTAATCCGATTAAAAATTTCATAGCTTTCATTATTTGTTCATTATTTGTTTTCGATGCCGCCTCTTTCAATAAGGAGATTAATGCCAACTGTAAAGGTTCGGGATAATTATTTCCGGAATGTTACATGATTGCATGTACTTATTACATAATTCACGGATTAAAACTGTCAACCACTGCCTTGTTACCGGGGTCATATTCCGGTCAGTCCGGAGCTGAACTGATAAATATCATATCAGTATTTATGCGTAAATTATAGAAGAGCGGGATAGGGTTGACGCCAAGTAAATCTTTTTTAGATACCTTTAAATGCTTAATAACATAATTCATGGCAACAGGGGTTGGCGAAAACTCATACAATCAGAAGTATTATTTAGGTCTTGACATTGGCTCTGTCTCTCTTAATACGGTCATTCTTGACGATAAATTCACTGTCATTGAGGAGCACTATGATTATGTACACGGGAAGCCCTTTGATGTACTCCTTGAAAGGCTCTCATCGGTCCTGGAGAAATACAGCCCGGCATCAATAGAGGGTCTTGCCCTTACCGGCACAGGGGGAAAGCTTGCGGCAGGTCTCACCGGCGGATTATTCGTCAATGAAATAATTGCACAGGCAACATCCGCCGGAAGACTCTATCCTGATGCAAAGACCGTCATAGAGATAGGAGGTGAAGATTCAAAGCTGATAGTCCTTGAGAAGGATCCTTCCGAAGATCACGCCAGGCTTGTTGACTTCGAGATGAACAGCATCTGTGCTGCAGGCACCGGCTCGTTCCTTGACCAGCAGGCGAGAAGGATAGGTGTCCCGATAATAAACGAGTTTGGCGAGATGGCGATGAGATCAGTCAACCCGCCACGTATAGCCGGCAGATGCAGTGTCTTCGCCAAGAGTGACATGATCCATCACCAGCAGATCGCAACCCCGCTCCATGATATCGTTGCAGGCCTCTGTTTCGCACTCGCCCGCAACTTCCGCAGCACAGTGGCACGCAGCAAAGAGATAAAGAAACCTGTGATCTTCGCAGGAGGAGTGGCTGCCAACAAAGGGATGGTGAGAGCTTTCAGGGAGGTGCTTGACCTCGGTGAAAACGAACTGATCATTCCCCTCCATCATGCTTCCATGGGGGCAATAGGCGCTGTAATGTACGCTCACGCCAACGGATTACAGATGAATCATTTCAGGGGTCTGAGCGAACTCGAAACCTATCTGAAGAACAGCACAACAACCTTCGTCAGCCTCCCGCAGCTAAAGGAGTCAGAGGCTGTCTACAACAAAGAGGTACGCTTCAGGAAAAACGGGAGTGAAAAAATCAAGGTCTACCTTGGAATAGATGTCGGATCACTGAGCACCAATGTCGTACTTATCGACGAGAAACATAATGTAATTGCAAGAAGATACCTTCCCACGGCTGGCAAACCCCTTGAGGCAATACAGCAAGGGATGACAGAGATATATGACGAGGTGGGTGACCATGTCGAGGTCATCGGGGCAGGCACAACCGGGTCAGGGCGTTATCTGACAGGCGATTTCATAGGGGCTGACACCATCCAGAATGAGATAACGGCGCAGGCTACCGCCGCCATTGACTATGACCCGACGGTTGATACGATCTTTGAGATAGGCGGACAGGACTCCAAGTACATCAGCATTGAAAACGGTGTCGTTGTAGACTTTGAAATGAACAAGGTATGTGCCGCAGGTACAGGTTCATTCCTCGAAGAACAGGCCGAGAAACTCAATATTAAGATTGTTGAGGAGTTCGGGTGCATGGCACTCAAATCAGAGGCTCCGGTGAAGATGGGAGACCGCTGCACCGTCTTCATGGAGTCAGACCTCAACTCATTCATGCAGAAAGGGGCCAAAAATGATAATCTGGTGGGTGGCCTCGCATACTCAATAGTCTATAACTACC
>Ga0209450_10000428_pt1 | contig 21730 bp, 16 predicted proteins | sample FrelakmetLWP11LW_FD_187149 | JGI IMG/M metagenome (GOLD analysis project Ga0209450, IMG submission 187149) | Freshwater lake sediment microbial communities from the University of Notre Dame, USA, for methane emissions studies - LWP11 LW (SPAdes)... | ecosystem: Environmental > Aquatic >...
CCTACAAGTACAAGGTGATGGTCTTCAGGCAGATGGAGCATAGATTTTATCAGGGTGGCGTGATCCTTGGTCTTGTGAAATCGTGCAACATTGAGAATTAACTTTATATTTATACTACAGCCTGGTATTAATTCATCCTTCGAATAAGGGATGGCATCAGATATGTTCTTGATATCAATTCCATTTTCAATAATCCTTATTCTTTGACTAAACTCATTCAGATGCTTTCGCATGCTTTCAGCAGCATTGCCCGACACAGCTATCACGTACTTGTATTGCCTGTAAATAAACCGTTCGAATAACCTTAATATCAGCAACCTTCTCCTTTTATTGTCCGGACTGTGTTCTGTGGTGATCAGAACACTTTTCAATGAGAATATCTTTTTTGCAATTGCTATCCAGTATTGTGACGGGAACAAATGAGCATGGATAATATCATAATTCTTCAGGTAAGGCCTGAGTTTAAATATGATAAAAGGATTGTAAATGTTCAGGTCCTTCCCAGCATAATTCAAGATAATGTTATATTTTTCTGACAGTTCCATTGAAATAAATGTGTCTTTCCCATCCAGCATCAGGATACTGCAATTAATCCCTTTCTCCTGAAGCACAGGAATGAGGTTTTTCAATAGCTTCTCTGCTCCACCCGTATTCAGGTCATTTATTACATGAAGAACTTCAGGCATGCTGTTTCTGATTTGAATTTTCAGGTGGATATTTCCCGGGCAGGGATAAATCCCCCGGTTCGTTTTATAATTCTCAAAATTACAAGCATATAAGTCAGGTTATGGTTGAACAATACCTGATCGGTTGCACAGACACACAGGAATACCAATCCCAGAGTGAAATATCCCTTTGGCAGCTTCATAACAACAGAGTATAATAAGAAGATCCAAATAGCAAATCCAATGATCCCAAACGAGATAAAGCTGAATACCAGTGAATTACTATAATTTGTCAACGGTTCTCCGGTACTCATAACCGTAATTCCCAGCTTAAGTTCCACAAGGTAGGCAAACTGATTCAGCCCAATACCAAAAACATATTCCGGAAGCCTGAAAAAGCTTATATAATTCAGGGTTCCGAATAGCCTGGGACTTGAGTCCTTACCAAAGATCGTCAGAAGCTTACCAAAGGCAAAGCGCACTATATCTGGTTTGAAAAGGACAAAGAAAGCTAGAAATACAAAAATGATTATCCCGGTCAGCAGAAGTCTTTTTGGTGTGATCCTTCTCAGTAAAAAATCTTTAAAATGCCATAAAATAACCAGTAACGCGGTTATTATCCCGAGGGAACTAGTGGAAAACAGTATCGCTATAAAGATAAAAGCAGAAAAAAAGTAGTCCTTTCTTATTAATGAAAGAGCAAATACAGGTAACAGATAAATTGCTAAATGGGACGGTTCCGTGAAAAAGGCACCAGGGCGGAAGATCGTAGCGTCCAGATATTGATATGCTATACGCTCTATTCCAGGAATGAAAAGAAGGATTTTTTTATCGAATATATTCCAAAAAGCAAGCTGAAAAAGGAGGGCAATTGCACAAATCACTGAGACGATCTTCAAATACTTATAAAGACGGGCAAAGTCATCATCAGAATCCATAGTCATTGACAATGTAACAATTAGAAACAGTCCCATCGCAAAAGTGTTATGAAGGATGAGCGTTATGTTGACGTCAGAATTAATGATGATCTGAAACAAATTGCTGCATATAAAGAAGATCATGGCAACAATCAATTCAGTATCAATGGTTACTTTTCCTGCCTGGAAAAGTTTATAGATAAAGAACAGAAGCAAGACCAAGTTGCCCAATGTTATCCCTGGCAAGATTATATATATTCCAAGAATAGGGTATAATGCAAAGACCAGATACTTTATGGATATCTTAAGGCTCATGCCGGCCGACTTAAGATGTTCGGATTTCATTTGGTGACTGAGCTGTAGATTTCGAGGGTATTCCTGGCAATAGCCTTCCATTTGCTTTCGCCAGTATGATAAATATCAAAGATATTCCTGCCCAGTTTATTCAGCATGCCGGGATTAAGGATGAATTTCTCAATTGCATCTTCCAGCTTACCGGCATTTCCGGGTTCAATCAGAAGTCCAGTGATTCCATCTTCAACAAAGTTCTTTAATCCGCCGACATCAGTAGCAATCACGGGCTTACAAAAAGCAAAGGCAGTCATAATCACTCCGCTCTGGGTGGCGTCAGTATATGGGCAGACTACAAAATCAGATTCTGAGATCAGCCTTGCTAATTCTTCGTTTTCAATATAATGGTTAATGAATGATACGTTCTTATTTTCCTCAATATTTCGTACTTCCGGATCACCTTTTCCTGCTATCACGAGTCTGGTATCCGGAAATTTTGATACAATTGAAGTAAATGCAGGTAAAAGGTATTTTATGCCTTTGTACTTGTTGATCCTTCCGAAGAGGATCATTTGAACTGAATCTCCCGGTGAGTGCAATCTATCAAAGGCTGGAAGAGATCTGTCATGCAAAAGATAATCGTAAATACTTAATGTTGAAATAAATACATTCTTTTCTTGGAGTTTATATCTTTTGATGAATTCATGTCGCTGTTCACTGTTAAGAATTATATAATTACTTATCAGCCCGTAGAAAATTCTCCTTTTCAGAGCTTCTCTGTAAGTGTCATTATCTGTATGAGGAATAGGATCATGTACGGTCCAGACTATCGGCATTTTCAGGAGAAAATAAAACAAAAAATAATTATGATTGAAGTCAGTATTAAAATGAATTATGTCAGGATTAATTTTTTTGATAATCCTGGCAAGCCTGAATTGCAGGAGGATGTTTGATAAGGAGAGCTTATTTGTTTTTCTGTTAATTATGAAAGTTTTGCCATGAGGCAGGTCATCAAACTGGTCCTCAATGTCATAAGCTTTTCCATCCAGGACATTCGCTGTTTTTATATAATCCTCAATTTTAAATATGGTTGCCCGTGTTGATAGAGGTGATACATCCAAAAAATAATGAAGACTTGTTTCATAAGACAGGTGACGGATCAACTGAAGATCATAGTCGAGATAAAAAGGATTTGAAATATAAAGTATTTTGACAGGCGATCTCATAATAACCCGCAATATCAGATTTGGATTATGCTTTTAAGTTTCTTCCCGTAGGATTCAAGCATCGCTCCAACAATATTCCTGGCATTTAAATCAAAATCCCTTCTGCAGATCCGGAGATTGCGGAATATTCTCAGAGGCCTGTTAAAAAATATGAATCTCGCTGCAATTTCTACAATTCCGATCTCAATTTCCATTCCTGCTTTTGCCTTCAGCTCATTGAAGATAGGATTGTCTATGCTGTCTGTTTCCATTGATTTTAAGAACTCCTGTATCCATATTTTATATTTGCGCAATGCCTCTATTTTCTGGCAATAATAATTGTGGGACGAGCTGATATTTTCACCTGAAGATCTCCAGTTACACAAAATCTCATTTACAAAAACAACTCCCTTTTCCTTAGCCAGGAGGTAGCAGGTTATGTCGTCAGCTGACCACCCTGCCGGCATGGGATAAAATCCGCCTATTTCCAGGAGCGCTGAGGTTCTGAACATGAATTCAGTTACCATCTGATTCCTCTTTTTTATAATCCGGTTCCACATGAAATCCAGAACATCCTCATAATCATTACATACGGAGCTGATATCTGTGGTTTCACCGATAGCATTAATGAGCCTAAGCCTGCAATGAATAACGTTGATCTCAGGAAATTGATTTGCTTTGGTAATTAATCTTTCAAGGAAATCAGGTTCATAGTAATCGTCATCGGAGGCCAGTACGAAGTATATCCCTTTGGCTTTCTTCAAAACCATGTTCCAGCATGATACGAGGTTATCTCTTCCGACATTCTGTCCATTTACAAAATAGCTTATCCGGGGATCATTGAACTTTTTGACTATTGCTTCGACCGGATCAGGGGAAGAATCATTTATGATTATCAACTCAAAATTCCTGTAAGTCTGATCCAGAATACTTTGAATTGCTACTTCCAGATACTGGCTCTTGTATGCTGGTAATCCTATGCTTAACAACATTATATGAGTGATAAAATATTTTACTTAATCTGATTATTAAGTTTTTTGTTTTTCAGATAGAATAATGCCTGGTCTCCCTTTCCCTCACGGTTTAATTTCGCAGCTTCTCTGCCATAATTGACAATCTGCTTTTTGCGAAAGATTGATTTCCCGGGATTAATGTAATATGACTCATCAGAGTTCAGGTGGATACCCTTCAGAACCTGTTCGCTTCCCCAGAATTGGAAAGCAGTAGAGTCATATTCAACTTTATCAACAGACAATCCGGTTCTTTCTGCCAGAATTTCCAGACTTTTAACCGAATGAAGGTAGAAATGCCTGGGGGCATCAATTTGAACCCAATCAGTTTTGTAATTCTCCCATGCCCAGGAATCAATTACAGGGATCCGAATAATACATCTTCCATTCTCAGAAAGAATTGACACAGCTTTTCGTAGCTCTTCAAGAGGAGCTGCAATGTGTTCAAAGGAATGGTGCCATGTGATAAGATCCCACACGCCTTTCATTTCAATAAGAGGCTTGTTTTCAATGGTCAGTCCATTGTCATATTTAATTGTATTGGAATTATACGGATCTATACCGGTCACATTCGAAAAACCTGCCTCTTTTAGTCTCCAGATCAATGTTCCCGTGCCACATCCTACATCCAGTATTCTATGGTTTAGCGGTAACCCTGAATAGATCTTTATCAGATCCGGAGGAAAAAGCATGTTAAGCATTTTTCCTGAAAAGCCTCTCCCCGATACAGCATACCAGTCCCGTTTCTTCTTCAGAAAAGACTTCACGGAAGGGACTTCAGGAACCGGCATATTATAACTGTAATATTCCGAGGGATAATATCCAGACATATCACCGGGAATTTCAGCTATTTGCAGGCAGCCACAGGCGGGACATCTAAAATAGGCAAAGAGATCCCGTGTCCCGAACATCATCTCTCTTATCGCATAGGTTTCAAGGCCTGCACTATTCTCACATATCCTGCACTTCATCTGCCAAAAGTGAAAAGCTATTATTTTATAAGGTGCTTAAATGACAGATATTTGATATCCTTGGAAGACACCTTGAGATCTTTTATAACCTCATAGGGCCATTTCCAGCTCTGATAGGCAATGTCAACAAGGCCCGGCGCCAGGAAGAGGCTTAACAGCCCGATGTTTGTCCATCCGAGAAAGATATACAACAGCAATGCAGTAGCCAGACCCGAAATGATTGATGGTTTGAAGAAGGGCACCTCGTTTTTAGTCAGCAGAATACCCCCGGCGGAACCATGGTTCATTTCCAGGAAGGAGACAAACATGGCAATCAGGAAGAGGGAACCCGGGACAAGTACTGTTTCTGATTTTATAATTCTCAATGCGGAGTCTCCAAAAAAATAAACAATAATGGCACCTGAAAAAAACAGGATGATGGAAATGAAAGTACCTTTTATATAGATCTCTTTTATTCTCTCAATATTGCCTTCAACCCTGTACTTTACTATAAGGGGAATAAAGGTTGTCACATAAATCGGAGCCAGACCGGAAAGGATATCCAGTACCTGCCTGGTTATTCCGTAGGAAGCTATATCCTTCAGTGGAAGATAGAGCGATCCTATGAATACAGCGGATCTTTGTATTAAAATACCGCCCAAAACCGTAAGTCCTATCTTGATCGCATTCGGATATACGGCTTTTAGAACTTCACTCCTGCTGTGTCTGCTTGCGCTCCTGAGGTTCAGCCGGATCTCCTTTGTAAAGAATACCCTGTGCGCAAGAACCCTTGCCACAAGAACGTATACCAGCTGTGACGAAACTATTGCTACAATTCCGTAGCCCCTGATCAGCAAGATATAAGCTGTTATCAGAAAAAGAACCTGGGCAAGAACAATGATCTGCTTCGACTTTTTTATAAGCCCTTTCCCAACGAGCAGTGCATCGTAGTAAAAAGTATATAGATTCCAGCCATTAATGAGACACAGGATTGCCCAGGCAAGGTAAGCCGAGGCTTTATCACCTCCATAATTCCTGAGGATGACGCTTATATATAATGTGCCTGCAGTGGAAAGAATAAATAGGGCAATCATAGCGATCCTGAAATAAAGCCATCGCATGGAGTCAATAGTGCCTTTGAGTAGTTCATAATTGACCTTTCCCTGATCGACCGAAGCTGTGAATCCTTCAGGCTTAAGCTCTTTTACACCACTGAAAATATATGTAATGTTACGGCTGAAAGATGAGCTGAAACCAAAGTCGAAAAGGTTAACAATAAATGTCACTGACATGAAAATGGTCCATAGTCCTACCTCCTCAGCAGGTAAAAGCTTAAGAATGATCGGGAGCAGCAATGCAGTGGAAGCAACCCGGAAGAAAGTTGCGAAAAAACTCCATACCACATCGACTTTCGATATCTGCATAAAATACAGCTTTCGCATCCTCAGTTACATGCAGATAATTAGCATATAGCTGAATATCTGATATTTAGATATTAGATTGTAACAAATGTTACAAATTCTTCCAGAACCATTCAACAGCTTTTTCAAGACCTTCATTTACATTGAGTGAAGGAGAATAGCCAAGCAGGTTTCTGGCCTTTTCAATTGAGGCCTGTGAATGGGGTATGTCCCCTGCCCTAAAGGGACCATATACAGGTTTTATCTTCAGGATCTCACTATCGTACCTCCCTGCAAATTCCTGAATAATTTTATAAAGCTGATTAAGTGAAGTCCTCTCACCATGAGCGACATTATATACCTGATTTAAAGCGGATTTATCATTCACAAGTGCAGCAAGGTGATTTGCCTGGATCACATTGTCGACATAAGTAAAATCGCGGGAATAGCTTCCATCGCCATTGATATGAGGTGCCTCATGCTTCATAAGCAGTTTTACGAACTTCGGGATAACGGCAGCATAGGCTCCGTCGGGATCCTGCCTGCGCCCAAATACATTGAAATACCTGAGTCCAATAACATCAATCCCATAGTTTGCTGCAAAATTGGAGGCATAAAGTTCGTCAGCATATTTTGTTATAGCATATGGGGAGAGGGGTTTCCCGATCTTGTCTTCAACTTTGGGCAGATCAGGGTGATCACCATAGGTAGAGGAGCTTGCTGCATATATGAATCTCCTGACTCCGGCTTCCTTTGAAGCAAATAGCATCTTCACGAATCCGCCGATGTTTACATCAGTCGTACTCACCGGATCCTTAATAGATCGTGGCACAGAACCAAGTGCGGCCTGATGAAGCACATAATCCATCCCTGCTACAGCCTTCACACAATCGTCGTAATTGCGGATGTCCCCTTCGATCAGGGTAAACCCTGAGTGTTTGATAAAATCACTGATATTCTCTCTTTTACCTGTGGAGAAATTATCCAGGCAAGTCACCCTGTTACCCGCTTTTAATAAAGATTCTACAAGATTGGATCCTATAAAACCCGCTCCACCGGTCACAAGTACATTGCTATTCTTCAGGAGTCTTTCCATTTTTCAGAACATTATCTATGTATATGGCTGATCATGATTGCTCAAACAGAGCCATGATCTCCTTAATAATAAATTCCGCTGTTTTACCATCCCCATAAAAGCCAGGAAATTCCAGGCCAGTCCCATTGCTTAAAAATCTTTCGAACTCCTTCCTTATTCTTACAGGATCTGCATCCACGAGGACAGCAGTTCCATTCTTAACCAGTTCAATCCATTCCGTTTCCTTACGGAGAACAAGGCATGGCTTTCTAAAGAAATGTGATTCCTTCTGGACCCCGCCTGAATCAGTTATAATCATTTTGCATGTCTTCTCGAGCAGAGTCATCTCAAGAAATGACACCGGATGTATTATCCTGATATACTTATTGTTGATCAATTCGTCGTAAAGGGGCTTCAGGTTTGTATTCAGTGAATTAATTGTTCTCGGGTGGAGCGGCATCACAAATTTGACAGAGTGTTCACCTGCAAGGATACTAAGAGTATTAAGTATCGAATCGAGCCTTGAGACATCATCAGTATTGGCTTCCCTGTGAATTGTGGCAAGAACAAAATTATCACGTTCAACTCCCAGATCTGTTATGAGCGACGCTTTTTTCTTCTCTGCAAGCTCTGCAAAGAAAAGAGTATTGTCATACATTATATCGCCTGTCAGATAGATCTTTGGATTATCAATTGTGTAGGGAGGACTGTTCTCAGGTCTGAATCCCTCACGCATCAGATTTTTAAAAGCTGCATTAGTGGGTGCGAAAAGCAGAGTGGATGAATGGTCGCTCATAATCCTGTTGAGCTCCTCAGGCATCAATTTATTGAAAGATCTGAGTCCTGCTTCAATATGGATGACCGGGAAATGAAGCTTTGCTGCTGCAAGGGCACCTGCGAGGGTTGAGTTAGTATCGCCATAAAGAAGCACGCAATCAGGCTTTTCCTTCTTAAGAACCTCTTCGATACCGGTTATCATCATTGATGTCTGACGTCCATGACTGGAAGATCCTACATTTAAATTATAGTCAGGCTCATGCAGCTCAAGTTCTTCAAAGAATACATCAGAAAGTTCCTTATCGTAATGCTGGCCAGTATGAATTATTATCTCAGTTATACTGTCTGAGAGGTGCAATCTGATTGCCCTGCTGATAGCCGAGGCTTTTATGATCTGGGGTCTTGCTCCGACTATATTGATCAGTTTTATATGCTGCATTGCTAAATTTATCCGGGAACTCAAAGTTAGCAAAATAACTATAAGGAGAAATGTACGGCAAGATGGTTTTGATGAACAGGTTAAAATTAACCACAAAGAGCACTAAGACAAACACTAAAAGCACAAAGGAATAATATAAACCTTTGTGCTCTTCCTTAATGAAAATTCTTATTTGGCGTAATTGACCGCTCTGGTTTCGCGAATTACGGTGATTTTGATCTGTCCCGGATAGGTCATCTCATTCTGTATCTTCCTGGCAATCTCAAAGGATAGTCCCTCAGCCTCTTTGTCTGTAACTTTTTCAGCACCAACTATAACCCTTAACTCACGTCCTGCCTGTATTGCATATGTTTTCATAACGCCAGGATACTGTAGAGCCAGCGATTCCAGCTCCTTAAGCCTCTTTATGTACGATTCTACGACTTCGCGGCGGGCGCCGGGACGCGCTCCGGAAATTGCGTCGCATACCTGGACAATTGGTGCAATCAGAGTGGTCATTTCGGTCTCATCATGATGTGATCCAATAGCATTGCAGATCTCAGGTTTTTCCTTATATTTTTCTGCCATTTTCATTCCAAGCACTGCATGCGGAAGTTCCGGTTCATCATCAGGTACCTTGCCTATATCATGCAGCAATCCTGCCCTCTTAGCCAGTTTCGAGTTAAGTCCGAGCTCTGCCGCCATTATGGAAGCCAGGTTTGCCACCTCGCGTGAATGCATCAGGAGGTTTTGTCCATATGACGATCTGTATTTCATCTTTCCCACAAGCCTGATAAGTTCCGGATGCAGGCCATGAATGCCAAGATCAATAGCAGTTCTTTTTCCTACTTCAAGTATCTCTTCTTCAACCTGTTTCTTTGTTTTTTCGACTATTTCCTCTATCCTTGCCGGATGTATCCTGCCATCAGTAACCAGCTGATGCAGAGCCAGCCGTGCTATCTCCCTTCTGACAGGGTCGAATGCAGACAAGACTATTGCTTCAGGTGTATCATCAACAATTATCTCAACACCGGTCGCTGCTTCGAGTGCACGGATATTTCTTCCTTCACGTCCGATAATCCGTCCTTTCATCTCATCGGATTCAATATGGAAAACAGTTACCGCATTTTCTATGGCATTTTCCGCAGCGACTCTCTGGATTGTCTGGATAACGATCCGTTTTGCCTCCTTGTTTGCTGTCATCTTGGCTTCATCAAGTATTTCATTGATGTAGGACATTGCACCAGTTTTTGCCTCCTCTTTCAGGGATTCTATCAGGTGGTTTTTAGCTTCCTCAGCCGATAAGCCAGATATTTGCTCCAGTTGTTCAACTTGCTGACGATGAAATTTTGTAAGCTCCTCGTTTTTCTTTTCGACCAGTTCGAGCTGGGTGTTCAGGTTCTCACGAATAGTATCTGTTTCGTTACGTTTCCGTTGAGTCTCCTCAATTTTCTGGTTTAGGGCAAGCTCCTTCTGTTTGATCCTGTTTTCAGCCTGGGAGATTCTGTTGTTCTTCTCATTAATTACTTTTTCGTGCTCCGATTTCAGCTGAAGGAATCTCTCTTTTGCCTGAAGTATCTTTTCCTTTCTTATCACTTCAGCTTCGGTCTCTGCATCACTTATTATTTTTATGCTTTTGCTTTTCAGGGCTTTCTGCCAGACCACATAAGAAATCCCGAAACCAGCAACCAGTGCCGCTGCGCCTAATGTTATTGTCAGCCAGCCTGGTATTGTTCCTATTAACTGTATCATTATTAATCTTTTTTAGTATATATTAAAATAAAAAACCCGCAAAGTTCCTCCAGCTTTTATAAAACCCCATATCTTAATGGTTGGAGCCTCTAATCCAGTCTGAACTTCCACTGTCCCGGGTTAACGGGATCCCCGCAAAAGCGGGGCTGCGGCCTGTTCTCGCTGAACTAAGTCCAGCTCCAAAGTTTTAACTGTTGAGTTTCAAAAATGAATGAAGAAACGATGCGGGCAATTTTATTGCTATTTTAAAGAACGCTGTTACTCTTTTACTTCAAGTACTGAATCAATTTTCTGAATCAGTTCTTTTATGGCATCCGGGAGGTAATCATTATCTATTTTTTCTTCTTCCTCTGTGAGCTTGATCACATACTGCAGAGCAGCCATTGCCAGAAAATCCTGTACATCCTTATCGGCGTACCGCTGCTTGTATTGCAGCACCTTTTCATTGATCATCCTGGCAGCTTTCCTGATCTTCTCTTCATTTTCCCGTTCCACTTTCAATGGATAATATCTGTCCGCTACATTTACTCTGATCGAAAGCTTATCATCCATTGGTATATTTTATCTGTTTAAAAGAGCAACACATCTGTCAATTTCCCGCACTAATTCTGTTATCTTCTTCTTCGCTTCTGCTCCATTCTCACCATCACCCAACAGTGCTCCTGCTAATTTTAATCTTTCGTATTTAGTTTCCAATTCCTTCATACTGGTATCCCGGTCCTGAAGCTGGCTTCTCAGCGCCTCGCTACCGGTTTTCAAATCAGCATATTCAGTCTTCAGGTTATTGTACTTGTTAAACAGTTCATCAAGTTTTTTGTTCAGAATTTTTAATTCCTCATAACCCTGACCTGACATAGCAAATTCTTTGTACAAAGTTAGTATAGTTAATGAAATTTTCAAAAAAACACCAAGAAATAGTTTGTCCGAACGGACCATAAGTTTAGTTTTGCACAACCAAAAGAAATACATGATTACCAATGCTCTTTTTAAGACTATTACTTTTCAGCTTATTAATTTTTAATAAAACAGATGATAATCCAAAGGATAAATCCCTTTTTATATCTCCTGTCCGGATTCCCCTTGCGCTTTCTGCCAACTTTGGAGAACTCAGGATCGATCATTTTCACTCAGGGCTTGACATTAAAACACAGGGAGTTACAGGGAAAGAAGTTGTTGCTGCCGCTGATGGATATGTTTACCGCATAAGCATTTCACCGAACGGGTTCGGTAAGGCACTTTACGTGAGACATCAATCAGGATACTCGACGGTTTATGGCCATCTTGAAAGGTTCACGCCTGAAATGGACGAATATGTCAAGAAAAGCCAGTATGAGAAGAAAAGCTTTACCGTAACGCTATTCCCATTTGCAGATAGATTTCCGGTTAAACAGGGAGATATCATTGCCTATTCGGGAAATACAGGAGGATCTTCAGGCCCCCATCTGCATTATGAAATACGTAAATCAGAATCCGAAGATCCGGTAAACCCGCTTCTGTTCGAATTTGGCATAGGTGACAACATCAAACCTGTGATTGAAAGGCTTGTCATTTACCCTGCCGGCAACAACACACTAATAAACGGAAGAAATTCTGTTTTAAAGATGCAGGTACAGGGAGGAAGCGGTAAATATTATATTTCACCTGAAAATGAGATCAGGATTAGCGGTCCTGCAGGTTTTGGCATCAAATCGTACGACCTTCTGAACGACAGCTATAACAAATGCGCTGTTTACTCACTGGAGCTCAAGGTTGACAGTGCAACGAAGTACCGATATGTCATGGATAAGTTTGCTTTCAGTGAATCGAGATATATAAACAGTCACATCGATTATGAAGCCTACATGAGGGAAAATACCTACTATGAAAGGACTTTTGTTCTGCCTGGAGACCGTCTCAGCGCATACAGGAATGTTATTAACAGGGGTATATTCAACTTTATAGACAGCGGAAGGCACCATGTTGAGATCATACTCGAGGATGCAAATAAAAACCGGTCGTCACTAAGCTTCAATGTTACCAGCGACCGTTCGTCAGGTTCAGCAACAGGGCAGATCAGGAATGATCTAATTCCCATGATCCATAACCGTTCCAACAGGTTCAGGGCTGAGAACATAACCATTACCATACCTGCCGGGGCGCTGTACGATACAATCTCCTTCAAGTACAGGAAAGAACCCGGTACTCCCCTGATGTATTCTGACGTACATTATGTTCATAGCAAATACACACCTCTTCAAAAAGCATATTCACTATCAATAAAACCCAGTTATATCCCTGAAGGCAAGTCTTCCAAAATGCTCATTGTACAGATGAGCGAGGATTTTACTAAAAGCTCACTTGGTGGCACCTGGACCGAAGATTTTATAACTGCCAATGCCCAGTCGTTTGGACTGTTCTATGTTGGTATTGATACAGTTGCCCCTGGTATATATCCTAACGGGCTGGCTTCCGGTCCTGATCTGACAGGTAAAAAAGAGCTCAGGATAAGGATAGTGGATGATCTTTCCGGTATAAAGAGCTATGAGCCGTTAATAGATGGTAAATGGGCTCTGTTCGAGTATGATCTGAAGAATAATGTACTTATTTACAGATTTGATCCTGCATATCTTACACAAGGTGCAATGCACCACCTGGTGCTGAAGGTAACTGACAACAGGGACAACCAGCGTGAGTTCAGCTGTGATTTCAAGTGGTAACGGTTCAATAGATCCTTGCCGGATAAATACCCTTCCTTATCATCTTTTTCAGGCTCTCCACGACAAACGGCTTATCTTCGCGGTATGTAACCCCGAACCACCTTTCGTTGCTCATGAGGATCTTTATCCTGATAACTCCATTTTTAACGAATTTATCAAGTGATGTGGGTATATCGAGCTCTGACTTAAGGTCCATACCCTTCGCGTTGATAAAATTCCTGAACTCTTCGCCGAGGTAATTATAGCAGGAGGGTTTGAATCCGAAGAGGTTCATCGAAACGATCTCATTGCCGGTGAACTCCTGATGTGTTCCATCAGGTCCGGGTGCTTTTGCACCGTTCTTTGTTTTTTCAATCTGTCGTGTTTCAACAATATGTGAAAGCAGTCCTTCGGGGGTAACTTTGCATACTCCCCTGTTCACATTTCCATGATCAGAGAGAGTGTTTCCGAGCTTATATCCTATGATGGCATAGGAATTCGGATCCTGATCATTTACAAGAAAATCATGAAGGATTTTGTAGGATTCAACACCGTAATAATCATCGGAATTGATGACGCCAAAGGGTTCCTTTATTTTATCCCTGGTAACAAGTATTGCATGGCTTGTTCCCCATGGTTTTGCCCTGTCCGGAGCAACCTTAACTCCATCAGGAAGGTTGGTTATTTCCTGAAATACATAATCTACATCTATTCTGTTCCTCAGCTTTTCGACAAATCGTTCCTTTACCTGCTCTTCAATATCGCGTCTGATCACAAAAACGATCTTGCCGAATCCTGCCCGGATGGCATCATAAATTGAATAATCGATGATTGTTTCACCAGAGGGGCCAACTTCATCAAGCTGCTTGTTACCGCCATAACGGCTGCCCATTCCTGCTGCCAGAACTAGTAGTGTAGGTTTCATCATAATACAATTTAAATCTTATCGGTATGATGTAACTCGCATGACTCATCCCCTATTTAATAAGACGTGGTTTGAGTATGCTCGTTTCATGTTTTTGCTTATTTGAATTGTGCAATTATACGGAAAAAAAACTTTACTTTTATTTATTATGAAAGATTTTGATCATGAAATTCAAGCTTGAAATTTGTGTCGACAGCATTGAATCAGCAATCAATGCCCAGTCCGCCGGAGCTGACCGAATTGAATTATGCGATAACATGTATGAGGGCGGCACGACACCTTCCTTTGGGATGATCGACTTAGTGAGGGAAAATCTCTCAATAGGACTTCATGTGATAATACGTCCCAGGGGTGGCGACTTTCTTTACAGTGATCCGGAATTTGATATTATGCGAAGGGACATAGAAATGTGCGGTGAAGCCGGAGTTGACGGAGTTGTTATTGGCATTCTGAGAAACAACGGTCGGATTGACACTGAACGGACATCAAAACTTATTGAGCTGGCACAGCCTATGTCTGTCACCTTCCATAGGGCATTCGACGTTTGCTCCGATCCTGTCGAAGGACTGGAGGAAATAATAGGTGCAGGTGCAACAAGATTGCTGACTTCCGGTCAGAAAAGCATTGTGACTGAAGGTGCTGAACTAATAAAACAGCTTGTTAATCTGGCTGATAAAAGAATCATAGTGATGCCGGGAAGCGGACTCAATGAGTCAAATATTGAAAATATGGCGCGTTATACAGGAGCCGCTGAATTTCACCTGACAGGAAGAAAAACAATTGACAGCGGCATGATATTCAGGAGAGAAGGCATACCTATGGGAGGGATTACCGGTATCCCCGAATACACAAGAAAAATATCTGACACTGAAAGGATCATAAATATCATAAAAATCCTCAAAATGATCTGAAGCATTTTGAAATCATCACCGGATTTTTACCTTTGTCGGGAAGAAGGCGTCAGGTGTCCGGCGTCAGGCTGATAGCATATAATAATTCACATTTTATAAATATAATCAGACATTTTTATGAAGAGGTTAACGACAATACTATTGACAATTATTTTGTCAGGATTCATGACCATTGAGACATCAACGGCATGTACAAATTTCCTGGTAACAAAGGGAGCATCTAAAACCGGTTCGGTGATGATCACTTACTCGGCTGATTCACATGTGCTTTATGGCGAACTCTATTACTGGCCTTCAAGAGATTACCCTGAAGGTGCGTGGCTTGATGTATATGAATGGGACACAGGCAAATACATGGGAAAGATCAAACAGGTTCGTCATACTTATTCAGTAGTCGGTAATATGAATGAGCATCAGGTCTCAATTGGTGAAACAACATACGGTGGATTGGATCTTGTTGATACTACAGCAATAGTAGATTATGGAAGTCTTATCTACATCACCCTTCAGCGGGCAAAAAATGCCAGGGAAGCGATCAAGGTGATGTCGGAGCTTGTATCGGAATACGGATATGCCAGCTCGGGTGAATCATTCTCAATAGCCGACCCGAATGAAGCATGGATATTTGAAATAATTGGGAAAGGAAAAGGAAACAAGGGCGCAGTATGGGTAGCACGATTGATCCCTGATGGCTATATATGTGGTCATGCTAACCAGGCCAGGATACAGACATTCCCACTGGCTACTGGGAAGAAAACCAGCAATGCAATCACATCAAAGGACCTCAGACGCATTTATGATCCTGCAGTCGAATGTGTTTATGCATATGATGTTATCGAATTTGCCAGGACCCTGAAAGAGAAACCTTTTACCGGGACTGACCAGCAATTCAGCTTTTCGGACACCTATAATCCGATAACTTTCTCAGGAGCAAGGGCTTGTGAAATAAGAGTATGGGCATTTTTCAGAGCTGTAAATGATGAAATGGAACAGTATACCAATTATGTAGCTGGTCATGATCTCAGCAAACGAATGCCGCTCTGGGTTAAACCTAACCGTAAAATTTCCAGCTACGATATGATGAACTTCATGCGTGACCATTTGGAAGGAACAATATTCGACATGAGAAAAGATATAGGCGCCGGACCATTCGGTTCACCATACCGCTGGCGTCCGATGACATGGAATGTAACAGGCGATCCAAATTCCTATTGCAACGAGAGGGCGACCTCAACCCAGCAGACAGGTTTTGTATTTGTAGCAGAATCAAGAAACTGGCTCCCTGATCCAATAGGCGGAATTTTCTGGTTCGGTGTAGATGATGCAAATACCTCAGTTTTCAATCCCATGTACTGCGGGATCACTGAAATCCCTGATTGTTTTAAAGTCGGGAATGGTGATATGATAACCTATTCTCCCACTTCAGCTTTCTGGCTTTTCAATCAGGTTGCCAACCAGTGTTATTCACGTTACGATATGATGAGCGCTGACGCAATCAAGCTTCAGAAGGAGCTCGAAACTAAATACATCGCCGAAACTGCAACAATCGATGATGCAGCTAAAAAGCTCTACGAAAATGACGTATGGAAGGCAAGGGATTATCTGACAAAATATTCTGTCTCGACCGCTCAGAGCACTTTTAAGCAGTGGAAGAAACTGAGTGAATATCTGCTTGTCAAGTACATGGACGGCAACATCAAGAATGAAAAGGACGGGAAATTAGCAACCAGCAAGGATGGTTATCCGGTATTTCCCATGCAGCCGGGATATGATGACAAATGGAAGAAATCCGTCATTCAGGATAACGGGAAGATATTGCTGGTCCCGGCCGGGGCAGGACACTAAATAGTTCCAGGTTGTAGATTCCAGGTTGCAGGTTAATTGAGTTGAAATACAAAACTTGAAACTTGCAACTTGCAGCTTAAAACATTTTTTCTTAAGGGTATCTAATATCTGAAATTTATTTATACATTTGCGTCCGATTTTGAAGGGTTAAGATTTTTGAATAAAAATATTGCGCAAGATGAACTTAATGAATGTAGTAGAGAAGGAACTTGGAACTAAAACTGAATTCCCAAAATTCATAGCAGGCGATACGGTTACTGTACATTATAAAATTATTGAAGGTAACAAGGAAAGAATTCAGCAGTTCCGTGGTGTGGTTATCCAGAGAGTCGGAACGGGCCATACAGAGACTTTCACCGTAAGGAAAATGTCGGGAAACATAGGAGTTGAAAGGATATTTCCGATCTCCTCTCCCTTCATCGATCAGATCGAAGTAAATAAGCATGGTAAAGTACGTAGGGCAAGGATATTCTACATCCGCGATCTTACCGGCAAGAAGGCCAGGATCAAAGAGAAGAAATTCTAATAAAAAAGCCATCGCGAAGATGGCTTTTTTTTATCGTGCAATCGTGCAATCATGCAATTATATCTTATCAATTAATTCCTGCTTCCTGACTTTCGCTTCTTCAATCAGCTTGGTAGCCCTTGTATCTGCTTCGGTTGTAAGCTGTGCAGCTTTCTTGTCGGCTTCCTGTTTCAGCCTGTCAGCGGCTTTCTGAGCTGCCAGCTTTGCCACAGCTCCTTTTGAAGCTGCCTCAGCTACAAGCTTCTGACCCTGGAGATCAGTTTCCTTCCTTATTTTCTCAGCTGCATCAGCAGCTTCGTCGCGAAGCTTCTGAGCTGCCGTTTCAGCCTCCTGTATGAGCTTGTCGCCCTGTGTTTCGGCTTCCTTCCGGGCTCTTTCCTTACCCTCGTCGATTGCATTTCCGACAACCTGTTTTACAGTTTCCCTTGCCGTACCCGCAGTTCCCTCAGAAGAGCCGCTGCCAAAGACAGGTGTTACAACCGGCTTACCGAAAACACCAGTAAGTCTCACATTAACCTTCATTATTTCAGCCGGTTTATAAGCAACTCCATAAGAAGCAGCCAGCGCAGACAGATTATCGACCATGGAGTTTATTGAGCTGCCAAGCTCAGATCTTGGAAATTCAGTCTTTATCAGATAATTCATCGTCTGGTCGAGACCCTGATCGCCGCTTATGTTCATTTTAATATTCCCGACCTTGGTATCGAACGGGCTTACGTAGACTCTTCCGTTACTGAGCCTGAAGCTCAGATTAAGGTCCCTGAAGGTATTGCTGTACTTGTCGCTAAGCTTCAGAAGTTCCTTCATCTTGTCGTATGCTGCTGACTCGAGCAATGTTATTTCACTAGACTGCAGCTTTCCACCGCCTGTTATTGTACCGATTACCGGCATCATATCAGATCCGAGAAGACTCTGGTATGAGAGTTTCACATTCATTTTACCATCAACTCCACCTGCTGCAGGAGCAAGTTTCTGGATCGTATTAAACGTATTAAAAGCATCCTTCACTCCTATGCTCTCCATAGATAAATCAGCTTTCATCATTGGTTTCAAAGAATCCCGCGTATCGTAATCGGCATTTAAAGAAACCAGGCCGCCAAGAATGTTCAGTCCGGTTTCCCTGAAGCTCAGAACTCCATTCCTGACAATAATATGTCCTTTAACATTTTCAGCCTTGATCTTATCATAAACGAATTTATTGATGACTGCATTGAAATCAAAGTCGATGTTTTCCGGTACCCTGATCACTGCCAGCGATGCAGTATCCTCTAACTCCGTGGTGTCAGAAGTTAACTTTGAAAGTATTTCCGATACATCCACAAAGTCAGATCTCATCGCCAGGCTGCCCATTATGGTCTCATCTTTAAGTAGATAGGGAAGATAGTTTTCGATCTTCCCAGAAATATGAAAGTCACTTCTGCCACCTACTGTGAGATTAGCATTTGCAAGAGCAGATGCTGGTGAAAATTCAAATTCCGCATCTTTGATTTTTATTTCGGGATAACCGATCATTTCTATGAGCATATTCTGAATTCCCATTTTACCTGATGCCTGGAACTTATCATATTGTTCCTTTTCGATCATGGAAAGGCGTCCCGCCATTTTAACCGACATATCGATTATTCCAGACAGATTAATGCTGTCGAATGGAATCGCTTTCGTTAATGCAGAAAGATCAATCTTACCGATAAGAGCTCCTTTAAAATCAGGATCGCTTATTGGGGTTTTCAGGGCAAATGTCATATCGAAAGGATTGCCTGCAAGCTCAAAATGGAAGAGGTCAGCAGCTGCAGTAGTTCCGTCCATATCCTTTCCGTCAATAAAAGCACTCAGTTTTATATTGATATCCTTAATCTTTTCGGGAAGTGCTGGATAGCTTATAAATCCGTTATTGACGGCAAGGTCGATAGTTATGTCAGGAAGGGTGCTGTCTGCATCGCTGTAAATCCCTTTTACAGAGCCTTTGAGGGTAAAATCGCCTGTTGCAGTAAGGTCCTGGAAGTCTTCCATATATATAGCAGGAATCAGCGAAAGCAGGGTTTTAAAAGATGTCTTGTCAGTTCCGAAAATAAGGTCCGTTTCGATATCGGCTCCCGGCATGGCAACCATACCCGTGAAGTTCAGAATAAGATCATTAATTGATAAGTAATTTTCGCCAAAAGTAAATTTCCACTTGTCAAGATCTGCGAGCAGACCGATTTTCGCATCGACAAGTGCTTTGTTCAGATACCTGATATTTTCCATATCTAAAGTAAGTTCTCCGATTTTCAGGTTAATCTGCATATCAGTCTGGCTCGCAACCATATCGCCGGTGAGGTTCAGATTGAGATCTCCAAGAGTGGCTGCCAGTGCTGAACTTTCATCAGTATATGTGATATTGCTGTTAACGATGGCAACTTTTTTCAGCTTCATCTTAAATGATGATTCAGAGGTATCGGCTACTTCTTCTGTCACTGTTGTGTCTTTAGCAATATTCCAGTTAGCTGTTCCATCCTTAAGTACAATTGCATTGATTAATGCGCGGTCGATTACCAGGGATTTTACTTCGTATCCTGACTTTTTTAATAGGCTTGGAAGGTTGAATACAAGGTCGAATGATTTGAATCCTGCAAGAGTATCTCCCTGAAACTCATCCACTCCTACCACTGAAACTCCTTCAAGTGTAAATGACAGGTTAGGGAAATTGTGGAAAAAAGTCAGTTTATAATCATCGAACTTAACCTGTGCATTAACTGATTCATTTATGACCTTCTCGACTTTAGTCTTGATCTTTCCCTTAAATATTACCGGAACTGTAAAAAGAAGTATGAGGATGAGCAGAATAAGTCCTCCAAATATCTTAAGTATCCAGCCTGTGGTCTTTTTCATATATGTTATATTTTCACAATCTTAACAATTAAAATGGGCTTTAAAAGTAATTAATATTCAGTAGATATAAAAAAGTGTCTGGAGTGCCTAGAGTACTTAGAGTTTTATAATTTTTTGGCACTTTAAGTACTTTAGGCACTTTAGGCACTTTAAGTACTATAGGCACTTCACATTTGCATTTTTTATTATATTTGCAGCCAAATAAGGTCCCGTAGCTTAACTGAATAGAGCATCTGACTACGGATCAGAAGGTTGGGGGTTTGAATCCCTTCGGGATCACAAAACAAATCATGCTCCGAAAGGAGCATTTTTTGTTTTCAGGATGGATCAGACCGTCAGGTATGAATCCAGGATGAAAACAAAAAATGCGAGCAGCGTCAGCTGCGCATGATTTGTTTTGTATCCGCCTCATAACGGATCGCGAGCAAAGCGAGCAATCCCTTCTGAAAACAAAAAATGCGAGCAGCGTCAGCTGCGCATGATTTGTTTTGTATCCGCCTCATAAAGGATGTTTTATTTGCATGAACCTTTTCAGTTTATAATTGTTTTATTATTAAGTTACCTTTTGCCAGCATCCTGCTTACGGAGGGTTTTTAGGATAATAATAGACGCAGTACTTTCTAAGGGTAAAGTACATTTTCAGGGTGCTGGCTTCTTTATTAATAAAAAGTTACCGGAGCTGATCCGAGGGTATCTCAGATGTCAGTTTGTCATATTGTATCCCGTACTTTTCCCCAACGTTCTGGATGAGTGAGAATCTGGATCCTGTCACCCGGCTGACCGGACCGGATTTTTTCAAGAACGCCTGTGAATCCATTCGCGTCGTTCCAGTTGCCTCCTGATTCTGAAAAGTATTTGTTATATTCTATATGATATGCCTCATACATGAATCTATAAGCTCTAAGACTGATTTTCCCAAGAGGATACTTTTTCCCGTCATAAGCGACCGAATCCTTAGTGGCATAATCAGAAAAAACCTCATAATTTATTGTGGCAGTTTGCCTGTTTATGGGACCTCCATGTGAGGCAGTGCCATAAATTGGGATACCAATAGATTTATAGAAATCTAATTCCTCTAAATTAAAATAGAATGGATTCTTATTAAATAATATCATAACACTGATCAGGTCGTTATGAATCCCTATTTCAGCTCCGGTACGATAAATCTCCTGATACAGATCTCCCATTCCCTGATTTCTTTCAATCCCTTTACTTGTAATTTTCCCATAATATTCACTGGTTGCAAGAATAAAATAAGTAGCACTGAATCCAAATTGATTCTCAATTTTAGCCATTTCAAGGGCCTTGAACGGATTGAGGTCCACATCATGCCTCAAGCCGACGACTATTACTGAATTGTTGTGATAATTACGCATTTCATTAAGCGGCAATACAACATATTTCTCCTGGGAAAGCAGTGTGAGAAGTTCAATATACTGATCCCATGAAAAATTTGCCATTAAATCATACTTATTCCTGATGAGTAATTCTGTTTCAGCGTATGAAGGTGATAAGAAATA
>Ga0209450_10000429_pt1 | contig 21690 bp, 19 predicted proteins | sample FrelakmetLWP11LW_FD_187149 | JGI IMG/M metagenome (GOLD analysis project Ga0209450, IMG submission 187149) | Freshwater lake sediment microbial communities from the University of Notre Dame, USA, for methane emissions studies - LWP11 LW (SPAdes)... | ecosystem: Environmental > Aquatic >...
CGAGGCGGTGGTGGCGATCGGTTCGCCCTTCGGCTTCGAGAACTCGGTGACGGCGGGCATCGTTTCGGCCAAGGGCCGTTCGTTGCCGTCGGAAAACTACGTGCCCTTCATTCAGACCGATGTGGCCATCAATCCGGGCAATTCGGGCGGACCGCTGTTCAACATGCGCGGTGAAGTGGTCGCCATGAATTCCCAGATTTACAGCCGCAGCGGCGGCTATCAGGGTGTTTCGTTTGCCATTCCCATCGATGTGGCGATGGAAGTCGTCAATCAGCTCAAATCCGGAGGCAAGGTTTCGCGCGGCTGGCTGGGCGTGGTGATCCAGGAGGTCAGCGCCGATCTGGCGGAATCCTTCGGACTCGACCGACCGCGTGGTGCGCTGGTCGCCGAACTGATGGAGGATGGGCCGGCGGCGAAGTCAGGCCTCATGGTGTCGGACGTCATCCTCAAGTTCGACGGCAAAGCGGTGGAAAACTCCGCCGATCTGCCGCGCATGGTCGGGATGACCACACCGGGATCGAAAGTGCCGGTGGAAGTCTGGCGCAAGGGCAAGCTGCAGAGTATCGCCGTGGTGCTCGGCGAACTGCCCGGCGAGACCCAGGCATCGTCCCAGGATATGAAATCCTATTCGCGCGGCGGCCTCGTGCTCTCCGAGCTCAGTGCCGACCAGAAACGCGAACTCAAGCTCGGCCACGGCCTGCTGGTCGAGGAGTCGACCGGCGACGCGGCGCGCGCCGGCATTCGCGTTGGCGACATCATCCTCGCGGTCAACAATGCAGAGGTCACAACGGTCGAGGCCTTCCGCAAGGCAATCGGCGGAGTGGCCACCGGCAAGAGCGCGGCCATCCTGATCCGCCGCGGCGACAGCTCGCTGTACGTGCCGCTGAAGATATCGAGTGACTGAGCGCACGCTGACGCTCTATGGCCGGGCGGGATGCCCGCTGTGCGAGGAAATGGCAGCTGCGCTCAGGCCCCTGATCGCGGCCAGCCGCTATCACCTCGCGGAAGTGGATGTCGATGCCGACCCGGCGCTCAAAGCGCGTTTCGGCTGGGAGGTTCCGCTGCTGTTCGATGGCGAAAGGGAAATCTGCCGTCATTTTCCCGACCCTGCGGCGCTGCACAACTGGTTCGCCTTAAACCCCTGAAATCCGTTAAAATTCGGGGTCTTATCGCATCCTTGACCGGGCACGGAAGCGTGCCCGTTTTGTTGTGTCGCAGAATCTGATCCGCAATTTTTCCATCATCGCCCACATCGACCATGGCAAGTCCACCCTGGCGGACCGCCTAATCCAGTTCTGCGGCGGCCTGTCCGACCGCGAAATGGAGGCGCAGGTGCTCGATTCGATGGATCTCGAGAAGGAGCGCGGCATCACCATCAAGGCGCAGACTGCTGCGCTGACCTACAAGGCGCAGGACGGCCAGACCTATCGCCTGAATCTGATCGACACCCCCGGCCACGTCGACTTTTCCTACGAAGTCAGCCGCTCCCTGTCGGCCTGCGAAGGGGCGCTGCTGGTGGTCGACGCCTCGCAGGGGGTGGAAGCCCAGACGGTGGCCAACTGCTACACGGCAATCGACCTCGGCGTCGAGGTGATCCCGGTGCTCAACAAGATCGACCTTCCCGCCGCCGACCCCGACCGGGTGGCGGAGGAGATCGAGGACATCGTCGGGCTGGACGCCAGCGAGGCGGTGCGCGCCTCGGCCAAGACCGGCATCGGCATCCTCGAGATCCTCGAGGTGGTGGTGAAGCAGGTGCCGCCGCCGCGCGGCAAAGAGGATGCCCCGCTGAAGGCGCTGATCATCGATTCCTGGTTCGACAACTACGTCGGCGTGGTGATGCTGGTGCGGGTGGTCGACGGCGTGCTCAAACCCAAGGACAGGATCCGTTTCATGGCCACCGGCGCGCAGCACCTGACCGAGCATGTCGGCGTGTTCACGCCGAAGTCGGTCGACCGGCCGCAATTGTCGGCGGGCGAGGTGGGCTTTGTCATCGCCGGCATCAAGGAACTCAAGTCGGCGCAGGTAGGCGACACCATCACCCTGCTCGACGATCCGGCGAGCGAGCCCCTGCCGGGTTTCAAGAAAGTGCAGTCGCAGGTCTTCGCCGGACTGTATCCGGTCGAGTCGCACGATTTCGAGGCTTTGCGCGACGCCCTGACCAAGCTGCAGCTGAACGACGCGGCCCTGCAGTTCGAGCCCGAAGTGTCGCAGGCGCTGGGATTCGGGTTTCGCTGCGGCTTCCTCGGCCTGCTGCACATGGACATCGTGCAGGAGCGTCTGGAGCGCGAGTACAACATGGACCTCATCACCACCGCGCCGACGGTGGTGTACGAGGTGCTGATGAAAGACGGCACCCTGATCAACGTCGAGAACCCGTTCAAGCTGCCCGAGTTGTCGAAGATCGAGGAGATCCGCGAGCCCATCATCACCGCGACGATCTTCGTGCCGGAGGAATTCGTCGGCAACGTCATCACCCTGTGCAACCAGAAGCGCGGCATGCAGGTGAACATGCAATACCACGGCAGGCAGGTGATGCTGGTGTACGACCTGCCGATGAACGAAGTGGTGATGGATTTCTTCGACAAGCTGAAGTCGACTAGCCGCGGCTACGCCTCGCTCGATTACGAGTTCAAGGAATACCGCCCGGGCGACCTGGTCAAGCTCGATATCCTGGTCAACAATGAAAAGGTCGATGCGCTGTCCCTGATCGTGCACCGCGCCTCCAGCGTGTATCGCGGGCGCGAACTCGCTTCCAAGATGCGCGAGCTGATCCCGCGGCAGATGTTCGACGTTGCCGTTCAGGCGGCGATCGGTGCCAACATCATCGCACGCGAGAACGTCAAGGCGTTGCGCAAGAACGTGCTTGCCAAATGCTACGGCGGCGACATCACGCGCAAGAAGAAACTGCTGGAAAAACAGAAGGCCGGCAAGCGCCGCATGAAACAGGTCGGCAACGTCGAAATCCCGCAGGAAGCTTTCCTCGCCATTCTGCAAGTCTCGGACAAATAAGCATGAACTTCGCACTCATCCTCTTCATCGCACTGGTGGTCACCGGCGGCATCTGGCTGCTCGACGTGCTGGTGCTCAGGCGCTACCGCGACAGGGATGCCAAGGAACCGCTGCTGATCGAATACGCCCGCAGTTTTTTCCCGGTGATCCTGATCGTCTTTGGCCTGCGCTCGTTCCTGGTCGAACCGTTCAAGATCCCGTCCGGATCGATGATGCCGACCCTGCTGATCGGGGATTTCATCCTGGTCAACAAGTTCACCTACGGTATCCGGCTGCCGGTGATCAACAAGAAGGTCATCCCGCTCAACGATCCCGAGCGCGGCGACGTCATGGTGTTCCGCTATCCGGCCGATCCCGGTCTCGACTACATCAAGCGCGTGGTCGGCGTATCGGGCGACATCGTCGAATATCGTGACAAGAAGCTCACCGTCAACGGTCAGGCCATCCCGGCCGTCAACACCGGCACCTACAGTTATGTCGGCAATGGCCTGAATTACATCACCGCGATGGTTTACGAAGAGCGTCTGAATGACGTCAGCCATACCGTCATGGTGCAGCCGGGCATGCCGTCGGTGATTCCGCCGCAGGTGGCGGACGACTTCCCCTACCGGGAAAACTGCTCATACAATGAAAGCGGCGAAGGTTTTACCTGCAAGGTGCCCGAAGGCCATTACTTCGCCATGGGTGACAACCGCGATGCCAGCAACGACAGCCGCTACTGGGGGTTCATCCCGGACGCGAACATCGTCGGCAAAGCGTTCTTCATCTGGATGAATTTCGAGGAATTCGGGCGCATCGGCACAACCATTCGTTAAGGGGGCAACATGCATTCCATAGCATCAATCAGAAGAAACCAGCGCGGCCTGTCGATGATCGGGTTCCTCTTTGTCGCCGTCATCCTGGTTTTTGTTGCCATGCTGGCGATGAAGGTGGTGCCGGCCTATATCGAGTTCTTTTCTGTCAAGAAAATCCTGGTTTCAATGGGCCAGGACGCCTCGATCCGGTCGAAGAGCAACACCGAAATCCGTGAGGATTTCTCCAGACGCGCCAGTGCCGGCTATGTCACGGTCGTCCAGCCGAGCGATCTGTCCATCGAGCGCGGTTCCGCCGGCACCGTGATTTCCGCCGATTATGAATTCCGCACCAAGCTGGTCGGCAATGTCAGTCTGGTGATTGATTTCAGCGCCAATTCAAGTGGCTCCGGAACAACTGGCCAGGTTGAATAATCCGGCGCACCTGCAGCGACTGCAGCGCGAGCTGGGGTATTCTTTCGGCCGCCCGGCGCTGCTGACCCAGGCGCTCACGCACCGCAGCTATGGCGCGGCCAACAACGAGCGGCTCGAATTTCTCGGCGATTCGGTGCTGAACTGCTCGATCGCGCGTGCACTGTACGAGGCCTTCCCCGAACTGCCAGAAGGCAGCCTGTCACGGTTGCGCGCCAACCTGGTGCGCCAGGAGACCCTTGCCGACATCGCGGTCCGGCTGCGGCTCGGCGAGGAACTGCGGCTGGGCGAGGGCGAACTGAAAAGTGGCGGCTCCCGCCGTCCTTCCATCCTCGCCGATGCGCTGGAGTCGATTATCGGCGCGGTGTTTCTCGACAGCGATTTCGACCGTGCCCAGGCCGTGGTGCATGGCCTGTTTGCGCAGCTGATCGCGCAGATCGACCCCAGGGCGTCCGGCAAGGACCCCAAGACCCAGCTGCAGGAAATCCTTCAGGCGCGCCGTCTGCCGCTGCCGGAATACCGCCTGGTGAATACCGTGGGTGACGCCCACGACCAGGAATTCATCATCGATTGCGTGCTCGGCAATCCCAGGCTGACCACGCGCGGGCAGGGCAAGAACCGCCGAGCCGCCGAACAGGAAGCCGCGCGCCAGGCCTGCGCCCAGCTGCAGAAATGAACGCTCCGCTCCGCACCGGCCTGATCGCCATCGTCGGCCGCCCCAATGTCGGCAAGTCGACGCTGCTCAACCGCATCGTCGGACAAAAGGTCAGCATCACCTCGAGGAAGGCGCAAACCACGCGCCACCGGGTGATGGGCATCCACACCACCGCCGAGGCGCAGTTCGTTTTCGTCGACACTCCCGGGTTCCAGACGCGCTACAGCAGCACGCTGAATCGCGCAATGAACAAGCGCGTGCGCGAAGCGCTGGCGAATACCGATGTGGTGATGATGCTGGTCGAGGCCGGCCGCCTGACCCGCGAGGACCGCCAGGTGATGGAGTTACTGCCGAAGGACAGGCCGGTGCTGCTGGTCGTCAACAAGATCGACTATGCGAAGGACCGTGCGGCCCTGATGGCTTATCTGCAGGAAGTCGCCGCAGCGCATGCGTTCAGCGAAATCGTCCCGGTGTCCGCCAAGCAGGGCAGCAACCTCGACGAACTGCTGAAGACGCTGCAGGCCTATCTGCCGGAGAGCCCGCCGCTGTTCGACGAGGACGACATCACCGACCAGAGCGAACGCCAGCTCGCCGCCGAACTGATCCGCGAGAAGGTGTTTCGTCTGTGCGGCGAGGAAATCCCCTACGCGGTCGCCGTCACCATCGACAAGTTCGAGCAGGAAGGCAATTTGCGCCGCATCTTCGCCACCATCCTGGTCGACCGCGACAGCCACAAGGCGATTGTCATCGGCAAGGGTGGCGAAAAGCTCAAGACCATTTCCACCCAGGCGCGCCTCGACATGGAGCGCACCTTCGACAGCAAGGTCTACCTGGAAGTGTGGGTCAAGGTGAAGGGCGGCTGGGCCGACGACGTGCGCATGCTGCGCGAGCTTGGACTGGATTGAAACTCTTCATCCGCGAAGGATCCAGAAGCTGCTTCAGACGCAACGTACTCAGAGGGACGCAGAGGAAGGCAATGCCTTGAGAAGGAGTCGAACCATTTTTCTCGTCGCGTTCCTTCGCGTCCTTCGTGGTTAAAGACAACATGTCCGACGCCCGCATCAACAACGAACCCGGCTTCATTCTCCACACCTATCCGTTCAAGGAAACCAGCGTGGTGGCGGAGGTGTTCACCCGCGGCCACGGCCGCATGGCGCTGATCGCGCGCGGCGCGCGCCGCCCCGCCTCGAGCTTGCGCGGACTGATGCAGCCGTTCACGCCGCTCCTGCTGTCGTGGTTCGGCAAGTCCGAACTGAAGACCCTGCACGCCGCGGAGTGGCAGGGCGGACTGGTCGTGCCGCAGGGGCAGGCACTGATGTGCGGCTTCTATCTCAACGAGCTGCTGCTGCGCCTGCTGGCGCGCGGCGATGCCCACGAGGCGCTGTACGAAGCCTATGTCCTCACTCTGGCGCGGCTGGCGGAGGAATCGCGCCCGGCCGAGTTCGAGCATATCCTGCGCCGCTTCGAGAAGGGCCTGCTGGGTGAAATCGGCTACGCCGCCACGTTCGACATCGAAGCCGACAGCGGGAAGCCGGTCAGCCCCGGCATCGTCTATATCTACCAGCCCGAGCGCGGCGCCTGGCGCGCCAACGGTTCGGGGCGCGACGGCGTGCGGGTGTCGGGCCAGACCCTGATCGACCTGGCTGCCGACGATTTTCGCGACAGCACCACCCTGGCCGAAGCCAAGCCGCTGATGCGCGCGCTCATCAACCACTATCTCGGCGCGAAGCCGCTTTATACTCGCCAGCTGCTGCGCGAGCTGACAGAACTGAACCCATGAGCATCTATCTCGGCGTCAACATCGACCACATCGCCACCCTGCGCCAGGCGCGCAAGACCCGCTATCCGAGCCCGGTCGAGGCCGCGCTCGCTGCGGAGACCGCCGGCGCCGATTCGATCACCCTGCATTTGCGTGAAGACCGCCGCCACATCCAGGACGACGATGTCGCCATCCTGCGCCGGGTGCTGAAAACCAAGATGAACCTGGAAATGGCGGTGACCGGCGAAATGCTCGCCATCGCCTGCAAGACGCAGCCGCAGGACGTTTGCCTGGTGCCGGAAAAGCGCGAAGAACTCACCACCGAAGGCGGCCTCGACGTCGCCGCCCAACTGCCGAAGATGAAGGAGGCCTGCACGCGTCTGGCTGATGCCGGCATCCGCGTCTCGCTCTTCATCGATGCCGACTTCGCGCAGCTCGATGCCGCGCGCTCGGCCGGCGCCCCGGTGGTCGAAATCCATACCGGACACTACGCCGATGCGACACTCGAATCCGCTCGCGAAGCCGAGTTCGAGCGCATCCGCAAGGCCGTCGCCTACGGCCGCGGCATCGGCCTGACGGTCAACGCCGGCCACGGCCTCACCTACCATAACGTGCAGCCGGTCGCCGCGCTGCCAGGCATCAACGAACTCAACATCGGTCATGCCATCGTCGCGCATGCGCTGTTCGTCGGCTGGAAGGAAGCGGTGTCTGAGATGAAGCGGCTGATGGTGGAGGCGGCCGGCGGGTGAAGGTGCGCAATTATTGAGGTGTGCATCCAGGCCCTTGAGCCAAAACACGGTCAAGCCGAGGAGAAGTTGGTTACTCTTTGCAGTGGGGCTCCAGATCGGATTGCATCGGGAGGGGCAGGTTTCTGGATCAGTTTTTCAAGAAAGGGAATCGGAATGATGAACACAATTTTCAATTCAACCCGGACGGTGGCAGCGGCGTTGCTGTCGGCGGTCGTCCTCGCGGCTGCTCCGGTCCAGGCCGCAGACAAGGCGCAACAGCAGGCGGACATCCGCAAGACTTCTCAGGCGATTCTGTCCGAACTGATCCGGATCCAGCCCAGCGCACAGGGCGTCGTGGATCGGGCTGCCGGTTTCGCCATATTCAGCACGTCCGGCCTCAAGGTTTTTGTCGCGGGTGGTGGCATGGGTACGGGCATGGCCGTGAACAATCAAACCAAACAGGTCGTTTTCATGAAGATGGCCGAGGTCCAGGCCGGGCTTGGCATGGGATTTTCCAAGCTGAAACAGGTGTGGATATTCGAAACCCAGGGTGCCTTCGACAACTTCGTCAACAGCGGCTGGGAATTCGGCGGACAGGCGACCCTGACGGCCCAGGCCGCCGGCCAGGGTGGGGGATACGCGGGCGCCATCCCGGTTTCACCCGGTGTGTGGATCTATCAGTTGACCGGCGATGGCCTCGCCGCGTCATTGACGGTGAAGGGTTCCAAGTACTACAAGGCTGACGACCTGAACTGACCGGCGCCTGTCCGAATTTTGGAAAGGCTCCTGGTCTCCGGGAGCTCGAAAGAGGCGAGGGCTTCTTCTGGTTATGGAACTTGAAAAGGAAAAGGGGTTAGCCGAAGCTAACCCCTTTTATTTTGGTGTGCTCGAAGTGATGAACCGGCAGGCCGCGGCTGGCGCTCAAGGCGATCTGCGCGTCAAGCCAGCGGCAGTGCCTGTCACTCGAATGAACTTCTGGTGGCCGAGCTACACCTTCCGTCCCGCAATCGTCGGCAGGTGTTTATCTGCTCTGCCGGGCAGTCCGGGCTGGCTGGTACAAGCGGTCAGTTGCCGCATTGCTCCATCGGGCTCGCCAGAATCTCATCCACTTCCTGCTGTTCAAGTACCTGAGCCGTGTATGGTGCGCCGCTCTTCGCCAGGACGTTGGCCGCGAAAGCCCGCAGGTGGTTGCGCGAACCGCACAGCAGGCTTTCATAGACTGCGTCGATATCCGCCTTCTGCGAATGCTCGATGGCAGCCTGGATGTCATCCATGTCGGTTTCTTCGATGATGCCACCCACCAGTAGCGCGTCGAGATCGCTGCGCAAACCTTTGGCGATGAGCGCATCATAAAGCTCCTGCAACTCAGGGTTGGTAAATTGGCCAATGAGCGTGCTAGCGGCCGGGTCCGGCAGCTTGTACTTGTTCAGCAGTTTCAGGATGGCGTCCATGTGGCTCTGTTCGGAACTGGCGATATTCGCGAACACCGTCATCTTCCAAGTGTCGTTGAATACCAGGTAGGTATCACGCGCGAGTTTCTCTTCCTCGCGCATGAACGTCAGGTCCGCTGCTTCGTCGGTGGAAAGGGTCGGAACAACGGTGGCTGCATAGGCCATGTTGAAACCGGACACGCTCGTGGCGAACAATGCTGCAGCCAGCATCACAGATAGTTTTCTCGCGATCATTTTCAGTCTCCTATCATGCATTGCATGAGAAAACCCCTACCAGGCAACGGAGGTAAAACTTGCTGACTACCTGGCGTGGGAACAAACAAGGTTTCGCGAAGCTGGACAGACTCCTCGCCTCACGGGCAGATTACTTACTATCAAACAACAATATCAATATACGTATATCCGGAATGTGGGGTGTTTCTGCAATGATTCATTTGGTAACCGTTTGTAACAGCCGGTTCAGATGAGGTTCGAATTTCAGCCGAAGGTTTGAGCGGCTGCTTTGGCAGTGCGGATTACTGATCGATACCGGTCTGGCTGAGCAAACCTTCTTCGCTTGACCGCCGCTGCAGATCTCGGCGTGCGTCGGCTCCTGAGCTGCGGGATTCGTTGGCCCTTGGCTGTGGCCAACGGCGGAAACGGGTCGGTAACAGGCAACCGCGATTACCGAAAGCCGTCATTGGATCGAGTCCGTTCACTGAAAGCGCTTCAGTCACAGATCGGCCGTGAAGAGTCGTCGGCGAGGTAACAACTCACAGGCGATGAGCGTCTGCTGTGATAGAGGCCGCCATCCAGCGGTAGCGGCTCATCGACCGAAGCATGGCCGAGGAGGCCGGATGACGCATTCTGATTGCGGACCGCCAAAATACTGGGGAAAGTTGCTGCCCCTGTTCCGCGAGTGGTGCCGAAACGCTGCCGATAAGCTCGACGGCGGCAATTACCAGCCACTTCTCGAACGTGGTCTCGACACCCTGCCGACGAACTCGACGGCGGCAATCACCGTCGCCTTTTCCGGAGTGGCGTCGTACATGGCCTTGAAATCAACAACTTCCGGCGTGACGGAATCGCTGAACAAGTCCTTGGCAAACCCGTGGGCCAGGGTCTGATAAACCAGTTCGGCCCTGACCGAATAATTGCCGTAGGGCAACCCGCTAATCAGATAGCGGACGTGGTCGCTGGCGCCGACAAAGTTGTCGTCGCTCAACGCGCTGCCGACGACCCGGATATCGGATGGCGCCGTCTGCTTGTCGAAACCGGCCGGCAGAATGCGGTTGTCCTTCAGATACCGTGCACCGCGAAGCAGCGTGTAGGTGACTTCGTCGCGGTTGTTGCCCATGATCGCTTCGTACACCTGGACCTGGCTGGGCGACGTGATCAGGTCGTAATGCGGCTCGAACGTACCGGGCTGTTCATCCGATGCGACACCCACGATGCTGCCGTCGGGCCTGAGTCGGCCGGATTCGAACACGACATTGCCCAGGGCATTGGTGACGACGACATGCAGGAACGCCCGACGTGACGGATAGGAGGACGGCAGCTTGTGACCGGTCGTGCTGTTGACCTTCAACGTGAAGTCCAGCGCATAGGGCGTATAGGGCAGATTGAACACTGTGACTGTGGCGGCGCTTTTCAGCATCGCGTCGGTCTTGCCGATCGTTTCGGCGAAATTATTCGACAGTACGCCCAGCTTCGTCTTGTTGTTGTTGAAAATCGTCAGCATCAGCTTGTTCGCACCGATGAAATCGTGCAGCGCGAAATTGTCCCGCTTCGCGGTGATCGAGGGCGGCCGGCTTGCCATCTTCACGCCGTCGGTGCGGCTCATGTGACACGACTGGCAGCTGGCCTGGTTCACGTAATCGCTGTGCTCCCATTCCGAGTAGGGCATCTGTTCCGGAAACTCGGACTCGGGTGTCGTCGACAGCACATTGCCCAGTTCATCGACATACGGCGTCTTCAGGTTGTGGCAGGAGGCGCACAAGGTGGATTGGCTGACATGCGCGCTGAAGGTTGGCGTGTAGCCGGTGTTGTTGCGCATCGGCTGCGGGTTGATCGGGGTGTCGCCGGGGCCACCGTACTGCCCATAGATGGTCTTGGTGGTATTGATGGTGTAATTGCCCGACATGTGCTTCAGCGTACCCAACAGCGGCGAATTCGGGATCTGATGACATAGCGTGCAACTCACGCCGTCCATCGCGGCATCGTGCTTGGAATGTCCCGCTTCGAGTATTCCACCGAAAAGGGTCTGCGTCGCAAGCGTGCCGTCTTTCTTGGCCTCGTAGTTGGCCATCGGCGCATGACACTTGCTGCAGGTGTCGTTGATGACGCCTTGAAGATGGGGATTGCGGGCGATCTCGCTGCGCACCTTGGCCTTCCAGAAAGGATCGCGGCTTGAATTGGCCATCATCGTGGAGGACCAGTCCCTGACGATCGAAACATCGTTGCCCTGGCTGTCCGTCAGTCCGTTATGGCATAGCGTGCAATTGCCGGAGCCGGAGAAATGCGTGGTGGTAAAGCTGGGATTTCCGGGTGAGGCATCGGCCATGACAGGCGAAGCTGGCACCATGAGGGCAAGGGCGAGGATGAATGGGTACACGGGAAAACCTCTGAATCGGGACTGACCAGGATGGCGTTGCTGAGACGGTGAGTACCAGTCAACGGACTTGGCCGCACGAAGTTGATTGATAAAAATCAATGATCCCGAAAAATTCTTCAGTTTGCCCTTGCCTCCTTGCTGGGCGCTGTCCCCCTCTTGTTTGCCATGGGTACTGTGGGCATGCTTGAGCGAAGAACCTATGCTTTCGCCCAGCAATCGGGTTTCAGACGCCCGCGCTTCACTGCCAGCGCAGCGTCACAAAACGGCTCCGTCCGTTGTCGGCGATGCGCAACAGCGCGCTGCCGGCGGCGCCATTCTCCACCAGTGCCGCGGCGAACTCGTCCGGGCTGCCAACCGGCCTGCGGTTGACCTCAAGGATGACCGTGCCGGGCACGAGACCGGCGAGGGCGGCGACCGAACGCGGGGCCACCGCTGTCACCACCACGGCCTTGGCGAGTCGGGTGCGGCGTGATTCCTCAGGGCTGAGGCCGCGCACCGCGATGCCCAGTGCCATGGCAGCCTCGGCGCGCTGCAGCGCGTCCTCGTCGAGCAGCGCGACCTTAACCGTAATCTGCTGCGGGCGGCCGTCGCGGATCAGGCCCAGGGTGACGCTGCTGCCGGGCTGTGCCAGCGCCGCGCGATTGCGGTACTGGCCGCCGTCGGCCAGCGGGGTGTCGTTGAAATGGGTGAGCACGTCACCGGCGCGCAGGCCGGCGCGCTCGGCCGGCGAGCCGGCCTGAACCTCGTTGACCAGTACACCGCGGTTGTCCTTGAGGCGCAGCGCCTCGCCAATTTCCATGGTCAGTGGCTGTACCGTCAGGCCGATGTAGCCGCGCACCACGCGGCCGCTTGCCACCAGTTGCTCGGCGATGGTGCGCGCGAGGTTGCTGGGGATGGCGAAGCCGACGCCCATGTGGCCGCCGCTGCGGGAAAAGATCGCGGTGTTCATGCCCACCACCTCGCCGTCGAGGTTGAGCAGGGGTCCGCCGGAGTTGCCGGGGTTGATGGCGGCGTCGGTCTGGATGAAGTCCTCGTAATCGTTGATGCCGAGGCTGGTACGTCCCTTGGCGCTGACCACGCCGGTGGTCAGGGTGTGGGAGAGTCCGAAGGGGTTGCCCATCGCCACCACCCACTCGCCCACTTCGAGCCTCGCCGAATCGCCCCATTTCAGCACCGGCAGCCCGCGCGCGTCGATCCTGAGCACGGCGACGTCGGAACGCGGATCGGTGCCCTGCAGCGTGGCGTCGAACTCGCGACCGTCGTGCAGCTTGACGCGGATGCGCTGGGCATTTTCGACGACATGGCTGTTGGTGAGGATGTAGGCGGTCTCTCCGCGGGTGGAAAAAATGAAGCCCGAACCCTGGCTCATGGCACGGCGCGGCTTTTTCGGCGCCGGGCGCGACAGGCCGGGCAGGTCGTCGCCGAAGAAGCGGCGCAGCAGGTCGTCCTGGAAGGGCCAGTCAGCGTTGTCGCGACCGTCAGCCGCCGTCCGGCTTTCGACGTGGATGAACACCACCGAGGGCGAAACCTTGCGTGCCACGCTGGAAAAAGCCTTGCCGGTCTGGCGCAGGCTCTCGATGCCGCCGTCCTGGACGGCGGAGACGGGCAGGACGATCAAACCGGGCAGCAGAGCGGCCAGCAGCAGCAGCCTTTTCATGCGCTTCCTCCCCGATCAGCCCAACTGGGCGCGCACCCAGTTGACGATGTCCTGCGCACCCATCGCCCCGGGCTGGCGGGCGATTTCGCGACCGCCGCGGAACAGCGCCAGGGTGGGGATGCTGCGGATGCCGTGCTGCGCCCCCAACCGCTGTTCCGCCTCGGTGTTCACCTTGGCCAGGCGGACCTGCGGTTCCAGCAATTGCGCGGCCTGGGCGAACTGCGGCGCCATCATCTTGCAGGGTCCGCACCAGGGCGCCCAGAAATCCACCAGAACCGGGAGGTCGTTGCGGCTCAGGTATTTGCCAAAGGTGGCTTCGGTCAGCTCGACCGGGTGGGCGTCGAACAGGGGTTGGCGGCACTGGCCGCAATTCGGTTTCTGCCCCAGGCGGGCCGCCGGAACGCGGTTGATGGCGTGGCAGTGGGGGCAGACGAGGTGAAGGGGGTCGCTCATGTCGGGGGCCTTATGCAAATCAGAACAATGAATGCCTAATCTGGGGGCGGTTTTTTCTCATCCAAGAGGGGCGGGGCGAGGCCGCGGGTGAGTTCCCGTATCGCCGCCTCGTCGAGGGTTTCCTGCTTCAGCAGTTCGCGGGCGCAGCGCTCCAGCACCGGGCGGTTCGCGTCGAGTATGGCGTAGGCGCGGTCGAAGACGGCCATGACCAAAACGCGGATCGCCTCGTCGATGCGGGACTGGGTCGATTCGGCCACGCGGCCGCCGCCGCTGGCCAGCATGTCGGGGACATCGAGGAAGCGGGGATGCTGGGCTTCGTAGGCGACGTAGCCGAGGTCCTCGTCCATGCCGTAGCGGGTGACCATGTCGCGGGCGATGTCGGTGGCCTTGGCGAGATCATCGGCGGCGCCGGTGGAGAGCTTGCCGAACACCAGCTTTTCCGCCGCGCGGCCGCCGAGCAGCACGGCGATCTTGTTTTCCAGTTCGTCGCGGGTCATCAGGTAGCGGTCCTCGGTGGGACGCTGGATGGTGTAGCCCAGCGCGCCGATGCCGCGCGGGATGATCGAGACCTTGTGCACCGGGTCGGTTCCGGGCAGCGCCAGCGCCACCAGGGCGTGGCCCATTTCGTGGTAGGCGACGGTCTCGCGCTCGCGCGCGTTGAGCACGCGGTTTTTCTTCTCCAGCCCGGCGACGATGCGTTCCACCGCGCGGGTGAAGTCCTCCAGGGTGACGGCGTCGCCACGACGCCGCGTCGCCATCAGCGCCGCTTCGTTGACGAGGTTGGCGATGTCGGCGCCGGAGAATCCGGTGGTGAGCGCGGCCACCTGTTCCAGGTCGACCTCGGGGGCGAGGCTGATCTTCTTCACATGCACCTTGAGGATGTCGATGCGGCCCCTCTTGTCCGGCCGGTCCACCAGCACCTGGCGGTCGAAGCGGCCGGCGCGCAACAGCGCCGGATCGAGAATCTCCGGGCGGTTGGTGGCGGCGAGGATGATCAGGCCGGCGGAGGTGTCGAAGCCGTCCATCTCGGCCAGCAGCTGGTTGAGGGTCTGTTCGCGCTCGTCATGGCCGCCGATCGGGCCGAACGCACCGCGGGCGCGCCCCAGCGCGTCGAGTTCGTCAATGAAGATGATGGCCGGCGCCTTTTCCCGCGCCTGATCGAAGAGGTCGCGCACCCGCGCCGCGCCGACGCCGACGAACATCTCGACGAACTCGGAGCCGGAGATGGAAAAGAACGGCACCGCGGCCTCGCCCGCCACCGCCTTGGCGAGCAGGGTCTTGCCGGTGCCGGGCGGCCCCACCAGCAGCACCCCCTTGGGGATGTGGGCGCCGAGACGGCCGTAATCCTTCGGGTTCTTCAGGAAATCGACGACTTCCCGCAGTTCTTCCTTGGATTCGTCCACCCCGGCGACATCGTCGAAAGTCACCCCGGTGTCGGTCTGCACGTAGACCTTGGCGCGACTCTTGCCGATGGTCATGAAGCTGCCCATGCCCTGCCGCTCGGCCAGGCGGCGAAAGAGGAACAGCCACACCGCGAAGAACAGCACGGCCGGCAGCAGCCAGGAGAGGAGGTCGCGCAGAAAGGTGCTTTCGATTACCCGGCTGTAGGGCACCTGGAATTCGGACAGCCTTGCCGCCAGGTCCGGCTCGACCCGGGTGGCGACGATCAGGGTCTTGCCCTTGGCGTCCGGACTCTTCAGCTTGCCGGTGATCTTGTGCTCGGACACCTGCACTTCCGCCACCCGGCCTTCGGCCAGGGCCTGCTCGAACTCGCTGTAGGGCACCTGTTCCACCGTCTGGCTGGTCTGCCACCAGTTCTGCAGCATCAGCAGGGCGAGAACGGCGAGGATCCAGTAGGCGAGATTCCAGCGGGCTTGGGGGTCCATGGTGCGGGCTCGGGTTCGGGTAACTGGCACACGATAGAACAGGGAGCGGCCGCTAACAAGGTGGAGCCGCACGCACGGAGACGCAAGGAATGAAGGTGGCTGCCCGCAAACCCATCCGGATTCCGGCCGCTTGGCCCGCTGCAGTTCATCCGTGGCGCGCATACGCGGCAGACATCAAGCGAATGGACTACGGGCCAACTGTTGCTGGAACCTTGAACCCTTTATGTGCGCTGGCAGCGCGCCAGAGCGTGGTCAGTGAGGGCTGCCCGAATTAGCGGCGGCGGTTCCACCACCAGTAACCGCCGATGACCAGCGCGACGAAGAGAATCACGCCGACGGTGATGTGGTGCTGGTACTGCTGGATCAAGGCTTCGTTGCCACCAAGAAAATAGCCGAACAGGGTCAGGACCAGCGACCACAGGCCCGCGCCCAGAGTGGTATAGAACGCGAAGGCGCCGAGGTTCATGCGGGTGAGCCCGGCGGGGATGGAAATCAGGTGGCGGATGCCCGGAATCAGGCGGCCGGTGAAGGTGGAGACCGCGCCGTGCCTGAAGAAGAACGCATCGGTCTTGTGCAGCAGCTGCGGGCGGACGAAGAAATAGCGCCCCCAGCGTTCGAGGAAGGGCCGTCCCACCCACATCGCCACGGCGTAATTGAACGAGGCCCCGAACAGGCTGCCGACCGTCGAGGCGAGCACGATCAGCCAGAAATTCATCTGCCCCTGGTGCGCCAGATAGCCCGCCGGGATCAGCACCAGTTCGCTCGGCACCGGCAGGACCGTGGATTCCAGCGCCATCAGGATGAAGATCCCGGTGTAGCCCCAGTCCTGGACCGTGGCGAGAATCCAGGCGATGAAGTCGTGGAGCATGGCAGACGGATTGGCCTTCGACAGGCTCAGGTCGAACGGGGGTGGGGACGGTGGTGCTGCGTCAGGCTCACACCACCGCCTCTTCCTTCTTCTCGACCGGCTTGATGAAGTGCTCGCGCTTGACGCCGAACATCAGAAGCAGCGGTGAAGCGACCAGCACCGACGAGTAGATGCCGAACATGATGCCGATGGTGAGCGCGAGGGCGAAGTTGTGCAGCGCCTCGCCGCCGAACCACAGCATCGCCAGAACCATGATCTGGGTCGAGCCGTGGGTGATGATGGTGCGGCTCATGGTGCGGGTGATGGCGTCGTCGATGATTTGCGGAATGGTGGCACCGCGCATTTTGCGGATGTTTTCGCGAATCCGGTCGAACACCACCACCGACTCGTTGACCGAGTAACCCAGGACCGCCAGCACGCCGGCCAGCACCGTCAGGGTGAACTCCCACTGGAAGAAGGCGAACACGCCAAGGATGATGACGATGTCGTGCATGTTGGCCAGCATGCCGGCCAACGCGAAGCGCCACTCGAAGCGGACCGCCAGGTAGGCCATGATGCCGAACGCGACCACCAGCAACGCCAGCGCGCCGTTGTCGTAGAGCTCCTTGCCGACCTGCGGACCGACGAAATCGACCTGCTTGAGCTCGACCGTGGGATCGGCGGTTCTGAGCGCGGTCATCACGGTATTGCTGGTTTCCGCGGTATTGGCCTGGCTTTTCGCCGGCAGGCGGACCAGCACGTCGCGGCTGGTGCCGAAGCTCTGCACCGACACCTCGGGCAGGCCGGTCTTGTCCAGCGCCGTCCGGATCGCATGCAGGTCGGCCGGTTGGCTGGTGCGTACCTCGATCAGGGTGCCGCCGGTGAAGTCGACGCCAAGATTCAGGCCTTTGTCCCACAGCGCCCAGATGGAGAACAGGAAAGTCAGCAGCGAAATCGCCGTCGTCGCCTTCCCCCAGCTCATGAAGGGGATGGTTTTCTTGAAGGGGAATAATTCCAGCATGACGTGCCCTTAGATCGAGACTTTGGCCAGACGCGCCTGGCGGCCGTAGGTGAGGTTGACCATGGCGCGCGACACCGTGACCGCGCTGAACATGGAGGTGAGGATGCCCAGACACAGCACCACCGCGAAGCCGCGAACCGGGCCGGAGCCGAGCCAGAACAGGGCGATGCCGGCGATCAGGGTGGTGAGGTTGGAGTCGAGAATGGTGCCCCAGGCGCGGTCGTAGCCGGCGTGGATCGCCGCCTGCGGCGTGGTGCCGCTGCGCAGCTCTTCCCTGATGCGCTCGTTGATCAGCACGTTGGCGTCGATCGCCATGCCCAGGGTCAGCGCGATCGCCGCCATGCCGGGCAGGGTGAGGGTGGCCTGCAGCATCGACAGCAGCGCGATGAGGAAGAAGCCGTTGATCGCCAGCGCGATCGACGAGAACAGCCCGAAGATGCGGTAGTAAATGGTCATGAAAGCGACCACCGCGAAGAAGCCCCAGATATTGGAGTGGAAGCCCTTGGCGATGTTCTCGGCGCCCATGCTCGGGCCGACGGTGCGCTCCTCGATGATCTGCATCGGTGCGGCGAGGGCGCCGGCGCGCAGCAGCAGGGCGACGTCCGAGGCTTCCTGCGCGGTTTCCATGCCGGTGATCTGGACCCGGCCGCCGCCGATTTCCTCGCGGATGACCGGCGCGGTGATGGCCTCGGCCTTGCCCTTTTCGATCAGCAGGATGGCCATGCGCTTGCCGACATTCTCGCGCGTGATATCGCGGAATATCCGCGCGCCCTTGCCGTCGAGGTTGACGTGCACCGCGGCCTGGCCGCTGCTGTTGTCAAAGCCCGGTGAAGCGTCGGTGATCGATTCGCCGGTCAGGATCACATCCTTCTTGACCGCGATGGGGGTGCCCTCGCGGCTCGGCACCACCTCGGAGCCGAAGGGCACCTGCCCCTGCGCCAGCGCCAGCGGGTCGGCCAGTTCGTCGACCATGCGGATTTCCAGCGTGGCGGTACGGCCGAGAATGTCCTTGGCCTTGGCCGTGTCCTGCACCCCGGGCAACTGCACCACGACCCGGTTCCCACCCTGCTGCTGGATCACCGGTTCGGCCACGCCGAGCTCGTTGACGCGATTTCTGAGCGTGGTGATGTTCTGCTGCAGTGCGAATTCCTGCACCTGCTTTTCGGCTGCCGGCTTCAGGCGCGCGGTCAGGGTGAAGCCTTCGGCCTGATCCTCCGGGGTCAGCGCCAGGTCGGGAAAGACTTGGGCAAGTTTGTCGAGGCCGGTATCACGCTGGTCGCGGGTGGCGAAATGCACGGTGACGGCATTGCCTTCACGGCTTATGCGGCCGTAACGGACCTTGGCGCTGCGCAATTCGGCGCGGAATTCATTCTGATAGCGGATGGCGGCTTTTTCCAGTGCGGCCGCCATGTCGACTTCCAGCAGGAAATGCACCCCGCCGCGCAGGTCCAGGCCGAGATACATCGGCAGGGCATTGATGGCGGTGAGCCAGGCCGGCGAGGCTGAAACCAGATTGAGCGCCACGGTGTAGCTGTCGCCGAGCCCGGACTGCAATGCGTCCTTGGCCTTGATCTGCAGGTCGGTACTGTCGAACCGCGCCTTGATGCTGTTGCCGGTGAGCTCGATGCCGCGGGCAGAGATTTTCGCCGCCTTGAGGTTCGATTCCACCCGTTCCAGCAGCCGGGTATCGACCTTCTCGGCGGTGCGCACTGGCGAAATCTGCACCGCGGGCACCTCGCCGAAAAAATTGGGCAGGGTGTAAAGGAAGGCGACCACCATGGTGATGCCGATGAGAATGTATTTCCAGAGCGGGAAGCGGTTCATTTTTTCTCGGGGCTAGGGATTATGGGCTAGGAACTAGGGGGCTGAGGTGGCTATCGCTAATTCCTAGCCCCTAGCTCCTAGCCCCTAACAATTTACAGGCCTTTGATCGTTCCCTTGGGCAGCAGGGTCTGGATCGATTGCTTCTGCACGTGAGTCACCACGCCGTCGGCGATTTCCAGCGAGACATACTGCTCGCCGATCTTCGAGATCTTGCCGACCTGGCCACTGCTGGTGACGACTTCGTCGCCCTTCTGCAACTCAGACAGCATTTTTTTCTGTTCCTTGGCGCGCTTCATCTGCGGACGGATGAGCATGAACCAGAACAGGATGAAAATGATGATGAGGGGAAGAAAATCGACCAGGCTGGGGGAGGCAGTGCCGGCCGATTGGGCGTGGGCAAGAGAAATCATGGCTTACTCCGTGTCAAAAACCCGGCGATTCTACCATCCGAGTGCCTGTTCCTCATGAAACCGGGCAGTGAAGTCGGTAAAACGCCCGCCTTCGATCGCGCGGCGCATGTCGGCCATCAGGCGGTGGTAGTAGTGCAGGTTGTGGATCGTCGCCAGGCGGGCGCCGAGGATTTCACCGGCACGGATCAGGTGGTGCACGTAGGCGCGGCTGAAGCGGGTGCAGGTGTGGCAGGTGCATTCATCGTCGACCGGCGCGGTGTCGGTTTTCCAGCGCGCGTTGCGGATGCGCATGTCGCCGCGCCGGGTGAACAGGATGCCATGGCGCGCGTTGCGCGTCGGCAGCACGCAGTCGAACTGGTCGATGCCCTGGGCCACCGCCGCGACCAGGTCGGAGGGCGTGCCGACCCCCATCAGGTAGCGCGGCTTGTCGACCGGCAGCTGCGGTGCGGTGTGGGCGAGGATGCGCGTCATGTCGTCCTTGGGTTCGCCCACGGAGAGTCCGCCGATGGCATAGCCGTCGAAATCCATGGCGATCAGGTCGCGCGACGATTCATCGCGCAGGTCCTCGTACATTCCGCCCTGCACGATGCCATAGAGCGCGTTGGGATTGCCGGCGTGCGCTGCCTTCGAGCGCTCCGCCCAGCGCAGCGAAAGCCGCATCGAATCGGCGGCCTCGCGCTCGGTCGCCGGGTAGGGCGTGCATTCGTCGAAAATCATCACGATGTCGGAATTCAGCGTGCGCTGGATCTGCATCGAGATTTCCGGCGTCAGAAAGAGCCTGTCGCCGTTGATCGGCGAGGCGAACTTCACGCCTTCCTCGGTGATCTTGCGCAGTTTGCCCAGGCTGAATACCTGGAAGCCGCCGGAATCGGTGAGGATGGGTTTGTCCCAGGCCATGAAGCGGTGCAGGCCGCCGTGGGCCTCGATCACCTCCAGCCCCGGGCGCAGCCACAGGTGAAAGGTGTTGGACAGCACCATCTCGAAGCCGATGTCGGTGAGTTCCGCCGGCGACATCGCCTTCACCGTTCCGTAGGTGCCGACCGGCATGAACACGGGCGTCTGCACGGTGCCGTGCGCAAGATGCAACTGGCCGCGGCGGGCGCCGCCATCGGTGGCGAGGAGATCAAATTTCATTGCGGACGTCTTTCCAGGAACATCGCGTCGCCGTAGCTGAAAAAGCGATAGCGTTCGGCGATGGCGTGGGCATAGGCGGCGCGGATGGTGTCGAGGCCGGCGAACGCGGAGACCAGCATCAGCAGCGTGGACCGCGGCAGGTGAAAGTTGGTGATGAGGACGTCGACCACCCTGAACGGGTAGCCCGGCGTGATGAAGATGTCGGTCTCGCCCGATCCGGCGACCAGTTCTCCTGTTCCCGCCGGCGAAGCCTGCGCCGCCGCCTCGAGCGCGCGCAGGCTGGTGGTACCGACCGCCACCACGCGGCCGCCACGGGTGCGGGTTTCGCGGATCGCGTCGACCGTCGCCTGCGGAAGGGTGTAGCGCTCGCTGTGCATCCTGTGCTCGGCAAGCGTATCCACCCGCACCGGCTGGAAGGTGCCGGCGCCGACATGCAGCGTCACCCGCGCCATGCGCACCCCCTGCTGGTTCAGCGCTGCCAGCATCGCGTCGTCGAAATGCAGCCCGGCCGTCGGTGCTGCCACCGCGCCGGGCGCGTCGGCATACACCGTCTGGTAGCGGGCCTCGTCGTCCGCGGTCGGGGTGTGCCCGATATAGGGCGGCAGCGGCAGCTGGCCGATCTGTTCCAGCACGTCCAGCACCGGGCGTGGAAAGCGCAGCTGCGTCAGGTCGTCCTGTCGTGCCAGCACGTCCACCACGAGATCATCGGCCAGGTGGATGCGCGAACCCGCCTTGGGCGCGTGGCTGGCACGGATGAAGGCCAGCGCCTGGTATTCGTCCAGCACCCTTTCCACCAGCAGCTCGACCTTGCCGCCGCTGCCCTTCTGGCCGAACAGCCGCGCCTTGATCACGCGGGTGTCGTTCATGACCAGCAGGTCGTCCGCATGCAGCAGCGCCGGAAGGTCGCGAAACCGGCGGTCGAAGAGCGCGCCCGATGCATCGACATGCAGCAGCCGGCTGGCGCCGCGTTCGGCAAGCGGAAACTGCGCAATCAGTTCGGGGGGGAGTTCGAAATCAAAATCGGCAACACGCATGGGGCG
>Ga0209450_10000430_pt1 | contig 21682 bp, 22 predicted proteins | sample FrelakmetLWP11LW_FD_187149 | JGI IMG/M metagenome (GOLD analysis project Ga0209450, IMG submission 187149) | Freshwater lake sediment microbial communities from the University of Notre Dame, USA, for methane emissions studies - LWP11 LW (SPAdes)... | ecosystem: Environmental > Aquatic >...
CAGTAAGTGCCAGAAGTGGTGATATAAGAGATGAATATATAATGCAGAGAATCAAAGATCAAGCCAAAGAAGGGCGAGATGTTTTCTTAGCTTACGGCTCTTTTCATGTTTTTGCATATGAACAAATACTAAGCCAAAATTAATTCTATTTGGCTCGTTCTAAGTAATCCCCGCTTCGGGTATCTACTTTGATAATATCGCCCTCTTTTATAAACTGCGGGGCCTGTACTTTTATACCGGTTTCTACTTCTACTTCTTTAGTAGTTGCACTGGCGCTGTTGCCCTTATCGGCACCTGGCGCGCTAGTGACTTTAAGAGTTACATTCTTAGGCCATTCGAAACCTATAATTTTATCATCGTACACCAATGCGTCGATTGTACCGCCTTCGACAATGTATTTTGGAACATTTTCGTCAATACTGTTGTCGACTTCGATTGTTTCGTAACTATCCTGATCCATTACACTGTAGCTGCTGCCGGCACTATACAGATACTGCATAGTTTTTCTATCGATCTCGGCTGGAGCTACCTTTTCGTCATTACGGAAAGTCTTATCGATAACCTGTCCAGTAATCATATTTTTGAGCTTGGTATTTACAATACTTCCACCCCGCCCCATTTGCTTTTGGGCGTATTCCAAAACCTTATACGGAGATCCTTCAAAATCAATTAAGGTGTCTTTGCGTAGATCAGTTGGACTTAACATTACTTAACCACAAATGGTAATAGTGCTAGGTGTCGTGCACGCTTTAGAGCGACTGCAAGCATTCGCTGGTGCTTCATACTAGCGCCGGTCTTTTTGCGCCCGTCGATTTTACCAAGACTATTTACGTATTTTTGAAGAGTCTTTACATCTTTGTAGTCGATGTTTTCGATTTCTTCGTTGTATAGTTTATTCTGCTTTGCTTTATAAAATTCTGCCATAATTATTTCCTCTATTTAGAATGGAATGTCATCCAAGTTAATATCGCCATCGCCCAAATCATCGATTGGAGCTTCATCATTTTTGCTAGGCTTGTCTTGATTCATTTCGCTTGAACCAAAGTCGCCACCACCATCGTTTTGACCACCAACAAAGTTGATGTCGGTCGCTACGATTTCGGTTCGGTTACGTTTAGATCCGTCTTCGGCATCCCAATTGCGGGTTTGCAAGCGTCCAACAACCAAAACTTTTCGTCCCTTTTTAAGGTATTCGTTGACTAATTCGCCAAGTTTTCCCCAAGCTACGATATTATGGTATTCCACGGCATCTTTCTTTTCGCCATTTTGGTCTTGCCAGCTGCGGTTAGTGGCTACACTAAAAGAAGTCACATTCTGTCCGCTTGGTGTGGTGCGCATTTCTGGATCGCGGGTAAGGTTACCCATAACAATTGCTTGGTTGAAATCTTTTGCCATTACTCTTTGTCTCCCTCTTTAGTTAATTTAGCTTCTTGTTTAGCTTTTGGCTTAGAAGTGGATTTCTTTTGTGGTTTGTTGATGTAGCGGATGTTTTCAAGCGATACTATAAGATAACGCATTACTTCTTCGGTAATTCGAAGAGTTTGGTTGATTTTGTTGATTTTAGCGCCATCGATTGAGGCTTCGTAAAATACATAAATTCCCCAATCTTGCTTGTTAATTTTGTAAGCAAGCTTGCGTTTGCCCCAATTGTCTTTTTTGGTGATCTTACCACCGTTTTTGGTGATAATATTTTCTACTTTTTCTAGTGTTGCAGCCAAATCAATTTCTAGATCCGGGTGCAATACTACTGCAATTTCGTAATTGCGCATATTTTAGTACTCCTCTCTTCGGCCCATGCACGTTTTGTGCAATCGGCTCTAAATTTATAATTTAGAGCAAAAAGGTTAATTAATTTAACTAGGCTATTTTAACTTATTTATCAGGTTTGGTCAATGTTTTATAGATATATAAAAACCCCCTTTCGGGGGCTACACTAAAGCCTAAAGCTCTAGACCCAATAATCGCCAGCTCGGCTCCTAAAGATAATGTCATTATCTGTTTTAAGAAACACTGGCTGTCTTTTGGAAGGCATATGCAATGCCCAAACTACGGCGCGATACTGCGGGCTAATTCGAAATTCTTGAAGCTTGTAAAGATTCAACCTAGGCAGGTTGTTTTGCTTCACAATCCTTTCAAGCTTAAAAATCTCGTTTGTTGGGGTGTTATGATTCTCCATTTTGAAGCTAGAGACATGATCGTAAAGCGGTCTTCCTTGCTTTACCTCGCCTCTGGTGAGGTAGCTAATCCTCTTTGGTATGTAGAAAACTCTTTCTTCTGCGCCGATATTTGTGTTGCTTCCAAGATGCCAAAACTGGCAAAACTGACAAAGGTATGGAACCTGCTGGTCCAATACCCCTACTTCTTTGGCCTTGGAAAGTGCCATTTCTACAGACTCAAAAGCAAGTTTGTCTTTGGTGTCGGTATCTGCTTCAGCAATTTTAATTGACATCTCTCCACAGACTGCAAAGCGAGATTTGTCTCTAACATACGAGGACATTTCTTCGAACTTGCTCATACCACTCCTTTGGTAGGTGCATAAATACATATTATGCTTTATTTTATGCAATAAGTCAATAAGGCCCTCTTTTGCTATAATTGAAATATGCAAAAATTTGCTAGCGCCCTACTCAATAAAAAGATATTCTGCTTTCATAGCGGGAGAAGCATCGCCAATGTTTCTGGATATATAGTAGATAAATCAAAGCTTGAAATTGTTTTACTTGAGGTAGTTACATTAGATAAAAATGAAAAGAGGTATGTTCTAACTTCGGATATAAGAACTATTGCCAATAATTTAGTAATAATCAATTCAGAAGAAGACATAGTAGAGGCAGATGAGCTTGTCAGGTATTCAGATACTATAAAAGAAAATTATAAAATAACTGGAAGCAAAGTTGTCAATCAGGAAAGAAAAAAGCTAGGAAGCGTTTCAGATTTTACAATCGACTACGAAAACTTCAAATTATCAAAGCTGTATGTAAAGACAAATATACTCAGGCGCCTGATAAGAACTGATCTAATAGTTGATCGCGAGCAAATAATTGATATAAAAGACAAAACAATTATAGTCAAAAGTACTGCCGTAAAAACTAAGGAAACTCAAAATAAACTATTGCAAGTAAAAGCTTAATCAACTTATAATATTTTTATACGGAGGTGAGTTTGTTAGTAATAGCTATTTGGGCAGTAATTGCCATTATTCTTTTTAGGCTAATATTAAAGAAGAGCTAATTCTTCTAAGGCCTGTTTGATCAAACCATAATTGTAACCTTGCCGAGACAAATACTCGGCGAGTTTTTGTTTGTCGTGATATTTAGTCTGTCTTTGTTTTTTCTCAATTAAAGACTTAATAGAACTGATCTTATCGTGCTCATCTAGGCTGGATATTGCTTCCTGTATGATGTCTTTCGATATGCCTTTTTTAATCAGTTCTAAGCTTAGAACCTTATCCGATTTCGGACTAAGCAGCATTCTGTTTCTAATCCACATTTCAGAAAACTGCTTATCATCCAAATACCCCTCGTCTATGAGTCTCTCAATTGTGTAATTAGCATCTTCACTACTAAAGCCCTTTCTAAAAGTTAAATACTGATTAATCTCGTGTGTGCTCCTGGGCCTAAGCGCCAAGTACCTAATAGCAAAGTTGTAGGCTTTGGACCGTGCTTGGGTATTTTTTAATTCCTCTAATTTCTTTTCATCTATAGTTTGGTTTGTTTTTAGTCCAGAGCCTATAAGATCTAGCTCCGATAGCGAAAGTTCGTATTTATCATTTACATAAATATTATAGAATCCTACCTTTTTAACCTGAGAAGAAATCTTTGTAATTACAAACATCTATATAATTATAATTTATATTATTTAGATATATTCTTTGCGCGTATGGTCTTGTCTAGCTCTTGAATAACTTTGGGGTGATCCTTTAAGAACTGCTTGGCAGCTTCTCTACCCTGGCCAATTTTCTCTTCCTTGTAAGAATACCAAGCTCCGGCCTTATTGATTAGCCCTTCCTTGACGGCAAGATCTATGATGTCTCCTGCTGTACTGATACCTTCGTTGTACATAATATCAAACTCGGCAATTTTAAATGGTGCCGCAATTTTGTTCTTAACCACCTTAACTTTTACGTGATTTCCAATTACGTTGTCTCCATCTTTAAGAGCTTCTGTTCGGCGAATATCAAGTCGCACAGAGGCGTAGTATTTTAATGCATTACCACCAGATGTAGTTTCTGGGTTACCAAACATAACACCAATCTTCATACGGAGCTGATTAATAAATATTACAGTGGTTTTAGACTTAGCAATAACACCGGTGAGCTTGCGAAGTGCCTGGCTCATCAGTCGAGCCTGAAGACCCATATGGCTATCCCCCATATCTCCTTCGATTTCGGCGCGTGGAACTAAGGCTGCAACCGAGTCCACGACTACAATATCTACCGCACTACTGCGTACAAGCGTTTCGCATATTTCCAAGGCCTGCTCGCCGGTATCGGGCTGAGAAATAAGCAGATCGTCTAGATTAACGCCAATCTTGGCGGCGTATTCCGGATCCACAGCGTGTTCGGCATCAATAAATGCAGCCAAACCGCCCTGTTTTTGGACTTCAGCAACAGCATGGAGCGCAAGAGTAGTTTTACCACTAGATTCAGGGCCATATATCTCTACAATTCGACCCTTAGGAATTCCTCCCCCTAGTGCTAAGTCGAGCGATAAGCTTCCAGTAGGAATTGTTTCAACTGCTACTTTCATCCCCTCGCCTAGCTTCATAATTGAGCCCTGGCCAAATTGTCGCTCAATCTGCTCAACAGCCAGCTCAACAGCCTTGAGACGTGCGTTCTTCTCTTTCGAATCTAAATCTTTACTCACTACTTCCTCCTTTTTGGTAATTGTTTTTGTTGGCATGTTCCCTCCTTGTTCGGTTAATGTTTGTATTTATAATACCGAACAATTATCGAACGTGTCAACAACTTTATCTAACTATTTAACCAAAATTTACGCAACTATTAAAGCTTAAGATTTATTTAGGAGATTCGGTTTGGCTAGATAAAGTCGTAACCAAATAATTAGCGAAAGTTTACGAAATTTAGAGGCATATCTAGCTCAGATGTCTTTAGAAGTTGCATCACATTCTGAAGCTCATCTTTTGATGGCGACATCACCCTTACTTCTTCGCCCTGGATTTGCGTTTTAACCTTTGGGTATTTGTCTCTAATTAATTTAGTTATCTTTTTGGCCTTATCTTGGTCTAGCCCCTGTACTAAATCCAGAGTCTTTTTATAAGACATGCCCGATTGAATAGGCTCGGCTGACTTATCCAAATGCTTCAAATTGAGCCCTCTTTTTATAAATTTTGACTCTAGTACATCTACAATAGTCTCTAATTTCAATTCAGAATTAGATTCGAGCTCGACTGTCTGCTTCTCTTTATCGTAGCTAATTTTAGAGCCAGTGCCCTGGAAGTCGTATCTGGTTTGGATTTCGCGAGAGGTCTGATCGACCGCATTATTCATTTCTGACTGATCAAATTCGCTAACTATATCAAATGAAAAACTTTTACTCATTGTATATTTGTATCCTTATTAAAATTAATGTCTTGCTTGGACTCGCCCTCTTGGCCTAGTGTACCAATATTTTTATCGGCAACCAAACTGTTGGTGATTGTTACCGAAGTACTGCCTGCATTGCCCGTAGATAATCTAATTGAATCTTTTGCCTTAAAAAGCTGTTTTGAGCCAGGCAACATCGTACCCTTAAAAATTTCCTTGCCATCGGCCTTAGCGCTTATATAAATCGCCTGGGTGGTTGCCTCTACTAATAGTTCTACACCATCGATTTTATTTTTGCTTAAATTTGTTAGGATACTACCATCGAGGCCCTCAACGGTAGATTCGACAATGATTGTCTTTGAAGATTCTTTACCGAATTTATTTTTAGCACTCACCTTTATTTGGTTTGTGCCGTTAATTAGCATCACTCTATCACTAAAAGATCCGTCTGGAGAGCTGAGTATTGGAGAGTCATTAATAAAAACATCCGAGCCACTATCTACTTCGCCACTAACTATTACAAAGCTGGCATCGGTAGATGATTTTTCCTGATTAGATAGCCTAATTATTGGCGGTGCTGATAGCTGGGAAAACTGCCACGAAACATACCCGACCATTATTAATACAAATATACTGGCGAGTGTCACCAAGATGGTCTTGGGTGTTATTGTGAAGGTTTGTGAGTCTATTGGGTTTAATGCTCTGGCTTTAGACTTCTTGGTGTTTATCCCAATCGAGCTATCATATTCTGATCTTTCTTTGGTGTATATTTTAAGAATCTCTTTGGTGTCAAATCCTAAAAATTCTGCATAGTTTTTGACATAACCTCTGGTATAAACATCATTAGATAAATTGGCGAAGTCGCCTTTTTCCAAAAGCCTTAAATATTTTTTACGGATATGGGTGTTGCGCTCGACCTCATCTAGAGTTAAATCCAATTCTTTTCTGCGACGATTAAAAAGATCTGACAATTTCAAATTAGTATTTTTTGAATTGCCTGATTTAGCTAGCTTTTGTGGCTTCTCATTCGGACTCACTATTTCCCCCTGTTAGTTCGTCTAAGCTCGAAATTAATACCTCTCTAGGCCTTGACCCATCGGCCGGTCCGATAACCCCTCTATCTTCTAGTAAGTCGATAAGTCTTGCTGCTTTCGGATAGCCTACCCTTAGCCTGCGTTGTAGTAAAGTGGCTGAGGCCTTGCCGTTTTGAATAACTAATTCGGCTGCTGATTCTAACAGTTCATCGTCGTCGTCATCGCCAAATCCGCTGCCGCCTCCGCCAACTACACTTCTCATTTTAGAAGCTTGTGCCAATACTTCCTCATTATACTGTGGCTCTCGTTGTTCTCTTAAGAACTTAGCAACTTTTGTAACTTCCTCGTTAGTTACTAAGACACCCTGGGCACGTTTGGGCTGAATAAAAGTTGGGCTGTAAAACAACATATCACCCTTACCTAAGAGCTTTTCAGCACCCGATGAATCGATTATTGTCTGAGAGTCTACACGCTGGGGAACGGTAAAGGCAATTCGCACAGGAACATTGTTTTTAATGGTTCCGGTAATAACACTCACCCTTGGAGTCTGAGTTGCCAGCACCAAATGCAGGCCTGCGGCACGGGCCTTGGCTGCTAAAGTAGAAATCAAGCTGTCCATATCTTTTCTGGCACTATCCATAAGGTTTGCTAACTCATCAATGACAATTACTATATATGGCATTTTGTCATCTTTAGATTTGGCATTGTACTCACCGATGTTTAGTACTTTGTTTTCTTGCAGTCGCTTTAGTCGTCTTTCCATTTCGCCTATGGCCCACTTGAGTGCAGATATAGCCTTGTCTGGTTCATTTATTATTGGGCAAAGTAAATGAGGCAAATTATCGTATAGAGAAAAGTCAGCGCGCTTAGGATCAATCATAATAAGCTTAAGTTCACTAGGACTGTTTCGGTATAGCAAGCTAACCAATAAAGTATGAATCATCACACTTTTACCGGTATTGGTGGATCCTGCAATTAGCAAGTGAGGTGCTTTATCCAAATCGGTAGTCACAATTTCTCCACCCACGTCCCTACCGAGTACAAAATTTAATTTGCCTTTTATCTTAGCGACCTCTGGATCATTCAATATATCCTTAAGCCTCACTTGGGCTCGCTTTTTATTCGGCACTTCAATACCCACTAAGCTTTTGCCAGGAATAGGAGCCTCTATTCGAACCTGCTCAGCACCAAGCGCATAGGCTATATTTTTATCTAAATTATAAAACTTGGCTAAATTCACACCCGTAGGAGGCTTTAATGTGTACTGCGAAACAGTTGGTCCAACATCAACACCATCCATTTTTACCTCATAACCAAAGTCGGTAAATACTTCTTTAATTTTAAGTCCATTTTTAGTAGCGTCACCGGGATCTGCTTGTGTCGTGGTATTTTCCAAAAGATTAAGTGATGGATATTTCCAATCTTTATCGCTTGCCGCAACAATTGGACCGGTCGGCTCCTTTTCCTCTTGCTCTTTAGGCTTGTCGTTGCCGATTGTACCAACCACCGGCAAAGATGGGTTATTGATTTTAAATCCAGGATCAACTTCGGCTTTTTCCTCTTTATTTTTACGACCAGGTAGAACTTTTTGAATAATATGCTTCATTCGTGCATTGACTGCGACAATTATCGAAATAATCGTAAGCATCGCAAAGATAAATACTAACACCCACCTGGTAAGGATTGGTGAAACTAGAGCATATATTCCCCAGCCGATTACACCACCATAGTTACCAACTGTTGCCATATCAAAGCCAACTTCGGGCCCTAGTAGTGCCTGCAAAATTGTACTAAAGCAGATAAAAAAGCTGAATATTCCTACTAAGTTGTGTGTTCTGAGTGGATGTTTTTCCTGAGCAAAAAGCATATAAGATATTCCAAATAGTGCCAGCGGAACTACATATATACTTTGGCCTACTAAAAACTTAATGGCGTCAGTAACCCATTTACCTAAGCTGCCTGCCACTCCAACAATCGCAAGAATAATAAAAACACCTATAGTGATAAGGATAATCGCGAGGATTTCTTTCAATACAGAACGTTTCAGCCCCTCCTCTTGTTCGGCCTGATCTTTTTTGATTGCCTTTTTATTTTTTGGTGGTCGTCCGCGTTTAGGTTTTGCCATATCTGTTTATTATATCCTTAAACCTTGGGCGTTTGCCAGAGTATTTTGCTGTAATTTTATATTCAAAGTATAACCATTATAGCATATTTATGTAATAAATACAACGGTTGTCAAACACAAGCTGCAATCAAAAGGACTGTATGCCAAATTGCTTAACATACAGTCCAAAACCGGAAAAATCGATTTATAATTATTTGTTATCTGATACGAATTTGTAAGTAAGGGCTCCCAGGATACCACCAATAATTGGTGCTACAAAGAATAGCCAGAGCTGACTAGTAGCCTGCCCTCCAACAAACACAGCAACGCCCATACTTCGAGCTGGGTTAACAGAAGTATTGTCCACAGGAATACTAATTAAGTGGACTAGGGCTAGCATAAATCCTACTGCGATTCCGCCAAAGCCCGAAGCAAACTTTTTATCGGTCGTTGAGGCAACTGCAAATACTAATAGCGCAGTCATAACAATTTCGGTAAAGAACACTGTACGAATTCCAACGCCAGTTGGCGATAGCTCGCCCCAACCGTTAACTGCAAAGTTCTGAGCCGTAAGCTCGAACCCTGGGGTGTTGGTGGCAATAACATAAATAACTAAACCACCCAAAATACCACCAAGAATCTGAGCCACGATGTAGCCTGGAACTTTGTTCCAATCAAATTTTTTGATTGTGGCTAAGCCAATTGTTACAGCTGGGTTGATGTGAGCCCCAGAAATATGGCCAATCACATAGGCCATAATTAATAGTGACAAACCAAAAGCCAGAGCCACACCCAAGACTCCGACTTTGTTTGCTGCAAGCACAGCGGTACCACAACCACCCAGCACCAGTATTCCAGTGCCGATGGCCTCTGTTGCGTAAGCTTTAATATCTTTCATAAAAACTCCTTATTTATGAATTCAATATACGCCTATGCAACTGAGGTGGCAATATTAAACTTCGATTACAACTGGCAGCACAATTGGATTACGCTTGGTGATTTTATAGAGGTAATTACTTACTTCATCGCGCATACGTGCTTTAAACACAGGTGAATTTGCTGGGACACCAGGACCCTTACTATCTACGATGTTTTTAACAATTTTTCTTGAGTTATTCAAAATCTCAGCATTGTCTTTTACGTAGATAAATCCACGACTAATAATGTCTGGGCTAGTAACAAGCTTGCCGGTCTTTTTATCGATTGTGGTAACAATCATAAACACACCATCGCTGCTCATTGCCATTCGATCTTTTAAAACGATTTCTTGAACATCGCCGATACCAGCGCCGTCGATTAGCACTTCGCCACTCCTGACCTTCTTGCCTAGCTTGGCTTCATCCTTGGTCATTTCTATCGTCTGGCCGTTTTCTACTACGAACACATTCTTAGGATCAAATCCCATATCTAAAGCAATCTTTGCGTTGTGTTTCATGTGGTGCAATTCACCATGAATTGGCAAATAGTATTTTGGCCGGACAAGTTCTATCATTTCCTTTACTTCATCGACATTAGCGTGCCCCGAAATATGGAATATGCCTAGATCGTCAATCTGTCGAGTTGCCGACTGATATACGTATGAGCCCCAACGGAACAGATTATCTACCATTCCCCAAACTGATTTTTCATTACCAGGAATAATAGAGGATGAAAGTACAATTACGTCACCTTCTTTTAGTTTTACATCACGGTGTTCGCCCGTACCCATGCGCTGTAGGGCAGAAAATTCTTCACCTTGAGATCCTGTGGTAATTACAGCCAGCTCACTGTCTTGATAGCTCTTCATGTCTTGAGCCTTAATAATTAATCCTGGCGGAATTTTGATATAACCAAGCTTAACTGAGAGCTCTAGGTTGTTTAACATACTGCGACCAACTACTACTAGTTTGCGGTGGGCTTTAGCAACTGCGTTAACAATAATTTGCATACGCGTTACCTGGCTACCAAAACAAGAAATAATTACGCGCTTATTATAATTACGCACCATAATTTCATCCAATGTTTCGATAATTTCAGTTTCAGATGGAGTTCGTCCGGGCTGCTCACAGTTGGTTGAGTCACACATCAGCAGCATCACGCCTTCATCACCCAGCTCTTTAAGGCGGGTTTTGTCAGACTCTTTGCCATCGAGTGGCTGCTCTTCAAATCGCCAGTCACCAGTATTTACAATTGTTCCAACAGGTGTATGGATTGCCAGCGCACAGGCATCAGGAATCGAGTGAGTTATGCGAATAAATTCGACCGTAAATACACCAATCTGAATTTTATCGTGCTTATCCTGATCAACAATATGCAGTTCAGGCTGGAAATCCAAATGATATTCTTCAAGCTTTCGTTCTATAAACTTAACTGTGAATTGTGCAGCATAAATAGGGGCAGGAATCTTTGGAAGCAAGAATGGAATTCCTCCTACATGATCTTCGTGAGCGTGGGTAATGAAAATACCGCGAATCTTATGCTTGCGCTCTTCCAGATAAGTAATATCTGGGACAATTAAATCGATTCCTGGCTGGTCTTCGCCTGGGAAGGTAAAGCCCATATCCATAATGATAATGTCATCCTCATATTCTAAAGCCATTAAGTTTTTACCAATTTGTCCAAGTCCACCCAGTGGCACAATCTTGAGCTTACCTGCATCAATTTTGCTCATACCCACTTGGGCTGTTGGCTTTGCTACTGGAGTGTTTTGATTAAAGCTACCTACAGCAAATTTGGCTGGGCCCTTGTCGAAACGTCGACGATTATTTCCACCACCGCCTCCGCGGTTATTTTGACGCTTCTGACCACCCTGCTGATTATTGCGATTGCCGCCAAAACCAGGCTTTTGCTGGTTGGATCTGTTATTACTTCGGTTATTGTTTTGGCCGCCCTGCTGATTATTACGGGCTGGCGGGGTGCTTGCTTTAGCACCCGAATTATTATTTGTTTTATTTGTATTTGTAGGCTTTGAGCTGTTATTCAGTCCCAAGTCCTGTGCCGTCAACGGACGGCTTTTTAAATTGTCTTTTGACATTTTTTGTAAAATATCCTTTCTTAAATGTTCTAATTTTTGATAATTTCTAAAATTTTGGGGATTTTTGCAAAGTCTTCCAATAAGACTTTTCGCATTGACCCGTTATATAGTGCAGCAGCTGGATGATACAGCGGCAAGAAATTTTGCATAAACTTGCTGCCGTCTTCCAAGGCTACTTCACCCTCTATCCGCTCGCCATGAGCCTCACTAATTTTAAGCTTCGGAAAAAAGACGTTCATAGAATGTCTGCCCAGAAAAATCACAAGCTTTGGTCGAATCACTTCGATCTGCTCGAATAATATTGGCATACAAGCTTCAATTTCATGCTTGTTAGGGTCTCTGTTTTCGGGCGGTCGAAACTTTACGATGTTGGTGATATATACATCTTCGCGTTTCAGACCAATACTTTCGAGCATTTCTCCTAAAAACTTACCGCTGGCGCCAACAAAAGGTCGGCCTTGCTTATCTTCTTGGGCGCCTGGTGCTTCACCGACAAACATCAGCTTGGCATTGGCATTTCCTTCGCCTGGTACAGGGTTGAGGCAGGTTTTAGCCAGCTCTATTTCAACTTCACGGTTTTTAATCCGGTCAGCTATAGCTTCTAGCTTGGCTTGTTTCTGCTTGAGATTCATATATCCCCCCAGTCCTACCCAAGAATACTTGGGCAGATTCTGGACTGATAGCTATTTAACAGCTTTCATTGAAAGATTCAATCTTCCGCGGTCGTCGATTTCCATTAATTTAACTCTGACTTCATCACCCTCTTTGAGCTCTTTATGTATATCTTCTACGCGCTCATCACGGATTTGGCTTACATGCACCATACCTTCTTTGCCTGGCATAATCTCTACAAAAGCACCAAAGTCCATTACTTTTACAACTTTACCATCGTAGGTTTCACCCACTTCTGGCTCAGCTACGATTGATTCAATCCATTTCTTGGCAGACTCGGCAGCCGACGCGTCAGCACTAGCAATCATAATCAGCCCGCTGTCTTCAATGTCGATATCAACGCCAGTTTCGGCAGTAATCTTTTGTATTGTTTCGCCGCCCTTACCGATAACTTCTCTAATCTTTTCTGGATTGATCATAAGCTTAGTTATGCGTGGGGCAAATTCACTAAGTTCAGCACGAGGCTCGGCTATAACATCGGTCATTGCTTTTAGAATATGTGCTCGGCCTTCCCTGCCCTGCTCAAGAGCAGCTTTAAGGATTTCTAAGCTCAAGCCTTTGAGTTTAATATCCATCTGTAAGGCTGTTATACCTTCACTGGTGCCCGCTACCTTAAAGTCCATATCGCCAGCAAAGTCTTCGGCATCTTGGATGTCGCTCAAGATAACATATTCGCTTGGGTTGTTGTGGTTTACCATTAACCCCATGGCGATTCCACTTACTGGGCGCTTAATAGGAACACCTGCATCCATCAAGCTCAGAGTGCTACCACAAGTGGCAGCCATAGAGGTTGAACCTGCACTGCTTAGGATTTCAGTTACTACGCGGATCATATAAGGGAAGTCTTCCTTTTCTGGAAGTACAGCCAGAAGTGCACGCTCGGCAAGGTTTCCATGGCCGATTTCGCGACGTCCGGTTGAACGCATTGGTCGTGCTTCTCCAATTGAAAATGGCGGGAAGTTGTAATGGTGAATATAAAACTTCTCAGTGTCTTCTTCCATTGTTTCGATTTGCTGAGCAGCGCCAGCAGGTGCCAAGGTTGTAAGCGTTAAGCCCTGTGTAGCACCACGTGTGAACAAACCACTTCCGTGCGTTCTAGGAACAATGCCTACTTGCATACTTAGCGGGCGGATTTCGGTGTTTTTACGATTATCTGGCCTGGCAGATTCATCTAGAATTGAGCGTCGAATTTCTTTATCGATAATCTTTTCGAAGGCCAATTCAACGTCTGGGTGGCCAAAACGCTCTTTGCCGTCATCCTCAACTTCATCTGAAAGCAATGCAAATTCAGCTACTACTTCGTCGTGAAGTTGTTCGATGGCTTCATGGCGCTTGCTTTTATCGGCGTGCCGAACTTGCTGCCCAAGTTTGCCTTTCAAAAATTCGCTGATCTTAGCCTCAACTTCTTCGCTGGGAGTAAATAATTCAAATTCCTTTGTTTCGATACCAAGCTCTTTTACAATCTTATTTTGAATTTCAATTACTGGTTGCCATTCTTTTATGGCCAGCTCAAAGCCTTCCAAAATAGTTTCTTCTGATACTTCATTAGCAACCGATTCGACCATAAGTATAGCGTCCTTGGTTCCGGCAACGGTAAGGTTTAATTTGCTGTTTTCTTGCTCACTAACGGTTGGGTTAACCACTAATTTGCCGTCGATTTGACCGATTCTGGCAGCTGCAACAGGTCCTTCAAATGGAGTTCCAGCAAGCATTAAAGCGGTAGATGCAGCAATGATTGCAATTACATCTGGTTCGTTTTCCAAATCAACACTCAAAGCAGTTACCACCACCTGAACATCATTTCGATATCCTTTAGGGAATAAAGGTCTGATCGGTCGGTCGATTAATCTTGAAGTTAGCACGGCCTTGTCTGATGGCTTGGCTTCACGCTTCATATATCGGCTTCCAGAGATTTTTCCAGATGCGTACCAGCGTTCTTCGTAGTCGATTAAAAGTGGGAAAAAGTCAGTGTCTGGCTTAGGTTTTGGTTCAACCACTGCTGTCGCCAAAAGCATTGTGTCGCCGTATCGAACAGTCACCGCTCCGTCGGCCCTAAAGGCCATATTACCTGTTTCAATTGTTAGTTTTTTGCCGGCAAACTCAGTTTCGAATTTATGAGTTTTACCACCAAAAGGATGGATTATTTCCATATTTTCCTTTCTTATAATTGAGTTCTTTTATTGATTAGTTTCGGAATCAATTGATCAAGTCTTTTATGATCAATCCGTTCCATAACTAAAGCTTAGAACACTCAATTTATTCTTTTAATTAATGTAACAATGTACGAATTCTAAAATACTACTTACGTAAGCTGAGCTTTTTAACGATAGCTTCGTAGCGTTTGTGATCTTTTTTGCTCAAATAATCAAGCAGTCGGCGTCTTTTACTTACCATAGCAAGCAACCCACGTCGTGAGTGATTATCTTTTTTGTGAGTCTTAAGATGATCAGTTAATTGTTTGATCTTCTCGGTGAAAAGCGCAATTTGGACTTCAGCAGAACCAGTATCTTTGGCATGCATACCGTTGTCTTTCATTAGCTTAGTTTTAGTAGTCTTTTGAATCATATACAAAGTATTCTACCAGATAATGACAAATTAATCAAGGACATTGGCTTTACTCAGCTCAAATTCGCCAATTCTGGTGCGCACTATTTGTGTGCAATACGCCCCTACTTTTAGTTGCTCGCCAATCACCCTGGCAAGTGAACGTATATAAGTCCCGGAAGAAACATCTGCTTTTAGCCTTAGGTATGGATAATTGTAGTCCATAATTTCAAAGTTACTTATTTTTACTTTACGAGTTGGCATATCTATCTTTTCACCTTTTCGAGCCAATTTGTAAGCCCTCTGGCCGTCGATTTTAATAGCCGAATAAACTGGTGGGGTTTGGTCAATTTCGCCAGTAAGCGAGCTTATGACTTCTAAAATTTCCGACTTTTTGGGTATTTTTTCAGAAACCTTGGTCTTTTCGCCTTCTTCATCATCGGTAGTTGAATACTCACCTAGCTTAAGTTCAAATTCGTAGGTTTTATCTAGCTTCGAATACTTTTCGGCTTGCTTAGTAAATTCCTTGCCAACCAACACTATTAAAAGCCCTTCGGCCTCTGGGTCTAGTGTGCCGGCATGGCCAACTTTTTTAATACCACTCAAACGCCTTACCTGAGCAACAATACTAAAGCTACTTCTGCCACGAGGCTTGTTTATGAGATACAGGCCTTCTTTTTGGAAATTCATAATTATATTTTAGCTTATTTTTTCAGAGGGCTTTTAGGCTGTTTGGGGGCCAATTCTGCCCTGGAAAGGTCCTGGTTCGAAGCCTTCTTTTTCGAATTGTCCTTTACTCCAGACTTGTGGTTTTTTTTTGAGCCTTCAGAGTCTTTTTTAATTTCAGCTTTTTCTTCAACTTCTTCAGATTTAGCTTCTTTTTTAGCCTGCTCCATTGCTTCTTTAATGCTAGTTGGGGCTGAAGCGTCAGGAACTTTCACCTCGTCTTTTTTAGCCTTGGGTGCATTGTTGTTGCTGTTTTTAGAGTTCATTACCTTCACAACTTCTTGTTGCTTAGCTCCTGCGGCAAGCATCTGGGCAGCCACGGTCATGGACTTAGCGGTTGTGTCAGGGATAGTAAAATTATGAGTCGCAGATGTTATACCCGTATATAGTGCAGTTGCGATTGATTCGTCTATAATACCCTGCTCCAATGATTCGAATAGAGATACTAACATTTCGCAAACCGAGCTAGCGTTTTGATCAACATAATTAACACTACCGAACTGTTCATTGATACGGTGGTAATCGATGTTTATTAGGTGTAGGCCATCGAAAATAGTTGGGTTTTGTTCAACAATTTTATCCATTTTTAGAATCTGTGGAACGCCCAGTGCGATCACTAAATCGAACTTAAATGGACCGTGTTCGAAGCTAACATCCTTGGCAGTAAAATTACCATTTAGCGGAGTAACGGTTACATCCAAGCTGTCGCCTTCTACATTGTATTTAAGCTTATCAACAACCACATCGTGCATATCGATTTTGATTACAAAATCACGCACACCCTGGATATCATTACTAATAAACTGGGTGTCATACAGCTCAGCACTCTTGGGTAGTTTATCGGTAATAACAACACTCGCCTGCTTATGAAGTTTATTTAGCACTCTCTGCATAGCAATAGCAGCCGAAAGCTGATCGTTATTAGGCTCGCGACCTGTGACAATAACAATATTATCGGCTTGTTTGATAAGCTCGCTGGCTTGCTGTTTAGGTGTTAATTCTTGATTCATACTCATAATTTTTTAGTCAATGGGCTATTATACACAACATAAGCGGTTTTGTCAAGGTCTTTATGGTGTTCATTAGCTTAAATTCACGTATTGTACTTATGCATAAGATGTTTTATTATAAACATAACTATTTAACTAGGAGTTTATTAAATGCAACCACAAGGACAACAAATGTCAAATATGCAAATGCAAGGACACACAGTTCCGCCTGCGGGGATGGATACTCAAGTAGCAGCTACGCAACTCACTACACCGCCAGCGCCAGACCCAGCAATAATTCAAAGCCCAGGCATGATTCCGCCTAGTGGAGGCAGTCCTCAGGCTGGAGGATACCAAATTTTCCGATACGCCGACCCAAATGCTACTCCTTCACCCCAAACAGCAGTGGCTGCAGCTCCACCTCCTCCTCCACCGCCTGGCGGCCCAAATGGACCTAATCCGATAGAACAAGATAAGACATTTAATCCAAACCAAACCGAAGAAACTATTGCAGGTGCCATGGGTGAAATTGGAAACAACCAAGGGGATGTCAGCCCCACTGTTGAAAAGTCTTTTGGTGACATTGAAGAAAGAAAAGCAAAATTTCAAAAGCAATTAGAAGGTTTTAGAGAAGATTTAACTCCTGATGAAAGAGAGATTTATAAAAAAGTTTTTGGTTAATAAAATCCATTAGCTAGGCTTTGACTGAAAAAAATTATTATCCTGCGCTAGCTTGCCTTGTTAAGATTTACCCAAACAAGATTGTCCGCTGCTCTACTGTCTAGCTCAGCCTAGAATTAATAATTTTTACTTTTTCTTCAACCTTATTTGTTACAAACAAATGCACGACACCGTCTTTTGTAGTTATTCTTAGTCTTTTTCTGGTACCTCCTGCAAAAATTTCCAAAATCTTTATAGGTGTAATATCTACCAAGCTAATAGTTTCGTAAGGTATCAGAACTTCCTGCGTATTAGTAATACCCTGTTCTAGTAGATGGGGTCTAAACTCTACGCCTCTTGCAGAAATCACCATTTTACCTCCTCTAGAGATACCATCTTTAACATAGCTCGCAAAGTATTCTAAATCTTCTTCGTTAAGGGTCTGCGGCTGATTAGAGTTTTGAGGCCTGTTTAAGGCCTGGGTTTCGTTTGAATTCTGAGCCTCTTTTATAGCATGTGGTTCCATTTTTCGTTGTCTTCTTTTAATACCTATCATCATAAAAATACCGATTAGTACCATACCAGAGCCAGCATATATTAATAAGTTTCTAAGTATTACATCCAGAGTCTTTGGTGCTGGATAGCTTAATACCAGATAGCTGCCCGTACAGCTAACTAGCTTTACCGCTGAGTCATTTTCTGGCTTAACAGACGCTACCCAATCCCAGCTTTGGTTAAGCAGTGATATATCTTGAAGGTTTTCTAGGTTTGGTCTTCGAAGGCTCACGCCATTTTCTCTAGTCGGGCCACTAATAATTGATGTCGGGCTAGAAAGCTGAAACGCCTCACCACTCAAAAATCTCGCGCTACACTGTTTACCAGGCTCGGTAAGAATAGCTACATATTGATTGCCAAAATTACTCGTGTCAATTCGAGTTGTCGAAAACGCTGATTTTTCAGAGTAAATTTTTGAATTTTGAATATCTCTTTGCCAATTTATCCTTCCAAATTCTGATAAATTTCCAAAAATTGCCAAAGGAATACCCAATAAAATAAGCACGATAGGCCAGATTTTTTTCATTGTTTTATACTTTCTTTCATTTTAATTTAGCTAGCTATGGCCTCTCTGTGTCTTTTTGTTGCAGAAGGCGACAACTCAGCCTCAAAATCAAATCTGTTGCCATGCATCACAAAAGATACTCTTTGATATAATTTACCCCTAACCTCAAAAGGTTCCCCAACATTTAAATCTCGCGTTAAGTGTGGAGCGACATCTATTACCCAATCTGCATACACTGGCATATTATTACGCATGTACTTTTTAGTGGTTTCAACTATCTCCTTACAGGCAGCAAATGGCATGGATCCCGAGAAGGGATATTTAAAGCATGCTGAGCCAGGAAATATGAAAGCCTCTGAATCGTCTGAAATTCGTCTTTGTGCAAAACGTGCTCGATTGCTTGGTACTGTAACATTATCGATAATGCCCGATAAAATTGACTTTGATATTCTATCAGTGTCTAGACTACCCGACTCCGTTTTTGTACTACTCAGGCTCATTGATCCTTTCTTAATAGCAGAATTAAGCTGATTTATCGTTTGTTTCGCTGCAAAAAGCGTTTTGATACTTAAAAAATTATCTCTTGCCCATTCCTTGGAGAAACCACTCTGCTCAAACATCTGCCAGACATTGAGAAGGTTAATAAAATCTGAGTTACTGGTCTTTAAATTTTCATGCCTCATATCGGCCTCACCAGATTTATCTCTTGGCCGTACAAAGACATTACCGCTCGATATTAAAGCCGAGATTATTGCTACCTCTTTGGTGCATCCATTCCTGTCGGCCTCAATTAACATTCGAGCAAGTCTTGGCTCTAGCGGTAGCCTGGCCATCTTCTCGCCCATTTCGGTTAAATTTCCTTCTTCATCTAAGGCGCCCAGTTCATACAATACTTTCTCACCTTGCCTTATAGCCATCGAATCTGGTGGGTCGATAAGATCAAAATCAGATAAATCATCAATGCCAATAACTTTTGATTGCAAAATTACATGATCCAAACTCGATCTGGTTATCTCGGGGCTGGTGAAGTCTGGCCTTTTTTCGAAATCAGCTTGTGAATAAAGTCGGTGGCAGGTTCCCTCAGATGTTCTTCCCGCACGGCCGGCTCTCTGGGTACAGCCAGCCTTGGAGTGTCTTACCGTCACCAACGATTCGATTCCCGTTTTTTCATCGAATTGAATTTGCTTGATAAGCCCACTGTCTATAACATGCTTAACACCATCTATTGTTAAAGATGTCTCAGCGATGTTGGTGGCAATAATTATTCTTTGCTTATCAGTTTGCTCATTTATCTTCTGCTGGTCCTCGTTGGACATACTGCCATGTACCTGAACAACTTCCACTCCAGTCATACCAAGATCCACAACAGCCTCAGCTGTCAGCTCAATTTCTCTTGCGCCAGGCATAAAAATTAGAATATTTCCTTTCTCTCCACTATCGATTAAGGAAACTGCTTTTTTTGCTGCCGCAACAGAATAATCCCTCGTCTCTGAACCCTCTGGTTCGTAAAGCATTTCGACATCGAAAAGCCTGCCAGGCACTTCTGTGCTTGGTGAGGTATTAAAATATCTCTCGATCTTCTCCTTTTCAAGTGTGGCCGAGGCTATTACCAGCTTCAATGGCTTAAGGTTTTTATCTGCGCGTTCCTTCTGGGCTCTTTTACAAAGAGCCATCAACAAATCGGTATTCACTCCTCTTTCGTGGGCTTCGTCGATCATAACCGCATCCAAGTCCATTATTAGCGGGTCGTGCTTGAATTTTTCGATTAAAATTCCTTCTGTCATAAAAGTAGCTCTAGTCTCTTCGCTTGCCTCACTCTCGTGTCGTATCTGATAGCCGATTTCCTGGCCTAGCCTTTGGCCTCTCATACTGGCAACTCGCTTAGCCACTGATTTAGCCGCAATTTTTCGGGGCTGAGTCACAGCCAACTTTCCCTGCTCCCCTAAGATTTCTAATATCATCCCCGGCAACTCAGTTGTTTTGCCTGAGCCAGTTTCTCCAATAACAACACACGAATCAGATTGTGTGATGTTTCTCATAATTTCAGCCTTGTATTCGATTATTGGAAGTTCTTTGGATTTGTCAGCTAAATAGACTGGCGAAGTAGGTCGCGGGGTACTATCGTCTTGGTCAATACCGGTAGTCGGCTGGATGCGCCGATGCGAAGGTGGTGGAGGAATTTTCTTGAAAGGTTTTTTGCTGTCCAATTCTTACTCTCCAGAAGGGATTAGTTCAATATTTTTTGACATATAAAAGACCCTTGCAAGAATTGAAGCAGTTTCTAGGATAAGATCTTTACCGATAATAAGCCTAACCAAATCAAAACCATAGCGATATTCATCAAGCTCTTTAAGAGCTTTTAAGAAGCCGCTGGAGGACTCCACAAAAATTTTAATATTTATCTCAAAGCCCCTGGTATCTGCCTGTTTAACTGGCTTTAGTTCATAAGGTCTCAAGCAATAATCCATAACAAGCTTTGAAGATCTAAGTACATTAGTATCTGATTGCTCCAAAATAAGATAATCTTTGCCATTATGGCTTAGGACTATTTCATCTACGACGTCTTTTATTGCCCACATCAGCTCCGCCAAGACTATGCCATCGTAAGCGTTTAACAGACGAACAGACTCACCTTGAGCCCTAAATTTCATGTCATTGATTTTATCTGCATTAAGGTTAGTCGTGCTGCTTAGCTCTGACAAATCTAAATCAACATACTCGACTGCAGTTGCAATGCTTTTATCCATAAGCATATTCTAGCAAAGCAGCCGAAGATTTTAAACTCCACCAAAACTTACGATTATTCATAAACTTTGGTGGCTCCCGAGACCCCCTAGTGGGGGTCTCGGGGTTCTTCTTGGGATTGCGCTCATCTCACCAAGATTTTATGCTTACGGCTTTGAGGGTTTTTTGGGTCCTCTCTACCAGGCAGCTGCCAATTTAATGGCTGTTTTGCATACGCTTTTGGCCTAATGCAATACACTGGCATAAGGGTGGAAGACACCCTACCTTGCCACATGAGCGTAGCTGTGGAGCCGGGGGGATTCGAACCCCCGTCCACGAAAGCAGCATAGAACATGCTACGACCATTCCCGATATTTGAGCTTGCGGCTGCTCTGGAGACGGGTCTCCGAACCGAATCGTCTTTCCGAATCGTCAGCTGGTCTTTGCCGGCTGTCAGTAGTCTTTGCTACCGTCATTCTCCACTACTGTTGCCAGGCTGTGGTGAATTGGCCCCGAATCCCCTAGCTAGGCTAGGTTTTCGATCAAACGTGCTGTTAGGCGGCGTTTGATTGGTTGCCCTGTTTTACGAGTCTGAGCAACTCGGGTCGCAT
>Ga0209450_10000431_pt1 | contig 21620 bp, 25 predicted proteins | sample FrelakmetLWP11LW_FD_187149 | JGI IMG/M metagenome (GOLD analysis project Ga0209450, IMG submission 187149) | Freshwater lake sediment microbial communities from the University of Notre Dame, USA, for methane emissions studies - LWP11 LW (SPAdes)... | ecosystem: Environmental > Aquatic >...
ATTTTATCGGAATTAATAGCTTCTGATTATTTAAACAAATCAGAAGTAATTGATCTTTTAGGTAGGAAAAGTCCGAAATGTCGACAAGATCCTCTTGTATTGTGAGTCCACCTAATATTCTGAAACCACTTCAATTAGGGCATATCCAGGCTGTAGTGCCATTAGTAAAAATTTGTTTATGAAAACAGTAAAAAATAATGAGATTGAAAAAGCTAATACAGTATGTTTTATTAATTGTTGATCCCCTAACTGCACGAGACTCAGTTGTTCTATATTTAATAAGTGAAAATTTGCTTGGTCTGCGCTTTACCAGAAGGTTTTCGAGTCTGTTGTAATAATATATATTCCGTGTTATCATATACTTATGATACGGTCTTTTGCGATGGAAGGCACAGAAGATATATTCAATGGGATCAACAGTCGTGCCGCTCGAAAGACTTGCCCGGAAAATCTTTGGAAACTTGCAGCCCGTAAATTGGATCAACTCGACTCGATCTCTACACTTCAAGAGCTGCGCATTCCACCAGGAAATCGACTCGAAGCATTGAGTGGAGACCGAAAAGGTCAATACAGTATCCGCATCAATGACCAATACCGCATCTGCTTTTTATGGGCAGACCAAAGTTCTGACCAAGTAGAGATCGTGGACTACCACTAGGAGAGTAAAATGATTCGTGTTCCGACCAATCGTACCCCCACTCATCCCGGCGAAATGCTATTGGAAGAGTTTCTGATCCCGATGGGAATAACTCAGCGCGATCTTGCGGATGCCATCCATGTGCCTTATCAGCGTATTAATGATCTGGTTAACGGCCGGCGCGGTGCTACACCGAGCAGTGCCCTACGCCTGGCGAAGTTTTTTGGCAACTCGCCTGAGTTCTGGATGAATCTCCAGCTGCGTTGGGATCTTTACTTTGCCCAACAATCTGAGATCAAGGTCATCAAGACAATTCATCCGTACGAATATCCTACAAACCCGACCACCTAATGATGTCATCCGAATAACTCCTCTGGGTCGAACACCTCTATTAAGCCTTATTTCCTGAAGGCCATCTGGAGTTTGCGACTGTTTTGAAAGTGATCAATGCCCTTGGAATACAATGACAGACGACTTCTTCTAAAGGGTAGTTTGAGATAAAGCTACTTGAAAATCTTGTTGATCTTCCATTAAGCTATATTGAATTTATGGCAATAAGCTATGCGCACTATATCATTACGGAAACCCGATCCCCCTGCCCTGCTTGAAATATCGGCTTGAAATTGATGAACAAAAAACGCCATTAATCTATTTCATAGAATAACCATCAAAAGGACCAACCGCACAAAATTCGGATAATCTTGGGCTTCTCCCTGAAAAAACCATTTAGGTGAAGTTTCCTTTCGGAGCAAGGAAATCTACAGTATGCGAATGTAAACATGATTTAGCTGTACATAATGTTTTATTATGTGCGGCAGGAGAGATGGCATGTAAGAAACTAAGTTGACGGTACGAGTTCCACGTGATCCAAGGGAAGATTAGTAATCGATTATCAAGATTCCTATTTAAGAACTGGTCTGAAGGGTCCCTTTCTGAACAACGCACCCGGCAGGAGAGGTTAACCAGGTTCGCCAGGTTCCCCAAAAATGTCCATTTTCTACCGTTCTTAATCGATGAGATTCCTTCTGAATGGATCGAAGCTGACAATTCAAAATCAGGGGTGATACTTTATTTGCATGGTGGTGCCTATTCTTTAGGATCAATCAATGTGCATCGAGAATTTTTATTCAGACTGGCTCTAGCTACAAAGATAAAAATATTGGCGATTAATTTTAAACTAGCTCCAGAATATCCTTTTCCGGCTGCGTTGGAAGATACTCTTTCAGCCTATCGTTTCTTGCTCAATCGCGGAATTAGTTCAACCCAAATCATCATCGCTGGCGATTCTGCAGGTGGCGGTTTAGCCCTGGCAGCGCTGATCTCTATACGCGATTCCGATCAACAACTACCTGCTGGAGCTTTTCGTATTTCTCCTTGGGTGGATCTGACCTTAACTGGTAATTCAATTAAAAATAATGCCAAGTTGGATCCAATTTTGAGTTCAGAAATACTTGGGGTTTTGCAAGATACTATGCTGGTAATAGAGAAACCAACAATCTGCTTATTTCACCACTATTCTCAGAATTAAAGGATTTGCCACCAATATTAATCCATGTTGGCACTAATGAAATCCTTTTGGATGATTCAATTCGGTTTTCTGAAAAAGCACTTCAAGCCGGCGTTGATATTCACCTGGAAACTTGGGACAGGATGTTTCATGTATTTCAGTTATTTTCCTTTTTGCCTGAAACAAAAGAAAGCCTGAAGCAAATTTCTGCATTTGTGTCTAGAGTGATACAAACAGAAGAACCTTTGAATTAGACTTGACTTCCATTTTTTCAAGGTGCAACGGAATACGAATAATCCACTTGTTCATTTTGCCGCCCCAAATTTTCATCCTGTGGCAAGTACGTGCGGATATAATCCCCCCTGACCTGGTCAGGCATGACTGTTACATGTAAGTAACCAGGACTACCCAGAATATCACTGCTCAGGTAGTCGTATTCATTGGCTTTATTGGTGTTGTTAGCGCTGGACGCTCCAGGTTGCGGCACTTCCTGATAAACGATTTCCCAACGGACAAATGGTCGCAATGAGAGAGCTCTTTATCCTCTCTCAAAAAGCTGGGGCTGATCTGCATAAGGTCATTTTTTAAAGACTTGCCTACTTTATTACTTAATTTGGGGGATTGAATTAATAAAATAATTCGTTATAATATATGCAAACGTTCGCACGAACGTTCGCGTAATCCCCTTGGAGATTTCTTGGCTAAATCACATGTTACCATCAAGGAAGTTGCTCTTACAGCTGGAGTTAGCTACCAGACTGTCTCAAAAGTGATTAACCACCAGATTCAGGTGACAAAAGAAACCGAAAAACGGATTTGGGATGCAGTTAACGCACTTGGCTATAAACCAAGCTATACCGCGCGTAGTTTGCGATCCCAACGCTCATATACAATCGGGTATTCCTGGCCTCCCACACCCGATGGCCAGACCAACTCCATTTTAGACACCTTTCTGCAGAATATGTTTTTGGCAGCCGAAGCGCACGGCTACTATCTTCTTAGCTTCCCATACCACGACAATACACAAAAACACCTAGATACCTATAGTGAAATGATAGATACAGGCCGCGTAGATGGATTTGTAATGTCGAGCATTGAATACAATGATCCGCGCGTTCTATTGCTGCTTGAAAGGAATTTTCCATTTGTGACATTTGGTCGCTCAAATCCTAATTTGTCTTTCTCATGGATTGACGTGGATGGCGGTGAAGGTTTTAGGCAGGAGACAAATCATATTATTAGCCAAGGTCATTACAAAATTGGCGTCTTGGCCTGGCCAGAAGATTCGCGTGTTGGTAACAATCGTATTTCTGGTTATTTTTCTGTGATGGAACAGAACGGGATTCAAGTTAATCCAGAATGGATAAGAAGAGGACAAGGATGTTTTGACTTTGGGTATCAAGCCACTCTTGAGCTTCTAGAATTGCCTGAAGACATTCGACCAACAGCATTAATTACAATGAACGATATGATGGCCGTTGGTGCGATTCAAGCGGTCAAAAACCGCGGATTAATTATTGGAAAAGAATTCGCCATTGGAGGATTTGATGATTTTCCGATGGCGCAATACATTGATCCTCCGCTAACGACGATTCGCCAACCCATTGTTGAAGTAGGACAACAAATCATTGATCTCTTGGTTGCAAAAATTAATTGTGAAGAGCCATGCGAACCACAAACCGTTATGTTAGAACCGGAACTAATAATTCGTAGATCTACACTTAGACAATAAAAAAAAAATAAGAGGAGGTGGTTTATTGAAGGAATCTATTTTATTCGCTGCATGAGTATCCAGAATTAAAGGAACCGCCTATGTCCTGGTGAACAGCTGCGGTTCCCTGTAGTGAGACGTATGTCTCATACGTATTTAAGTATAACATTACGCCAGTATTTACAGGCCAAGACTCTATTGGCAAAACCTTTTAAGGAGAGAATAATGAAGACTAAGTATTATGTTTTGATCAGCATTATCGTAGTAATGTCTATGCTTCTTGCTGCATGTGCAAAAGCAACTCCCGCACCCACCGAAGCACCCATGGTAACCGAGGCTCCTGTAGCAACCGAAGCACCAGTAGTAACCGAAGCACCAAAATCAACCTGCCCAATGGCTGTGGAACCCGGCGCTACCATTGTGTTTTCAGGATGGGGCGATACAACTGAACAGAAGATCTATACAGATTCGATTGAACGATTTAAAGCAATTTGCCCAGATGTAACCGTTGATTATCAACCAATTCCTGATAAATTCCAGGACAAATTAAAAGCAATGATGGCTGGGGGAACTGCACCTGATGTCTTCTATGTCGACGACCAATTGATGACGGCATTTGCACCTTCTGGTCAATTGTTGGCCTTGGATGATCTTATGGCTCAAGGTGGAGTAAAAGCTGCCGATTTCATCCCCGCATTACTTACACAATATAAACTTGATAACAAAATCTATGCATTACCTAAAGATTGGGGAACACTCGGTTTAATCTATTTACCCGAAGCATTTGCTGCCGCTGGCATTGCTGAACCAACCGATGCATGGACCTGGGATGATCTTCGAGCCGCATCACAAAAAATTGCAGCCACCGGTAAATATGGTGGTTTCTGTATGAATGCCGATTGGGCTCGTTTCGCTCCCTTTGCTTTTTCCTATGGTGGCGCTTATGCAAGTGCTGACTACAAGACCGCAACCATCGATTCCCCCGCGGTAAAAACTGCAGCTCAATTTGTGGCTGACATGTTTAAAGAAAAATCTCTTGTCCGAGCTGCTGATGTTGGCGCTGGATGGTGCGGTGAAGCCATCGGTAAAAAACTGGTTGGGATAACCACTGAAGGTGGTTGGATGGTCAACTTCATGAAACAAAACTACGCTGATGTAAAATGGACTGCGGCATTAATCCCAAGTGGTCCTAAGACCCGTGCAGATGTGATTTTTGAAAATGGACTCGGCATCAACGGTGCGACCAAGTATCCGATCGCTTCGGCTGCCTTCCTTTTCTTTGTTACTGGAGAAGCCAATCAGGGAGAGATCGTAAAGACTGGATTTGCATACAGTACACATCCTTCACAAGCTGATCTCGTAGTGGACCCGAACGATAAAGCCATTTCTTCAGGTGGTTTACTACCTGATACGCGTGTTGCGTACTGGGGACCTTACACCGGCAAAGTTAATGATGCTGTCGGAAAAGCTCTAGATCGTGTATTCCTCGGTGATCAGACCGTAGACGAAGCCTTCGCTCAAGCTCAAGCTGAAGCTCAAACCGCATTAGATGGCAAATAGAACGTGATCTACTTTTTCCTCCTTCTTTCCAAAAGGAAAGAAGGAGGAAATGTATCAGAATCCAATAAAGGTAAGACAGTTAAGGAGCTGCGATGCATAATAAAACTAAATCAGTTCAGTCACAACCATTGATTGCTGCAATTATTTCTTTTGTTGCAATTTTTATTATCATCATGGCAATTGCTATCATTAACGCTCCTACCATGGGGGGTGCAAAAGTAATGGCAACCGCAGCATCTTATTTGCAAGAAGTTAAAAGAACCGCTTTGCCATTCCTTGGAATTGTAGGGATTGGTTCCATTGCCCTTGGGTTTATTGTTTCACGAACAGTGTTTAAGATATGGCCTAATAAAAGAAACAGGTCATCTATGATCACGGGTTATGCATTTCTAGCCCCCTATCTTATTATCACTTTGATTTTTACAGTGGGTGTGATCCTTTTTGCACTATATATTTCTTTTAACAGTTACGACATTTTTACTCCGCCACAATGGGTTAATCTTGATAACTATAAAAATGCCTTTAGAGGATTTGTCGATCCAGCCAGTAAGGATTTTGTACAATCTCTCTATAATGTATTTTGGTATACGCTTATTGTTGTTCCGCTTCAAACAGCTGCGGCAATTTTTCTTGCGGTTTTAATTAACGCTCCCATTAGAATGAAACAATTTTTTCGAACAGTCTTTTATGGACCTAGCGTTACATCTTCTGTAGTTATTACACTAATATTTATGTGGTTTTATTTAAAAACCGGCTACATTAACTTTTTCCTGGCACAATTTTTCGGTGTTTTCGGCGTTGACTGGCAAAATATATTATGGTTAGGAGATCCCCGGGGATTGATTCAAATCATCGTCACTTCCTTAGGAGGAAATATTCCTTCTACACAGTGGTATCTTAGAGGTCCTAGTATTGCATGGATGTCTATTATGTTCCAGAACATCTTCACAACAGCTCCTACGTTCATGATTATGTTTCTTGCTGCTTTGCAGGATATTAATCCAATCCTCTACGAGGCTGCTGCAATTGATGGGGCGACTAATTGGCAAAAATTCTGGAAGATCACTCTTCCTCTTCTACGGCCTATCATCCTAATGGTAGTGGTTTTAGGTACCATCGGCTCGCTTCAAGTATTTGATCAAGTATATTTGGCAACTTCAGGAGGTCCATTAGGGACGTCCTTAACACCAGTTTATCTGACATTCCGTGAAGCTTTAGGAGCTCAAGGCCCAATTCGAATGGGTTATGCAGCTGCACTTGCATTTATCCTTGCAACCATCATATTTATTTTCACCTACGTGCAGCGTCGTTTCATCGAACGTGGCACTGAGCAGTACTAGGAGAAACCAATGACTTCGATAATCCGTAATACCGATCTCAAACTAACAAATTTTAAGTCCAAAAAACCAGTTTTCCATTACATAGGTTTGTTTGTTCGGTATCTCATTCTTGTTGTAATTGGTTTAATCTTATTCACCCCATTTATCCTGGCATTCTTAGGCACTTTCAAAACAGATGCTGAAATAATTGCATTTCCACCCAAATTTTTACCGGTTCATTGGTTATGGGAGAACTGGTCTACTGTTTGGAAAACTGATATTGGGAGAGGCGGTACTTTTCCTCGGTGGCTATTCAATACAGCCTTTCTTTCCATCACTGTTGCGGTACTTGAGGTGATTTTTTGTTCCATGTCTGCATATGCATTTGCCCGATTGAAATTTCCGGGCAAAAATTTCGTTTTTAATTTTATGCTGGCGACTATGATGATCCCGGGGGCTGTAATTCTCATTCCTTCTTACGTGTTAATGACAAAACTACATCTGATCAACTCGTTCTTCTCGCTCATCATCCCCGGTGCAGTTAGTGCTGGAGGAATCTTTATGTTAACTCAGTTTTTCAAGTCGGTACCACGAGAACTTGAGGAAGCTGCTCATATAGATGGAGCCACTAGTTTTCAGATTTATAAAGATATCATCTTGCCCCTTTCACGACCCGCTTTACTAACCATCCTCATTTTACAATTCCAGGGTATGTGGAACAGTTTTCTACCACCGCTCCTTTACTTAAACTCTGCTGATAAGATGGTGTTGAATGTTGCACTCAGCATTTTCCAACAACAGTACAAAGCCCAATGGAATTTAACACTTGTAGGAGCAATTTTCAATGCAATCCCGGTCATGATCCTATTCTTCATTTTCAGTAAATATTATATAGAAGGTGTCGCATATTCCGGGGTTAAGGGTTAAGTATAAATTGAAGCAGATCGCACCAAAAATTGTTCTTCTTTCTCTCAAAGATACCTGGATTGATCTATGGTCAGTACTTGTATGTAACCTTATTTGGATAGTCTCAATAATCCTTATTATTCCAGGACCCCCTGTGACCTTAGCGCTGTTTTATTATGCAAATCAAACTGCACATGACGAATCAATCAACGTGACTGATTTTTTCAAAGCTATCCCCCGCTTCTGGTGGACAGGCTGGCGGTGGGGAGTTCTGAACCTCATTGCCTTAATAGTATTGTTGGGGGATGCTGTTTTAACCAGTTATCAAAGTAAAACGCAAATCTCTATTTTCTTGAGTGGAATCTACTTTACTTTGGTAGTATTCTGGTTGCTTCTGCAAATGTTTACAATTCCCTTTCTACTTGAGCAAGAAAAACCCTCTGTGCTGCTAGCGCTACGTAATGGCATAGTTATGATCGGAAAAAACCCGTTTTTTTCTTTATCTCTTTTGTTATTATTATTCCTCACTCTCACGCTTGGAACAATTGTCTTTATGCTATCAGTGGCAGTAGGAGGCGCTTTCGTAGCCTTTGCAGGTAATCGGGCTGTATTGAACCGGATAGAAAATCCGTAATAAAGTCTTTTTGGAGATTAATGGAACTTCTCCGTAATTCAACAAATCCAATTATGCTTCCGGACCCAACCTCAGATTGGGAAACCTATAATGTATTCAACCCGGCAGTCATATATCATAACCATTTATGGCATATGCATTACCGCGCCCAAGGATTGGACTGGGTTAGCCGTATCGGTTATGCAGTTAGTGATGATGGTGTTCACTGGAATAGAATGCGGCGCCCTGTTCTTGAACCACAAAATGGATTAGATTCACGAGGTGTTGAAGACCCTCGTGTTGTTGAAATAGACGGTACTTTTTATATGACATACACAGCTTATGGTAGCTGTGTTTCAAATGGTTCAAAAACCACTCATGCAGGTGGAGGAATCTTACCCATGATTGCCTCCAGCAAGAATTTGATTACGTGGGACCGTATAGGTCCTATTGTGACAGGTGAAGATAACAAAGACCACGTACTTTTCCCGAGAAAACTCCATGGGAGGTTTGCTGCTTTACATCGGCGTCATCCGAATGTCTGGTTGGCATTTTCAGACGACCTTTTATATTGGAATGAAAAAGATATGTTCCAAATTTACGGTCCGCGGGAATTCAGTTCGTGGGACAGCCTTAGTGTCGGCAATAACGGTGTACCCATCGAAACCTCAGAAGGTTGGTTAGTTCTCAACCATGGATATTCCTCCGATCGGATTTACCGGATGGGAGCAGTGTTGCTTGATTTGGAAAACCCATGCAAAGTGATCCATCGTCCAGTCGAACCGATTTTTTGGCCGCGGGAAATTTGGGAACTTCGGGGAGACGTTCCTAATGTGGTTTTTTCTTGTGCAAACCCTGTTGTAGATGAGAAAGTTCATGTTTATTACGGAGGAGCTGATCATGTGATAGGGTTAGCAACCTGCTTATTAAGTGAATTATTGGACTTCATAAAAAAAAGTGAATAAGCAGATTCAATCATTAATACTGCAAAAAAAAGAAATTCATTTTGAGAGGTAAAGTACATGTCTGTTAAGTTTGATGATTGGTCCATCACTGAGGACAAATATTTTCAAGAGAAGATTAACCACTCTGAAACGATTTTTACAATCGGTAATGGTTATTTGGGTACCCGCGGAACCTTTGAAGAATACGTTCCTTCGGAAATTCGTTCAACTTTCCTGCACGGTATTTTTGATGATGTTCCGGTTTTTTTCACTGAATTAGCTAATGCCCCTGATTGGACGGAGTTGGAAATATTTTTGGATAGAGAACGATTCTCAATCACAGATGGAAGGATCCTGAGTTATGAACGAAGGTTGGATCTGAAAACTGCTACACTGCGACGGAACATACGCTGGGAAAGCCCAAAGGGATTGATTTCAACCCTTGTTTTTGAACGTTTTGCAAGCCTGGATAATACTCACTTATGCGGAATGCGGGTTAAGATCTCACCGGAAAATTACGAAGGGATGATCGAGGTTCGCAGCGGCTTGAACGGAAGCGCCGATAACTTAGGTTTCAAACATTGGGATTGGATAAATCAGGGAACCACAAATCATACCGCCTGGTTGGATACTCGAACTCACAACACTAACATCGAACTAGCGATTGGTGTCCACCAAACAATGCAAACCGAAACCCGTAAAGCCCGAACAACTCAATGGGATGTTCACAATCATCCCAGCTTGGTAACAAAGATGATCGTCAAGCCTGGTGAGATTGCTGTGACCTTAAAATGGGTTAGTCTTTTTTCAAGCCGGGAAATCAAAAAACCACTTTCACTATGCCGACGTACGGTGAAGGGACTCGCTAACTTGGATTGGGATACAGCATATAAAGCGCATTGCTCCGCATGGCAGAAGGAATGGGACCGTTGCGATATTATTATTGAAGGTGATCCTGAAGCGCAATCAACTGTCCGTTTTAACATTTTCCAATTATTGATCGCTGGTCCGCGTTTGGATGAGCATGTTAATATCGGTGCCAAGACTTTAAGTGGATATGGTTATCGTGGCCATTCCTTCTGGGACACTGAGATTTTCATGTTGCCTTTCTTTAGTTTTACACGCCCTGATATTGCCCGCAATCTGCTTTCATACCGATGGCATAATCTTCCAAATGCTCGTAGAAAAGCATTTCAAAACGGATTTCAAGGTGCTCAATTCCCATGGGAAAGCGCTGATACAGGGGAAGAGGTAACCCCTACATGGGTTCCAGATCAAAAAGACCACACTAAACTCATTCGAATCTGGACCGGCGACATCGAAATCCATATATCTGCAGATATCGCTTTTGCAATTTGGCAGTATTGGAAGATAAGCAATGATTCTAATTTTTTAGCCCTTCGGGGCGCTGAAGTTGTTATTGAAACGGCACGTTTTTGGGCTACACGCGTGGAGTGGAAGAATAATCTCAATCGATATGAAATAAACGACATCATCGGTCCTGACGAATATCATGACCACGTGAATAATAATTTCTACACGAATGCGATAGCCAGGTGGAACCTACAAAACGCTATTAAGATCATTGAATGGATGGATGAGAATCACCCTCAAACTTGGAAACGCTTAAGTAAATCTATTAAATTCAACGATAAAGAAATCAACAATTGGCAGCAAATTATCGACAGTATTTTTATTCCCTTTGACGAAAAGACCCGTCTTATCGAACAATTCGAGGGTTATTTTTCTCGAATGGATGTGGATCTACTTGCCTTGGAACCCCGAACCGAATCGATCCAGTCCATCTTTGGGATAGAAGGTACAAATGCAACTCAAGTCATAAAGCAACCGGATGTATTAATGCATATGTTCATGTTCCCTGAACTCTATGACCTGGAAACCGTAAGAGCAAACTATGTATATTACACAGCACGAACCGACCTTACTTATGGTTCCTCTCTAGGTCCTTCTATCCAGACGATCTTGGCCTGTCGTGTGGGAGATCCTGCTGCTTATGAGCATTTTATGCGCGCAGCGCGGGCAGATCTCTTTGACGTGCGCAGTAACGCCAGTGATGGAATTCATGGCGCCTCGGCAGGTGGATTGTGGCAAGCAGTTGTCTTTGGCTTTGCTGGGTTACACATCTCAGAAGGTAACGGTAAATGGCAAATAAACCCCGTTTTACCAAGTTCTTGGACACGACTGGCTTTTAAAATAGTTCAAAACGATAGAATAGTGGAATTTGACATTCACAAATGAAACAACCTGTTTTCTCCTCTTGTTGTCGCAGGAGACCAGTAGGGTTGCTGGTCTCCTGCATTATGGGCAAATCGAAATTATTAAGGAAAGATAACAATGAATAAAATAATCGCATTTATTTTTGACCTGGATGGAGTGATCACTGACACCTCCGAATTCCATTATCAAGCCTGGCAGCATCTGGCAGATGATGAGGGAATCTTTTTTTCTCGTACGGAAAACGAAAAATTACGCGGTGTCTCTCGGCGAGAGTCCCTGCAGGTCATGTTGAAAGGAAGACAGATCTCAGATGAAATTGCGCAAGAGTGGATGACAAGGAAAAACCAGTATTACGTAGATCTGATAAAAACTCTGACCCCCAGAGATATATTGCCTGGCGTTCTTAACTTACTATCAGAGCTTAAAACTGCCCATCTCTATTCTGCCATCGCCTCTGCAAGTAAAAACACACCTTTGGTTCTGGAAAAATTGGGAATAGTTAGTTTATTCGACAAAGTGATCGATGGAAATGACGCTGTTCGCGGCAAGCCCGAACCAGATATTTTCCTTTTGGCAGCCAAAAAACTTGGGGCAGAACCAAAAAATTGCGTAGTAGTAGAAGATGCTGCAGCTGGTATTAAGGGTGCTAAAAGCGCAGGAATGCTTGCTCTGGCTCTCGGTCCATCTGAACGCTTTGAAGAAGCGGATGTTATCTTACCATCGCTTGACGGAATTCATTTAACGGATCTTCTTTCATTATTGGAATCCAATTTATGAGTGGTTTTACCGAGTCTGAAGAATTTATTAAAATCATTAGTCAATTAAGAAATACATTGGATCAAGCAGGGTTACTTGACCAATTTCCAACTCTGAAAAAAAGATTTTTCAAATATTTCTCCCCACTTTTGGATATATGCTGCGAACTGTATTCAGGGAAAGATACTGTTGATTGGTCCGGGTCTTTGGTAAATCTTTTAGTTAAAAAATGGCTTGCACGATCGCATGATCTAAAAGCATTGGATGTAAAACGTGAAGCCGACCCCTTTTGGTACGTCGTACAAAACCACATTGGAGCTGCCTGTTATGTCGATCGATTTTCCGGTACTTTGAATGGTTTGGTAGAACACTTTGACTACCTGGATGAACTCGGAATTGATTACTTGCATCTCATGCCAATCTTTCGTAGTCCTCCTGGAAATAACGACGGAGGTTATGCAGTTAGTAGCTACCGTGAAGTGCAACCTGAACTTGGCAACATGGAAGATCTACTATCTCTAGGAAAGGAACTGCGAAAGCATGGTATAAGTTTAGCCCTTGATTTTGTATTAAATCACACAGCCAACAATCACGAATGGGCAATTAAAGCGATTAACGGTAACCTGAAGTATCGCGATTACTTTTTCATGTATCCAGACCGAACTGAACCGGATCGTTTTGAGGTGAACCTTCGCGAAATTTTTCCAGAGGAACATAAAGGTTCATTTACTTGGTTCGAGGATTCACATGCTTGGATATGGACAACTTTTCACTCTTTTCAATGGGATTTAAATTATCATAATCACGATGTATTCTTAGCTATGGCGGAAGAGATGCTTTCTCTTGCAAATGTCGGAGCTGAAATACTAAGGTTAGATGCTGTTGCGTTTATTTGGAAGGAACAAGGTACAAGCTGCGAAAATCTTCCCCAAGCTGTGAAAATAATCCAAGCGTTCAATCTCATGGCAAGGATTGCCGCTCCGGCTTTAATTTTTAAATCCGAGGCGATCGTTCACCCCGATGATGTAGCCCGTTATATCCAGCCCGAGGTCTGCCAGATTTCCTACAACCCTCTTTTAATGGCTATGCTATGGAACTCTCTTGCTACTCGTGATGTGAGCTTACTTAGGGTTTCGCTTCAACGTCATTTTGCTCTACCGAACGGAACTGCTTGGGTGAATTATCTACGCTGCCATGACGACATTGGTTGGACCTTCGCGGATGAGGACGCCTGGTCACTTGGGATTAATCCTTATGATCATCGTTGTTTTCTTAATGCTTTTTATACCGGGAAATTTGAGGGCAGTTTTGCCCGGGGTTTGCCATTTCAATCCAACCCGAACACTGGTGATTCCCGTATCTCTGGCACACTCGCCTCGTTGGCAGGATTAGAAAAAGCTTTGAATGAAGAAACAACTTTCGAAGTTGATCTGTCTTTGAAACGGATTTTAATGCTCTATGCCATTGTTCTCACACTGGGTGGAGTTCCCCTATTCTATCTGGGTGATGAATTAGGTCAATTGAGCGATTATGGTTATTTAAATAATCCTTCTACATGCGCCGATAGCCGATGGATTCATCGTCCTGTTATGGATTGGAACAAAGCTGAGAAAAGATTAGACCCCCAATCGATAGAAAGCATTCTTTTTCAGGGTATTAAACGATTGATAGATCTCCGAAAAGCTAGCCAGAACCTGGTTGGTGCAAATCTCATGGTATTAGATATAGGAAACCATTCAGTCTTAGGTTATGTTCATGGAGAACAATCCATCTTTTTTGTCAATTTCACTGAACGTAAAGAAATTGTAAAGCCTAATTCAGCAATGAGTTCTAGGTTTTTCAGAGTCTGGAAAGACCTCCTAACCGGATCATCCATTGACCTTCAAGAAGACATTGTCTTGAATCCATACCAATTCCTTTGGTTAATCAAATCAAAAAACCAAAAATTTCATAGGTCGGTTTTTTTAGAAAACTGAGTTTGATTCACATTCATCAGACCGGTATACTCTTCTCAAATCATATACGGTTTTTTTTAAATCAAAAAGGACTCGAACTTTTCTATCAATCCTCTCAGAATCAATGCTAATTTTGAAAATTATTAATTTTGAAATTATATTTCTCTTAACATATGGAATCGAAAAACAAAAAAAGAACAAAATTTGTACTTGACGAACGCATGTAAAAGGAATGCTATACGCAAATCGATCAACTATTGCTGCGTGCCGGGCATCGCGAAGCATCCTCTTGGAGGAAGCAAGAACCTGCGTTCGTCGGTTTGGCTGACACCCGCACTAGCATCAGGTACAGGTGTTGGCAGAACCCACCGCACAAACCCCTGCACTGCGTGTGGGGCATACCTGTGGCACGGATTCAGTATCTTTGCTCATAACCCGGAGGTCAGTGGTTCGAACCCACTCCCCGCTACTATTCATCGGAATACATGTTATTGGCTTATTTCCGCTTATGGAATTGGTATACAGATTTTTCTTACGCGAGTTAACCTTCAACCCGATTCAGTATTTGAGCAGTTTTTTGGCCGTGCCGCATTGAATTTGTTGGTACTCACGCTTGCGGTAACCCCTATCACCACCATCACAGGATGGAAAAAACTTTCCAAACACCGGCGAACATTGGGATTGTATACTTTTTTCTTCTTTGTTCTTCAATTTACAACTTTTGCTGTGTTTGATTATGGACTTGATTTCAGGCAAATTATTCTTTTAACCATTCAAAAACCTTTTATCCTGCTAGGCACATTAGCAGGATTAATGCTCTTTGCGTTGGCAATTACATCATTTAAATATTGGATGAAACCTCTTGGAAAAAACTGGTCAAGATTGCATAAATTGGTTTATGTGATCGGTGCAGTAACCGTTCTTCATTATGCACTGGCGGTTAAAGTCAGTGGATTAGAAAGATGGTGTGGATTAAGAAAAATCCTGGTATTCCCTATCATGAATCGGTCCCAGGTTGGTATTCATGCTCATGCCTGGGTTGAAATGACGGGGCAGGCAATTGGTGAGGCCAAAGACATCGGCGAACAATTTACATCACTCCGCTATAATTAAAATGCAGAAGGGTACCCCCTAGCAAATTAGGTGTGAATATCCACAAACAAAATCCCCACACCGTATCCGCGATGGATTTCTCGGTCAGGGAAATAGAAGTATCTACTGCTCGAACATGAAGAAAAAGGTTGTTACAATCCGGTCATTGAGATTGGTTCGAAATGAAACTATATTATGTTTGGGATTACGATTTGGACGAAAACCAGTTCAAGGATATTTTGGCTGGCAAGAAAGTTATTGGGAATTTAGACCAGGATTGGGCTGCCCGCAGATTGATTGAATATGCTTCGTATAAAGAGATTGTTCATCTAATAGGGTATGCCAGATTAGTGAAATTCTGGCCGCGTTGGAAAAAAGGCATCCGCTCTATCAGCCGGAAGCGTGGATTGGATTTTCTTGTGCAATGGTTGCCAGAAAAACACCCGGAATTATGTCATGAATAACACTTTATACTTCTTCGATCGCCTATACCCTTTGCAGGATCGGTTTTTGGCTTTGATCAATCCGCTTGAAACAGGTCTCTATTTATCAGGTGGAACAGCAGCTTCACGCGGCTATCTACACCACCGTTTCTCGGATGATATTGACCTTTTTGCTGATGATCAGAAGAATTTTGTCTTATGGGCTGAACGGGTAATCCATGCGATCTCCACTGCAAAGATCGGGGAATTAATGGTTGGGCTTCGCGAAGAACGATTCATTCGACTTATGCTTACCTGTGAAGAGGTGATCCTGAAGATTGAAATGATCAATGATGTACCCAGCCGGGTGGGATTAATTCAGAATCATCTCCTTCTAGGCCGATTAGACAGCGCTGAGAATATTTTAGCTAAAAAGATCACAGCTTTGATTGATCGCGAGGAGCCTAAGGATTTAGCTGATATTTGGGGCTTCTGTCATTTGAGGGGACTATCACTGGAAGATGCAATCTCTGGTGCACAGGGGAAATCAGCCGGTGTATTTCCAGCCGACTTGGCGCGACTGCTTTGTTCAGCTACAATCGCTGATTGGGAGGCGGTCCGATGGATTGATGCTCCAAAAGTAGATGAATACCTGGCGGATTTGAACTCTCTTGGGGAAAAACTTCTGCTGGCTTAATATATTTCACAGGCTCGATTATTGATTTTTACTTCGAGGTTTGAGTGCTTAAACAAATCTAACATTTATGCATATTTATTTCCAAAATACTGCAGGAAAAACCGGGGGCATTGAGTATAAAAAATGATAGGCGATCTTGTTTTATCACGATTATAGACAGAATCGAATGATTTACCTCACTCTGCAATAAATAAAATGCAGGGGGTAACCCCCCTGCAAATTAGGTGTGAATATCCACAAACAAGATACCCACATCTGCATCCTCGATGGACTTCTCGGTCAGGGCAATGGCACGAAGCGAGGAATAAGCATCCGTGAAATCCCGAGTGAAAGGCCCTTCCCGATGCTCCAGCTGTACGATGGATTGGGCAGCCAGGCTCAACGCCCAGGCATTCGCTTTTATAGCGTATTTTTGCAGCGTTTTGCGAATCTGGGGTACAGCGATTTCAAGCGTGAGGTTATTGGAATCCGAGTTTCTCCCCATGAGCATTTGGATCGACTGGCCAGCTTCCCAGGTTACACAGGATTCTGTGAATTCAAGGGCGGCTTTCCATCTTTCCTCAATGGGCAGAGCGGCCATTTTCTTTCCTAGCCAATCGCGCCCCCGCCAATCAGTCCCGTCACAAAAAAGAGTTACTTCTCCATTTTTCGCAACAGCACACATTTCCTGGTACCAATTGTTCTCATCCAAATGAAAAACACCAGTGGAAACACACTCAAGGAATTCCTCCAACGAATTACTTCCAGTTAAAAAGCTATAGACAGCATGCATATTTTCCTCCTTTTATAATCACCTCATCCAAAAAGACTACCGTCGCGGATCGTACCCGGTCTCAAGGAATTCGTTCATGAGAATGAGATTGCACTCCTCCCAGGTAAGCAGCTCCTCACGCCGGATTCCCGGGTAAACGCAAATTCCTTCCAGGAAAACAGGGGGAAACAGCCATGGATCCTGTGAAAATTGTTTGGCGATCCGCCTGGTGTTGAATTCCAGGAAATGGAATAATCCACCTTTTTCGCACTGCCATCCTGGCCTATGTGAATGACCGAAGTCCCAAACTGGGTCCCTGTGGATGGCTGCCCCACAAATCGGGCAGGATTTTGGGAATTCAGGTGCTCGTTTTCCGCCATTCTTCAGATAGACCGCAACTGCATTAATCGCTGGACATCCTGAGACTCCACAATTACAGGTCTTTTCTTTGGTCACATAATGGATTCCAAACTTCGGATCAACTACTCGATAATTTGATCCGACCACGGTGACCTCAACCTCGTCATTTGATGGTGTGTTCTTCACAGCTAATCCTCCTTTTCAAAAAACCTTTTCTGACGTTTGAGACGGTGTTTTCTCTGACGTTTCAGTTCTCTCCGCTCTCCCCTGGTGGGCTTGTGTAGCATTTCAACTCTCATTTCTCCTCCTTCTGATTGATGGGATGGGTTTCTAGATTAGCCTTTCGGCATTCCCGACTGAATTCGAAACTGATCCTGAAGGATCAGTTTAAGAAGCAGGGGACGGAGTCGAACCGTCTACCTCTCGTGAGGTTCCCCTTCCCTGCTTGTGTGTCCGTTATCTCTCAATCGAGATAGTTGTTTATCCTTTTTGTTCTATGAATTTTTCTATTGAAATGATTATGTCGGTAATGACTACGCGCACTCTTTCCAGGCAATCCAGAATATCACTGCCTCCCGCCTGCCACAGAGCCAGGTAATTGGGCTCTGAAGTCCCTGACAGACCGAAATAGCGACACACCACATAAGCAGAGGCATCCGCCTCGATCTCCCGTTGTTTCTTTGAGGTCACAGCGCGAACGTCAGCCTGGCTGTGTCTAAAAAGTTCATGTGCCAGTTCATGGACAAATACCCGGGTTCCAGCCTCCGGCAGCAGACTGATCCTGCCTCCACTGCTGCTCCCCTGTGCCCCGTTAAGCGATGCCACCGTTTCTACTGTGATCCCGCGCTCCTGCGCGAGGACAAGGAGCGCTTTTTCCATCTCCATGTCCTTTTCCCTGTCACGCCACTCAGGTGCTTCAGGAAGCGGTTCTCCGTCAGTCTGCAGGACATCAAACACGTAAGTTACCTTGAAAGAAACCGGTCTGTTGACTTCCAGAGTTAATATCTCCTGATTTTCTTGGTCGCTTTCGACCTTCTTTGCCGGGTAAATGCAAGGAGCCAGAATAGCGATCCCTTTCTCACCACGTCGCACCTGGCGCTTGAATTTCTCGGACCAGGTCCGATACCCAGCTACCCGGGTGGCTTCCGGTTTTTGCATACAGATCAGGAACTGGTTGCAGGCACTGTAGGTGTGAAACTTACCTATAGACTCCAGGTATGACCGCAAGGTCTGCGAAATGCGCACCCGGTCTGTTTCACGGGCAAGTTCCTCCATCGCGGTGGTGATGGATCGGGAGAGGGTTATGGCGTCCAAGGGGACTCCGAGAAAACCTCGCTGACCTGAATTGCCGAAACTGGAGCTGGCTCGTTTGATTCTTCCTGGATATTCTCGAGGTGCGGGAGTTGGACCAATGCGGTCTTCTCCTGAGCAGGTCCCCCATGGGTGTAGCGGGTGAAAGGCTTAAGTCCGCCAAGGGCTCTCACCCAGGCTGTTCCCGGGCGGGGTCCGTTTTCCAGGATCTCGACTTTGATCAACGAACGTCCTGAGATATCTCCGATGGGTAATTGTGCGGTACGCATGATTTCCTCCTTGTGTAGGTTATTTCCCGGGAGCATAAACGCGCTCCCGGGAAATAAGAACTGACGTCATCCCCTTAAAAGGGGATCGTCTGCAGTAAAGACTCTTCCTGATCAGGGATCTCTTCCACAGCTTCCGGATTCTTCGATAGGAACTTCACCGTGTTCGCGGTAATCTCAAAGTTCGCTCCAAAAGAACCATCCGGCCGGGAAAAAATACGCGGACCACCGGTCTTGGGGTCACTTTCAAGGCGTCCCTCGACCAGCACCCTTGCTCCCTGCTTAAGGTAGGTATTGCAGCTTTCTGCACTCCTGCCCCAGGTGGAAACGCGGAACCAGCTGGTCTCCTTCTTCTCCTCCCCTTCAGCTGCCGGGTGGACCCGCGATACTGCCAGTGAAAAGTGACATACCGCCTGGCCAGCGCCGGTAAAGCGCATTTCAGGATCCCGGCCTAAATTTCCAACCAGTACGATCGATTGATAAGTCATGGTGTTTTCTCCTTCTTTATTTTGTGAAATTGTGCTGGCGGGCTCTGTTACTGCCAGTTGTCAGATAGCCTCGGGAAGCGGATTGGAACTTGTCCATTCCCGCAGCACAGCCTTGCTCGCTGGTGCTGCTTTCAGCACCTGTAAATAACGATCGAAGGACTGCTGCTCGACTTTGTTGCCGTTGACCTTGTTCCCGTCCGCGTAGACCCGCGGGGTAACTGAATCCGATATCTGCACCAATCTCCCTGGGGTTATTGGTGTTACGTTGGGACGGCGTTCCCAGCGGACAAATAACCGCTTGGGATGCCTGTGATCGTCGTCCCCTTCCCATTTGGGATTGGGTTTGTAGACCACATCTACCCCGGTTACAGGGAGCAGGAAGCGTGCGTCACGATCGCTGTTCTTACCGCGCTCGATGGCAGCGTCCCCCTCCCACAATGGAAGCGCCGCGAGGGTGAGGCCAAAGGCTTCACTGAAGCAATCGACCTCCTTGTCGTTGTTGAGGTAGAGATGGACGGTTTTCCAGTTTCCGCCGCAGTAAACATCCAGAATGGGAGTGATGCGGCCATCCTGGCCGATCCTGGCACGTTTCCCCAGGTGCGAGACCGCTTCGCGCGTTTCGCCATCAGCCAGCCCTACGGGGGTGATCTGAAATCCTGCCGCGAGCAAGCGCTCGACCGAAAGGAACAACCCACTGGCTTGTTCTGTAGAAAGTGAGTCCATCGGTACCGGTAGGGTGCACTGCACCCCTCCGGAAATCGGATGGTACAGCTTGACCCAACCATTTATTGCTTGTGTCTCTTCCATGATTAGCCTCCTGTTTTTTTGAATGATTTTGCGTGTACTTCCAAACTCATTTGCCATTTACCTCCTTGTAGGTTCGTGATGGGAATTCTGAATTAGCCCTTTCGCGGGCGATACTGGGATACATTCGTCTGTCCGCATTCAGCAGGACAGCACATCTCAATCCGCTGTATAAAAAGTGGACAGGGAGGCGCTGTTCTGCAGGCAATAAGCTGAACTCGTTGTAAGATGAGTCTTTTACCTAAGGTGAACATGGAAGGCTCAAAGACTGTTTGTTAAGGAACAAAAAGGAGAAGTACAGGTATCCCAGATAAGGGATAAATTCTGTGCTTCTCCTTGTGTCGTGCGGTCTGCCCGCAAGGCGGGCACCTAATTCCTCGAGATGATCTGGGGTCAGACTATTCAGTCCAGGCTGGCCTCCGGAGTTCCAGGTTCTGTTACTGCCGGTAATGAAGGCCTGGGTTCTTCGACGCTCCTGGTTCGCTCCCCACGCGAACCCTGGATCACGAACTGGCGGACGAGTATTTCCTGGGTGCTGCGCCCGGAACGCACCTGTCGTAAGACCAGCGGGTCCCCTTCAAAAGGAATCGCGGTCAGAGAGGTCTTACGGGCTTTTTGGAGGAATTCCTCCAGCGTCTCGGAGTATTCCCGCGACTGCAGCAGTCCTTCTACGCGTAAAATGCTGCCCTTTTGAAAGAAAGCTCCCTGATGCGCTGCATTGGTAAAGCGCACGTTGATGTAATCCGGTTCATCCCGGGTTTCATCGAGGCGTTTGATCGGCTGCCCGGGGTCGCGGTAAGAGGCCAGGCGCGCGAACAGGTCGCTGCCGTATTTCCAGGTGCTCACAACGATCCCTTCCAATAATATTTGATTGATCATGCTGCTCTCCTCCTAGTTAATGAACTAATACACGTACTTCAGCTTTTCCAATCTCAGAGACACGGATATCCGGAATAAAATCTGGGAAAAGACGGGAGAGATTGGCACTTACTGTGACCCTTACGGTATTCCCAGAGATGACCACGCCACTGACCCGCGGGGTAATTCCCAGGTCCAGGAGCGCAGCACAATTCTCGTTGACCACCCGCTGTGCCCAGGAGCTCGCCTGCCCCGCAGGTAGGGTAATTACCCCGGTCTCCTGGAAAAGGCGGGTATCGAGCTCCACTGCTGAGGCCAGGGCTGCAGCATCCGCAGCGGCAGAGATCTGCGCCCGCGCAACAAAGAAGCGCCCAACCTCGATCGAGAGTGCCATCAGGGGCACGAGCACCAGCCCGAAGAACACA
>Ga0209450_10000432_pt1 | contig 21607 bp, 22 predicted proteins | sample FrelakmetLWP11LW_FD_187149 | JGI IMG/M metagenome (GOLD analysis project Ga0209450, IMG submission 187149) | Freshwater lake sediment microbial communities from the University of Notre Dame, USA, for methane emissions studies - LWP11 LW (SPAdes)... | ecosystem: Environmental > Aquatic >...
ACGAATTAACAAATTAACAAATTAACAAATATACGAATAAACAAAGCATATGTTAATAATCAAAGACCTAAAAGCGAAAGTTGAAGGGAAAGAAATTTTAAGGGGGATTAACCTTGAGGTTAAACCCGGCGAAGTGCATGCGATAATGGGACCCAACGGTTCGGGAAAATCAACGCTTGCATCCGTTCTGGCAGGAAAAGAAGGTTATGAAGTCACCGGAGGCGAAGTTACTTACAACGGAAAAAACCTCTTTGAGTTTGAGTCGGAAGACCGTGCGCGCGAGGGTATTTTCCTCGCATTCCAGTATCCTATTGAAATTCCGGGAGTCTCGACAATTAATTTCATGAAAACTGCTGTTAATGAGATAAGAAAATACAAAGGCATTGAACCTATGAAAGCAGGAGAATTCATGAAAATGATTAAGGATAAAGCCGCGCTTGTAGAACTCGACTCCGAAATGACCAAACGTTATGTTAACGTAGGTTTCTCCGGCGGAGAAAAGAAGAGAAATGAAATTTTCCAGATGGCGGTCCTTGACCCGAAACTTGGTATTCTCGACGAAACTGATTCGGGGCTTGATATCGACGCGCTTAAAATTGTTGCAAACGGAGTCAACAAACTCAAACGCAAGGACAACGCTTTTGTCGTAATCACTCACTACCAGCGTCTGCTTGATTACATTGTCCCCGATTTTGTCCACGTTTTATACAACGGTAAAATTGTAAAATCTGGGGATAAGAGTCTTGCCTATCAGCTTGAAGAAGAGGGCTATGACTGGATAAAAGAAGAATCTGCAGTAAATTAAACGCGAAAACATTAACAGGACAACAATGAATTTCAAAGAATACATAACGGCTGAAAGTAATAACGCAATAAACGGTTTTGATTCTGATTTGGTAAAAATAAAAAGAGCGGATGCTTTCTCTCATTTTGAAAGAGCGGGGTTTCCGGCAAAGAACAATGAAGAGTGGCGGTTCACGAACATTACGCCGATTATAAACGGGGAATTCAGGTATTCGCCGGATATCAAAATAAGTAAAGATAAAATTTCAAAACTTCCCGAATATAATTTTGACGCGGATATTCTTGTAATACATAACGGAAAGTATTCCGCAGAACTATCCAAAACAAATTCCGGATTAAAGAATGGATTCATCGGAAGTTTCAGGGAAGGACTGAAAAAGCACAGAGATATAATCGAACAGCATTTCGGAAAATATGCAAGCGCGGATGCGGACGGATTCACGGCGCTGAATACATCCTCATTCTCTGACGGTGTGTTTATATACGCGGGCAGCGGCTGTAAGATAGAAAAACCAGTGATAATTATAAATTTTTGCGAAGGCGCAGGAGAAGAAGTTTTTTCCAACACACGCAATCTTATTGTTGCCGGTAAAAACTGTTATGCGGATGTCAGTGAAGTTTATTATTCGGCAGGTTCGAAGAGCACATTTTCAAACGTGGTTACGGAAATTTATATGGATGAAAATTCAGAACTGCATTACAATAAGATACAAAACGAGAATGAAAAAGGTTATCACATCGGAACAACGCAGGTTTTACAGAAAAATTCGAGCAGGCTCTATTCTTCAACAGTTGCATGGGGCGGAAGCCTGCTGAGGAACAACCTGAATTCGGTTATCGACGGCGAAGGAATTGACTGCTATTTCCGCGGATTGTACATGGTAAAGGACAGGCAGGTTATTGACAACCATACACTTGCAGACCATGCAAAACCTAACAGCCACAGCAATGAGCTTTATAAAGGCATAATGGACGGCAGCGGACAGGCAATATTCAACGGGAAAATCATGGTCAGGCAGGACGCCCAGAAGACCAACGCATACCAGACAAACAACAATATTCTTCTGACAAATGACGCTTCCGTTAATTCAAAACCGCAGCTTGAAATATTCGCGGATGACGTGAAATGCAGCCACGGCGCAACTACGGGGCAGATTAATCCCGATGAAGTGTTTTACCTCAGAGCGAGGGGTATAAGCGAAGCGGCGGCAAAAAAACTGCTTCTGTCAGCGTATGCGCACGAAATAATTGATGAAATTAAAAACGAAGAGCTGAAAAAGCATCTTGTTAAGATGCTGGATAAAAAGTTAGGATAGGGATTGCGATACATTTCTGACTAATAAATTAGAAATGACTTTCGGATTTTTGAATTATTATTAATGAATGTTTGACGTTGAAAAAATAAGGCGCGATTTTCCGATACTGAACCAGAGAGTTCACGGCAAGAATCTTGTTTACATGGATAATGCGGCGACGACGCAGAAACCGAAATGTGTTATAGACGCAATCACAAAATATTATTCCGAACTTAACAGCAACGTTCACCGCGGAGTTCACTCGCTGAGCGATAAAGCGACCACGGCTTACGAAAAATCCCGCGCTTACATTGCAAAATTCATAAATGCTTCAAACGCGCATGAAATTGTTTTCGTCCGCGGCACAACGGAGGCAATTAATCTCGTTGCATCGTCTTACGGGAATAAGCGCGTGAAAGAAGGCGACGAAGTTATAGTTTCGCACCTTGAACATCACTCTAACATCGTTCCCTGGCAGATGCTGTGCGAAAGAAAGAATGCCGCTCTTAAAGTAATTCCCGTGAATGACAGGGGCGAACTTCTGCTTGAAGATTATAAAAAATTATTAAGCCCGAAGACAAAAATCGTTGCCGTCAATCATACGTCGAATTCACTCGGCACGATAAATCCCGTAAAAGAAATCATTAAACTTGCACATGAAGCAGGAGCGGTTGTACTGATTGACGGCGCGCAGGCGGTACAGCATAATAAAGTAGACGTAAGGGAACTTGACGCGGATTTTTTTGCATTCTCGGGGCACAAGGTTTACGGTCCTACTGGTATCGGCGTACTATACGGAAAAGAAAGCATACTCGAAAAAATGCAGCCTTATCAGGGCGGCGGCGATATGATTAAAAACGTGTCGTTTGAAAAGACGACATATAACGAACTTCCATACAGGTTTGAAGCAGGAACTCCTGACATTGCAGGAGCGATTGTTCTGTCGGAAGCCCTGAAATACATAGAAAGTACTGGATTGCACAACATATCAAAACACGAGAAAGAACTGCTTGCATATGCCACCGAAAAACTGAATGAAATTAACGGGTTTAAAATAATCGGAACCGCTGAAAATAAAACAAGTGTAATTTCATTTCTTATCGGGAACATTCATCCGTATGATATCGGCACTATACTGGATAAACAGGGAATTGCCGTAAGGACAGGGCTCCACTGTACCGAACCGCTGATGAACAGGTTCGGCATATCAGGAACAGTTCGCGCATCATTTGCAATGTACAACACAAAGGAAGAGATTGACGCTCTCGCCGAAGGAGTTAAAAAAGCAAAGAAAATGTTATCATGACTATGGAAGAAAAAACAATCGATGCGGCTGAAAACGAAATAATAGAAGAATTCTCATTTTTTGACGACTGGGAAAGCAAATATGAATATATAATAGATTTCGGACGGAATTTAAGCCCGATGAATCCTGTTTATAAAACAGAAGATAACAAAGTTAACGGATGTGTTTCACAGGTATGGCTACACACGGAATATAAAAACGGAAAAGTTTATTACGAAGCGGACTCGGACGCGATAATTACCAAAGGGCTTGTAGGTCTGCTCATAAAAGTTCTGTCGGGCAGAGCGCCTGTTGAAATAGTTAACGCAAAACTTGAATTCATTGATAAAATAGGAATGAAGGAACACCTTTCTCCCACGCGGTCAAACGGGCTTGTATCAATGATAAGGCACATGAAATTAAATGCAGCGAAGCTGACTGAGTAACAATTAAAACATAATATGGCAGAAGAATTAAAGGGAAAAACAGGAAACGATAGTCAGAATGCGAATGGGAAAAATGCAGTTAATTCCGAAGACTTATATAACGAAGTTATTAAAGTACTTAAGAACTGTTATGACCCGGAAATCCCGGTGAATATTTATGAACTCGGGCTGATTTATGACATAAAGATAGCCGAAAACAACGACGTTCTTGTCATTATGACCCTTACTTCTCCCGCCTGCCCCGTTGCAGGTTCTCTGCCGATTGAAATACAGGATAAACTAAGGGAACATCCGATGATTAACGATGCGCGCGTGGAAATTACATTTGACCCGCCCTGGAGTTTCGACAACATGTCGGAAGAAGCAAAGTATGAACTCGGATTCATTTAGTTAAATCTTTTCCGCTACATATCCCGCTTTTGCAAGAACATCTTTTACAAACTGTTCGTTAATTTCTTCGCCGCTGACTGTTAGTATTTTGTCAGGATTTTCTATATCGACTTTCCATTTAATGATTTTTTTCTCTTCGTCCATTAACGGGGTTATCTTTTTGATGCAGTGATTGCAGTTTATGTTTGTTTTAAATTTCAATTCAGTCATATTAATATTATTTTGAACAAAAATAATTTAATTATTTCATACTTAATATTTAAAAACCCGGTATCATAATGCGACCGTGCCCGCTGTGCGGAAATACTAAAAACAGGCTGAAAATAAAGGAAAAGGAATTCCTTGTCTCGGAATGCGTTTCGTGCGGTTTTGTTTTTCTCGTGAATCCGCCCGATGAAAGCGAGATTTATGAAGATTATTATAAAATAGAGTTTACCGCTGAAGACTACAGCGGAAATTCAGAGTACGGTTTCCTTAACAGAATTTTCGAAATAAATACACAGCGTGTAAGTCTTTTGAAAAACAGTATCAATAATTTCGAAAATATAAAACTGCTCGATATCGGCTGCGGTTCGGGACTTTTCCTTAAATCGTGCAAAGATGCGTGGATAAACGGGACTGGAATTGACGTTTCAAATAACGCTTTGACTTTTGCCCGCGAAAGTTTCGGACTTGATGTTTCAGCCAAATCTGTTGACGAACTTCTGAACGAAGGGAAGAAATTTGACGTAATCACTCTCTGGCATGTTCTTGAACATTTCCTGAATCCCGTAGAAGAGTTGAAGAAAATCCGCGATCTGCTGAATGACGGCGGCCTGCTCTTTATCGAAGTCCCGAATTTTAACAGCATTAAGTTCAGGCTGAGCGGGTACAAATGGAAAGGCGGAAACCATCCGCTTTATCACAGGAGTTTCTTTACTGTAAAATCGCTGAGCGAAGTCCTGAAAAAGGCAGGATTTTCCGAATCGCATAAACTTAATTTTACGTATTCATTAAAAGAAAATTCTTTTCTGTACAACTTATCGAAGAAATTATTTGTTCATATTTCAGCAGACGCATTTTTGAATTTTAAAGCAGTTAAATGACGGAAGAAATTACGGACAAAAACGAACTTGACGATACAGGTTTAAGTTCAAAATACCAGACAAGAACACAGAGAATAATAAACAGGGACGGTTCTTTCAATATTATTAAGACCGGAATCAGCAGGATAGAGTCTTTTAATCTTTATCATTCCCTGGTTGAAACTTCATGGCCGAAATTTTTTCTGCTTTCCCTTCTGTTTTACTTCCTGGTTAACACCGTATTTTCGTTTATATATGTGTTAATAGGCGTTGAAAATCTCGGCGCACCTGCGTCCGGAAATTTTCTGAATAATTTTACCGAAGCATTTTTCTTCAGCGCGCAGACGCTTACCACAGTAGGTTACGGCAGATTGAATCCGCAGAGCCATGCAGCAAACATTATTGCAATAATTGAAGCAGGCACGGGCTGGCTGATTTTTGCACTGATGACCGGGCTTTTGTACGGAAGGTTTTCAAGGCCCACAACAAACATAATTTACAGCAAAAATGCCATCCTGTCGCCGTGGAAAGACGGACTGACTGCGTTTCAGTTCAGAGTTGCAAACGGATATAACACAAAAATGCTCGATGCGGAAATTCAGGTTATAGCATCCTGGCTGGAAGATTCGCCGCAGGGAGAAAAAAGAATGTTTTTTAACCTGAAACCGGAATACGGGAAAATTGTGTTCTTCCCGACTGCATGGACCGTCAATCATATAATTGATGAGCACAGCCCGATGTACGGTAAAACAAAAAGTTTTTTCCTGGCTAAAGAAGCCGAGTTTCTGATACTTTTTAAAGCGCACGACGACACATTCGGGCAGATTGTAAATTCAAGGTTTTCCTACAGAGCGGAAGAAATTGCAGAAGGCGTTAAGTTTGCAAGAGTAATAACGACAAACGAAGACGGTATCGGAGTGGTTGCTCTTGAAAATATGAGCAAACTGGAGAAAGCCGAATGATTAAAATGATTTTCATGATTGCAGCATTATTTTTTATCTGCGGTTATACAGCAGCTCAGAATGTAAAATACGGGAAACTCCTTCCACCCGAAAACGGAATTTATGCCGGCGTATTTCCCGACATGGGAAGCACGGAAGACAGTGTTACAAAGGAAAGAATTCAGGAATACATAGACCTGTCAGGCAGCAATCCCGTCTGGGTTTGTTTTTCAAACAACTGGTTCGATGGGATTAAATTTCCCCTGAAGCAGGCGCAAACGATAAGCGAATTCGATGCAGTTCCTTATATACGGATAATGTCAAGGCACGACTGGACGCAGGGACGGCGTGACCCTGTATATGACCTCAGGTATGTAATAAACGGGAATTTTGATGACGATTTAAGAAAGTGGGCTAAAGACGCAAAAAAATACGGAAAACCCATCCTTGCAGAATTTGCTCCCGAGATGAACGGAAACTGGTTTCCGTGGAGCGGATTATTTAACGGCAAAAAGAACGGCGCAAAACTTTACAGGGAAGCACACCGTCATATAGTTGAACTGATGAGAGACGAAGGCGCGGACAATATAACATGGATGTTTCATGTTAACGCGGTCTCTGAGCCGGACGAAAACTGGAACAGAATGAAATCATACTATCCGGGAGATAAATACATTGACTGGATCGGGATGAGCGTTTACGGCTCGCAGAAGCCGGGCTGGGAATGGGAGCTTTTTCCCGATGTTTTTGAGAAAGCGTACTGGGAAATGGAACAAATATCAAAGAATAAACCGCTCGCAATAGCGGAGTTCGGGGTAGTTGAAGACCCTGCTTCGGGTAACAAAGCAGAATGGCTGAAAAGCGCGTTTGAATATATATTAAGCGGAAATTATCCGCGAATAAAAGGAATTTCCTACTGGCACTCATCGTTTGACAATGCAGACGGCTCTATATCAAACATGAGGTTCGATTCTTCCCCGCAGGTCCTGAAAATATACACCGACTATATAAACAGGGATATATTTAAGGTAAAACCAAAATTTGAATTTACTAATTAGTAAATTTATTGTAATATACCTTTAAGAACTTATCTTTCGGAATTTAAAACTAACGTCATGGAAAACCTTGATAATGAAAAACTCGTAACGGTTTTCAAGAGCGGAAACGAAGCACTAATAGCCCTGTCAAAATCAATCCTCGATGAAGCAAGCATTCAGTACCTCGTAAAGAATGAAGGTGTTCAGGATTTGCTCGGTATCGGAGTTTTCGGAACCGGTTTTAATCCGATAACAGGACCCGTGCAGATTCAGGTTCTCCCGGGTGACGCGGAATATGCAACGGCGCTTTTGAACGATGTAAGCTCGGCAACGCCGTATGATGAAGGCAAGGATGATTATGATGACAATGCCGATGAATATGACGGCGATTCAGATGAACCAGAAAAAGAGGATAAATGAGTGATGTGTGCGTTATCGGCGGGGGCGCTGCCGGATTTTTTGCGGCGCTGACTTCCGCGGAAAACGGAAACAACGTAACGATACTTGAAAAAACCACAAACCTTCTTTCAAAAGTAAGGATATCGGGGGGAGGAAGGTGCAACATAACCAATTCCGAACCCGACATTAATTCATTCGTTAAAAATTATCCGCGCGGCAGCAGGGAACTTGTATCCGTTTTTAACCGGTTCAGCAATCTTGAAACAATTAAATGGTTTGAAGAGCGCGGGCTTAAACTGAAAACTGAAAACGGCGGACGGATGTTTCCCGAAACCGACAGTTCACAGTCTGTGATTGATTTATTCCTCAGAGAATCAAAAAAACTTGGAATAAAAATTCTTACAGGCATACCCGTCCGCAAGATTCATAAGGATTCAGACGGCATATTCATTATCAATGATAATGAAGAATTAATGTTCGAAAAAGTAATCGCATGTTCGGGCGGTTATTCAAATCCGGACAACTATAAATGGCTTTCGGAACTCGGTCACAGCATTATAAATCCCGTTCCTTCTTTATTTACCTTCAACTGCAGCAGTCCCTTTATAAAAGACCTGCAGGGTATTTCGGTCGATAACACCGAAATAAAAGTTAAGGATACAAAACTTATTTCAGACGGAAGTTTGCTGATTACACACCGCGGGTTCAGCGGTCCCGCGATTCTTAAACTATCGGCTTTCGGAGCGCGGCAGATGAATGAGGCGAATTATAATTTTGACATAATAATTAAATGGACTTCAAAAGACGTTCAGAAAGTGCTGAATTACCTGAAAGAAAAATTCAGGGTTAGCACAATTTCCGCTGCTGTTTTCAGGGGACTGCCTGCAAGATTATGGGAAAGGATTACTGCAAGCGCGGGAATACAACGGGATAAAAAATGGAATGACTTTTCAAAGAAAGATTTAGGAAATTTGGAGAACATTTTAACAAAAAGCGTTTTCAGGATAACCGGCAGGGACGCTTTCAAGGAAGAGTTCGTTACCGCGGGCGGAATTAATCTTAAAGAGATTGATTTCAGAACGATGGAAAGTAAAATGTGCAAGGGGCTTTTCTTTGCTGGCGAAGTGCTTGATATAGACGGACTGACAGGCGGGTTTAATTTTCAAATTGCCTGGAGCACTGCATATGTTGCCGGAATAAACACATAAAATTCATAATTACAGATGATTATACTTGTTGATATGGACGACGTCCTGGCGGATTTTGACGGGTACTTTCTCGAAGTCTGGAGAAAAAGATATCCCGGTAATTTCTTTATTCCGATGAATGAGCGTCAGAAGTTTTATATGCGCGACGAATATCCGCCAGAACTTCTTGAACAGATGACGGAAATATTTACCGAAAAAGGATTTGTTTCGTCGCTAACCGAAATCGAGGGCGGAATTTCTGCCGTTAAAAAAATGAAAGAACTCGGGCACGAAGTGTTTATATGTTCAAGTCCGATGCGCCAGTACCAAAACTGCGTCGCCGAAAAATACGAATGGATTGAAAAACATCTCGGTTTCGAATGGACAATGAAACTTGTACTGTCACGCGACAAAACACTCATTCAGGGCGACATACTGATAGACGACAAACCCGAAATTGAAGGCGCTACAAAACCAAAATGGGAACACATCATATTCGATAAAAGCTATAACAGACACATAAAAAATAAGCGCCGTATTACATGGGCGAACTGGGAAAAAATAATTTTCGGCAAAGCCGAAAATAGTTAATAGAAAACAGAAAATAGAAAACAGTCCCACAAAAAGCATTTCTATATAATCTGTGTTACTCCGTGCAGCTCTGTTGCTAAGTACCTTGTTCTTATGTTGTCACCTTGTTACCCGTCACTTTGTCACCGCTAATCCATTCGTGTAATTAGTGTTGATTCGTGTCCGAAGCTTTTGCTCTTAGCGCCGCAGGCCAATAGATTTTTGTTTTCGTGAAATTCGTATTAATTCGTGTCTGACGCACTTTTTCTTTTCACATTGTCACCCGTTACTTTGTCACCGCTTATCCATTCGTGAAATTCGTGTCTGACGCACTTTTTCTTTTCACATTGTCACTTTGTCACCCTTCACTTTGTCACCGCTATTTCGATTTGAATTTAATCTTTGAAATATTAATCCGATTTTTAACGTGCAATTTATTTAAATTTAACATGGACTTAAAATACATAAACAAAATATCTGCTGAACTAAGCCTGAAATCCAGCCAGGTTGAAAACACTGCAAAACTCCTCGCGGACGACGCCACCGTTCCCTTTATAGCCCGTTACCGCAAGGAAATGACGGGAAGCCTCGACGAGGTTGAAATAACAGCAATCCGCGACAGACTGATTCAGCTTGAAGAACTTGATAAACGCCGCGAGGCAATACTAAAATCTCTTGCCGAGCGCGATTTGCTTACGGAAGAACTTAAAGCAAAAATCGATGCTGCCGAAACGATGACCGAACTCGAAGACATTTATCTTCCCTATAAACCGAAGAAACGCACGCGCGCAACTATTGCAAAGGAAAAAGGGCTCGAGCCGCTTGCGCAGATTATTTTTGAGCAGGGTGAATTTAATATTGACGAAGAAGCGTCAAAATATATTGACACGGAAAAAGGCGTGAATGACGAAGCTGAAGCGCTGGCGGGAGCGCGCGACATAATCGCCGAATGGGTATCGGAAGACAAAACTTCCCGCGAAAAAATGCGCGAGCTCTTTCAGACAAAAGCAGTCATACAATCCAAAGTTGCAAAAGGAAAAGAAGAGGAAGGCGTTAAATACAAGGATTACTACGAATGGAAAGAACCTGCATTCTCATCTCCTTCCCACAGGATTCTGGCAATGTTCCGCGGCGAGAACGAGGATTTCCTTCGGCTTGAAATACTTCCGGAAGAACCTGAAGCAATCGGAATACTTGAAAGATATTTTGTCAAAGGCGAAAACGATGCGTCCGCACAGGTTAAGCTTGCAGTGACCGATTCTTATAAGCGCCTTCTCTCGCTTTCAATGGAAACCGAGTTCCGTAGTTCACTGAAACAAAAGGCGGACACTGAAGCGATTAAAGTTTTTGCAGAAAACCTCCAGCAGCTCCTGATGGCGCCTCCGCTCGGTGAAAAAGCCGTACTTGCACTGGACCCGGGATTCAGAACGGGGTGTAAGGTTGTGTGCCTTAACAGGCAGGGAAAACTTCTTCATCATGATACGGTATATCCTCATACAGGCGCCGCGAAGGAAGCTGAAGCGGGAATGAAAATTCTTGAACTCCTGAAATCATTCGGTATCGAAGTAATTGCAGTCGGCAACGGAACAGCGGGACGCGAAACAGAAGATTTTGTCAAAAGGGTAATTGCATCATCGGATAACGAAAAGATAAAAAACCTTCAGGTTGTAATGGTAAACGAAAGCGGCGCTTCGATTTATTCCGCGTCGGAAGCCGCGCGCGATGAGTTTCCCGATTACGACGTAACTGTCAGGGGAAGCGTTTCAATCGGCAGGCGGCTCGTCGACCCGCTTGCGGAACTCGTGAAGATTGACCCTAAATCAATCGGGGTCGGGCAGTACCAGCACGACGTAAACCAGTCGATGCTGAGGGAAAAACTCGATGACGTTGTAATCAGCTGCGTTAACAAAGTCGGCGTGGAAGTCAATACCGCCAGCAAACAGCTTCTGACTTATGTTTCAGGAGTCGGTCCGAAAATGGCTTCGTCCATAGTTGAATACCGCGATACAAAAGGCCCGTTCAAATCGAGGGATGAACTGAAAAATATCCCGAGGCTGAAAGGTAAAACTTTCGAACAGGCAGCAGGATTTCTCAGGGTAAGAAACGGCGACAATCCGCTTGACGCAAGCGCCGTTCATCCCGAAAGTTATCACATAGTTGAAAGGATGGCAGAAGACCTGAACTGCACGGTTTCGGACCTGATTATCAATCCGACTCTGAGGGATAAAATTGATATTAATAAATATGTAACCGACACGGTCGGGATTCCCACGCTGGAAGACATTAAAAACGAACTATCAAAACCTGGTCGCGACCCCCGCGCTAAATTCGAGGCATTCGAATTCATGAAAGGAATTGATAAAATAGAAGACCTTAAGCCGGGAATGAAACTGCCCGGAATAGTAACAAACGTAACAAACTTCGGAGCGTTCGTCGATATCGGCGTTCACCAGGACGGCCTTGTTCACATAAGCGAAATGGCGGGCGGCTTTGTTAAGAATCCTGCTGACGTTCTTAAAGTCCAGCAAAAAGTCACCGTAAGAGTCGTTGACGTTGATGTTGCGCGCAAACGAATTTCTCTTTCAATGCGCACAGGCGACGCAAGCAAACCTGAAATCAAAAAGCCGAAGAAACAAACGAAAGAAGACCTGAACACAAAACTGAAGAATTTGATGGAAAAATATAAAAAAGAGTGATTGGTTAATTGGTGAATTCGAAATTTTGGAATTAGTTAATTCGTGAATTTGTTTATTCGTAAATTCTTTAAGTGGGAATTTGTAATAACGTCTTTTTCTAAAATATTTTTAAATATTTTATCTGAATTTTTTATATTCTATTTTTAATCTTTTATTTACAATGCTTCCCAATTCCCTAATTCACCAATTAACGAATTTACAAATTCACGCTTTCCGGAATTTATTCCAGACAAAATACACCGGTACTCCAAGAAGCACAATAAACACTCCCGGCCAGGTGAACTGCGGTTTGTAAATTAATAGTATTATGCTGATTACAGCGGCAACTATAATATACAGCGCGGGCAGGTACGGATAGCCAAATGCTTTGTAAGGCCTTTCAGCATCCGGTCTGAGTTTTCTTAACCTGAAAACGCCTATAATAGTGAGTATATAAAATATCAGAACGGCAAATACAACATAATCCAGCAGGTCTCCGTAAGTTCCCGTCAGGCAAAGCAGGCTTGCCCATATACCCTGGAACACAAGAGCGCTTGCCGGCACCCCGTGATTATTAAGCACTCCCGTTGATTTGAAAAACAGTTTATCTTTTGCCATGGCGTAGACTACCCTTGCTCCCGCAAGAATAAGCCCGTTATTGCATCCGAATGTTGAAACCATGATGAGCACCGCCATTACGATTGCAGCAGTATCGCCGAGAAAAACCGATACGGAACCCGTTGCGACTCTGTCGCTCAATGAAAACTGTATTCCTCTTTCGAATGCAGTCTGTCCCTCGGGTACGCCTTTCAGCGGAATTATGAAAAGATAACTTATATTTGCAAGAATATAAAGAAGGGTTACTATTCCCACTCCGAACACCAGGCTTCGCGGAAGGTCTTTTTTAGGGTCTTTGAGTTCGCCCGCGGTGAAAGTGATATTGTTCCAGGCGTCTGCGGAAAAAATCGAGCCGACCATCGCAACCGACAGCGCGATAATAATTCCGAATCCTGAAATGGATTCAACCGAGATGATTTTTCCTTCTGAAAAAACAGTCGTTGAAGCATCCCAGAAATTACTGAAATTTATTTGCATTGCCTGCGAACCCGCGGCAAGTATTATACCAAGAAGAATCAGCAGGAGAAGCGCTGCGGATTTCGTAAAAGTAAAGGTGTTCTGGACAATCTTTCCGAGTTTCACCCCGTTTATGTTTATAATCGTCAAAATGATTATGCTGACTATTGCGAGAATCTGCGCCGCGGAAATTTTAAGAAATCCGGCGTGTAAAAGAATATGTTTATCGGAAAAGAAAGGAAAAATCACTCCCGTGAATTTTGCGAACGCTACTGCGACTGCGGCAATCGTTCCCGCCTGTATTACAAGAAAGAGCGTCCAGCCGTAGAGAAAACCGATTAACGGGTTGTACGCTTCTCGGAGATAGACGTACTGTCCGCCTGCGTGCGGCATCATCGCGGCAAGTTCGCCGTAGCTTAGCGCCGCGGCAATCGTCAGAAGCCCTGTCACCAGCCATGCAACGAGCAGCCATCCCGGCGAGCCGAGGTTGCGCGCCATATCGGCGCTGACGATAAAAATTCCCGAACCTATCATGCTTCCGACAACGAGCATTGTCGAATCGAAAAGCCCCAGTTCTTTCCTGAATACATGCTGATTTTCCAAATTATCCGCTTTTAATTAAAATGAATTTCTCAATATATGATTTCTGCTGAAATATATTAATAGAAAATCTAATACATTATAAAAATAGATATTTGCAGGAGAGAATTCCCACCGAATTATTGAGTTAATGTTGTTTTTTTAAAATGTTATATTATATGATTATATATTAATATGACAGAAAACAGTAACACAAATAACAGCAATAATCCGGGTCAGGGCGGAAGCAGCCAGGGAAAACCTAACCAAAACAGGGGAAATTACCGTAAAAGATATTATAATAACCGCGGCAAAAACAGGTTTACCCCGAGACAGCCAAAACCGCTGGATGAACCCAAAGGAATATTATCGTCTATAGAAAAAGATATTGAAGATGCGGTAAAATCTGTCGCTCAACCCGAGCAGAAACCCGTCCAGCAATCGGCAAAGCAGTTTGAAAGGCAGAATTCAAGGAAAAACCTTGCCGATAAATTTGTTTCAGTGGTGATACCACTCCTGAATGAAGCGGATTCACTTCGGGAGCTCGAACAGAAGATTGAAATTGTTTTCAATGACATTCAGTGCAAATATGAAATAATATACGTTGACGACGGTAGCACCGATAAATCTTTTGAGGTTATCAAAGACCTTCACAGGAAGAATAACCGCGTTAAATGCATAAAGTTCAGGAAAAATTACGGGAAATCAGCCGCGCTGGCGGCAGGTTTCGACGCCGCAAAAGGCGACTTTGTGATTACTATGGACGCTGACCTGCAGGATGACCCGTCGGAAATTCCCGAACTTCTTGAAACGCTTCAGAAAGGATTTGACCTCGTTTCGGGATGGAAGAAAATAAGGTACGACCCGTTCATTAAGAGAAACACCTCGAAGATTTTTAATTACGTGACTTCGAAAGCATCGGGCATCCGCCTTCATGATTTTAACTGCGGACTGAAGGCATACAGGAAAGACGTTGTCAAAAGCCTGAAGGTTTACGGTGAGATGCACCGCTATCTTCCCGCGCTGGCGCACATGTCTGGATTCCGCGTAACGGAAAAAATCGTGAAACACCACCCGAGAAAATTCGGAAAGACCAAGTTCGGTGCCAGCAGGTTTGTAAAAGGATTTCTTGACGTTATGACGGTCACAGTTACTCAGAAATATATTAAGAAACCGCTGCACCTGTTCGGTACATTCGGGATAATGTCGTTTCTTGCGGGTTTCATAATAACGCTGTACCTGACGTACCTTAAATTTTTTGAAGGCGCTTCAATCAGCAACAGGCCGCTGTTCCTCGTTGGAGTGCTGTTTATTATCGTCGGCGTTCAGCTGTTTTCCCTTGGTTTTGTCGGGGAAATGATAGCAAAAACTAACGTAAACACGGAAGATTATTTAATAGAAAGAAAACTGTAATGCCGTTATATTCAGTCAGCAATAAAGCGAAAATAGGAAACAACGTCACAATCGGCGATTTTACTGTCATTAAAGACGACGTTGAAATTGGAAATAATGTTGTAATCGGCACTAACGTAATTATAGATGACGGCGCCAGAATTTCCGATAATGTAATAATTCACCACGGAGCCGCTGTTTCCACGATACCGCAGGATTTGAAATTCGCCGGAGAGTATTCAAATCTTGAATTAGGCGAAAATACTATCGTCAGGGAATTTGCAACACTGAACCGCGGAACTGCAGCAAGCGGAAAAACAATCATCGGAAAGAACTGTCTTTGTATGGCGTACAGCCATGTTGCCCATGACTGTATTCTCGGGAACAATATTATACTGGCGAACAGCGTAAATCTAGCAGGGCACGTTGAACTTAATGATTATGTCATAGTCGGCGGGATTTCGGGCATACTGCAGTTTGTAAAAGTCGGTACGCATACAATCCTCTCTGCTTTTTCAAAAGTAAATAAAGATGTGCCTCCTTATATAACTGCCGGCAAGGAACCCGTCAGGTTTGAGGGACTTAATTCAATCGGCCTGAGGAGAAGGAATTTTACTAACAAACAGATTAACTGCATTAAAGAAGTTTATGACGTTATTTACAAATCCGGGTTGAATGTTTCAGACGCAGTGAAGAAAATTAAGAATACAATGGAAATAACGACTGAAACAAAGGTCATTCTTGATTTTATCTCACGCAGTACAAAAGGAATTATAGGAACTGTCTGAACTGTTCCATGAGAAGGAACTATGAAATAAAAGCCCCGGTAAAAAGCATATCCAGTGTCCGCGAATCTGCAAAATCATTTTTTACCGGGAAAGAATTCCTGCATTATACAGAACATCAGGAAGATATTTATTACAGGGTTAAGAACGGAAGACTGAAACTAAGGATTGTGAATTCATCTTACGGCACTCTGATATTTTACAACCGGAGCAGCAGGACAGGAAAGAGAATATCAGATTACCTGCTTTCACCTGCGCCCGAACCTGCCGAACTGAGCAGGATTCTCAATATGCTTTTTAAAGAACTGGTAAGGGTAAAGAAGGAAAGAGAAATATTCAGAACGGACGAGATAAGGATTCACATTGACAGCGTAAGCGGACTCGGAAAATATCTTGAATTTGAGGTTATTTTTAACTCATTTAAGAAGGCAGAAAAAACAATGAAAGGCCTTACTGAACATTTCGGGCTCGACGAAAAATTTTTCATTAAAGGTTCTTATTCTGATTTATTATTAAACAAAAAGGAGAAGTAATGCCGCCAAAGAAACTAATATCGAAAGAAGCACAGCATATAACCACGAAAGTCCTGCAGTTAATGAAAGAGCACGGCGAAAAAATAACGATGCTGACAGGCTACGATTATCTGACCGCTAAGTTTCTTGATGCCGCAATGCTTGAAATTATACTCGTCGGAGATTCGCTCAGCAATGTCATACAGGGAAACGAAACAACGCTGCCCGTAACGCTGGAAGACATGATTTACCACACTTCGATAGTAAGGAAAGGCGTTGAGCGCGCGATGGTTGTTGCCGACATGACGTTTATGAGTTACCAGGTCGGAGTTGACGATGCAATCCGCAACTGCGGAAAAGTAATGAAACTGACTGGATGCGATGCAGTAAAGATGGAAGGCGGCGAGTACATTGCGGAAACCGTGAAACGGCTGGTTGAAATCGGCATTCCCGTTATGGGTCATCTCGGACTGACACCCCAGTCAATTAACAAGTTCGGTAGTTATAAAACACGCGGTATTGACAAAACGGAAGCAGAACAGATTTATAAAGACGCCCTCGTTCTTGAAAAGGCGGGATGTTTTGCGATAGTTCTGGAAAAAATCCCCGCTAAACTCGGCAAGCGCGTATCCGAAAAACTGAAAATACCTACAATCGGCATAGGCGCAGGTCCTTACTGTGACGGACAGGTGCTTGTTACGCAGGATATGCTCGGAATGATTGAAGAGTTCAAGCCGAGATTCGTGCGCAAGTATATGAACCTTGCGCAGGACATGAAAACCGCATTCAGGAAATACATGAGCGACGTAAAAGAAGGGAAATTCCCGACAATAGACGAAAGTTATTAAACTGTATAATGGAAACTTTAGAGCATCCTCTTTTTAAAATAGGCGACCAGACAATAACACTTGTATCGTTAATCATTTTTACATTTGTATTACTCGTTGTAATAATTTTTTCCCGTATTTTAAAGCGGTTTCTTGTCAGAAGAATATTTCCCCGTTATGAAGTCAGTGAAGGAAATTCAAAATCACTTTCATCAATCATTTCATATTTCATAATTGTTCTGGGTTTCCTTGTGGCGCTCAACACGGCAGGCATCAATATATCAATGCTGTTTGCCGGCGGCGCGGCATTAATGATTGGAATCGGGTTCGGACTGCAGAATGTCGCAAACAATTTCATTAGCGGAATAATAATACTGTTTGAGCGGCCGATTAAAGAGGGCGACTTCATTGAATTCGGCGGAAGGATGGGAACTGTAGAGAAAATTTCCGCAAGAAGCACGAAAGTGAAAACACCATCGGGAATCACAATGATTATTCCGAATTCATTCTTCATTGAGAAGGAAGTGATTAACAGAAGTTATGTTGAAAAATCACAGATTGATATTCCTCTTACAGTTTCACATGACGCCGATATTGAGAATGTCAAAACCATTCTTTTGAAACTTGCAATTGAGAACGAACTTGTTTTAAATGAGTTTCCGGCATCCGTCTCTTTTTCCGAAATCACAGAACTTGGAATACTTATCAAATTGTGGGTATGGGTTAAAGACCCGGATTTAGTTGCTTCAATCCGTTCGCAGATTAATTACAGGATAATTCAGGAATTCAGAAAAGAAGGTATAAGTTTTCCGGTGCCGCAGAGGATTATCAGAGAAGTTACAAAATGACAAAATGACAAAGTGACAAAGTAATCCCGATACAAAGAATCGGGACGCAGAGAACGCGTAAGGTGACAAGGGTATAACATAAAATCAAATATTAAAAACACATCAAGGTAGGTCGCTGGCACGCCTGCGACCACGAAACACTAAACAAGAATATATATATCCTAAATCCGGTTTCAGAATGAAACACAAAATTGAAATAGTACAGGGAGATATAACAAGGCAGGAAACTGACGCAATTGTCAATGCTGCGAACAGGTCACTGCTGGGCGGCGGCGGCGTTGACGGGGCAATTCACCGCGCGGCAGGAAGACAGTTATACGAGGAATGCAAAACACTAAACGGCTGCGAAACAGGAGAGGCAAAGATTACAGGAGGGTATAACCTGAAAGCAAAATATGTGATTCATACCCCAGGACCTGTATGGAACGGAGGGAAATATGATGAAGTAAATCATCTAAAGAACTGTTATTATAACTCACTAAAACTTGCAGTCGAAAATAATATAAATTCAATTTCATTTCCTGCTATAAGCACGGGCGTTTACAGGTTTCCCGCGGATAAAGCAGCGGAAATTGCGGTCAGTACCGTTATTAGTTTTCTGGAACTAAATCCGTCAATTGAAAAAGTAATTTTTGTATGCTTCGATACAGAAATGTATAATCTTTATGTTAATGAAAAAGGGAAGCATGATTGATGCGCTGCTGTAACAACTGAAAACCCTTTTTGATTACGGCTGGAACCGCAATCAAAAAGTTGAAAGAACAGAATACTCTTTCTGCTACAAATATACCACCCCGACGGGGTTTAAAAATTTTGAAAATTCCTTCCCAAGCCGGAGCTTGGGAAGGAGGAAAATGATGTTTTACTTTTTATAATAGCACCACTCACGTCGCTCGTCAAATATATTGTTTTTTGCATTAACCAGTTTATTGTTTGCCTCCGCGGGGTCAATGTCAACAAACGTTATTTCCTCTCCGTCAACACTACTTCTTGCAAGGTAATCGCCTTTCGGATTCAGTATTACGCTTTCACCGGTAAAAGTCAAAGTATTGCCGCCTCCGGTTTCAGTTCCGATTCTGTTGGCCGTAATTGTGAATACATGATTCTCAATTGCGCGCGTAAACATTGCTTTCTGGCAGTACGGCATTACAAGGTTTGAAGGATGGCAGATTATCTGGGCTCCCCTGAGAGCAAGGGTTCTCGCCGCTTCGGGAAAAATCCAGTCAAAGCAAATCATCATTCCTATTTTAACCGAACCGAAGTTTTTTCCGTAAATATCATATGTCCAGAACCCGCTGTTTCCGGGATGGAAATAAAGTTTCTCGTCGTAGAATAAATGCGTCTTTCTGTAAATCCTGAATTCACCTGAGGGATATACAAGAATTGAAGAGTTAAAGAAAATCTTCTTCCCGTCGGAATAAGTGCTTTCATTAAAACCGGCAACGATATATGCATTCTTTTCCTTGCTGACGTTTTTTAGCATTTCGCAGAACTTACCTTTGTCCGGGCTCTCCGACGATGCGTCCAGTTCATCTTTACTGCTGAAGAGATAGCCCGAATTTGAAAGTTCGGGAATGACCAGCAAATCATAATCATGGTCTGAAATCATTTCCCTGACTTTCTTTGTATTTGCCTTCGGCTTGCCGAATTCCGGTTTAAACTGCAGATATCCTGTTTTCATGTTTTCTCTTATTATAATAAATTGCTTGCAAGTTCTGCAAGTTCTGAACGTTCGCCTTTTTCAAGATTTATGTGCGCGTAAAGTTTCTGCCCCTTGAAATGTTCAATAAGGTATGATAAACCGTTCGACATTGAATCAAGGTACGGATGATCAATCTGGTAAATATCCCCCGTGAATACAAGTTTGGTGCCTTCGCCTACACGCGTGATAATAGTTTTAACTTCGTGCGGAGTAAGGTTCTGCGCTTCATCAACAATGAAAAATATTCTCTGAAGGCTTCTTCCGCGTATATAACTCAGCGGTTCAACAATCAATTTTTCTTCCTTAACCATTGTATTTATTGCGATGTGATGCTTGTCCGTATCGGGATACTGGTCCTGTATAACTTTCAGGTTATCCCAGAGCGGCTGCATGTAAGGAGCAAGTTTGCTCTCGACGTCACCGGGCAGGTATCCGATATCTTTGTTGCTCAGGGGAATGACAGGACGCGCAATGTATATCTGCCTGTAATCTTTCTTTACAGACAGGGCTGTGGCAAGCGCCAGAAGCGTTTTCCCGGTGCCCGCCTTTCCCGTGATGGTTACAAGCGGAATGGTCTTATTCGTCAGCGCATTAACAGCGAAAGTCTGTTCGGCGTTTCTCGGCATTATTCCGTATGAAGGATTCTTGTCGATTCTTTCGACGAATTCCTTGTCCGGATTCAGGTATCCGAGAACTGACCTGTTTTTATTTCTTATAATATAATATTTGTTCGGAAACACACCGTTTTTATCTTTCTTTATTACTTCCTTTGACGGTATCTGAAAAGGAAGCGAATAAATCTTCTGAAGAATTTCGTCATCAAAGTCCTCGATGATTTCCTTACCGCTGTAAAGCTCTTCGACATTCCCGATATGGTCGGTTGTATAATCCTCCGCCAGCACGCCGATTGCCTTTGCTTTCATCCTGAGGTTCACATCTTTTGTAACAAGAATAACAGATTTAGGCTGTTTGTTCTTTTTCTGAAGTTCGAATGCAGTGCTGAGAATTCTGTGGTCAGGGTTGTCTTCCCTGAACGCATCACGTATTTCATCGCTCAGCCCTTTTGTGATAGAAATCCTGACCTTACCCTTTCCTTTTCCGAGAGATACTCCGCCGTTGAACAGGGCGCTTCCCGTAAGATTGTCGAGAGTCCTGGCAAATTCCCGCGCGTTCAGGTTGATGACCTGGCTTCCGCGCTTGAAATGGTCAATTTCTTCTATGACCGCTATGGGAATTACAATGTCGTTTTCCTTGAACTGGTGTATGCACGTTGAGTCATGAAGTATTACGTTTGTATCAAGAATAAAAGTCTTGGGTGATTTGGTTTTTGCCATATTTATTCGTTTGATTCTTCTGTTCCTTCTTCTGAAAAATATTTCCGTAAAATATTGGTAATTCTTTTGCCGTTATCAATCTCAAATTCTTTCACATCTTTATTAACAGCTTTTTTAATTTCTTCAAATGAACCGTACTTCTTCATAAGTTTTACCCGCGAATTTTCACCGATGCCTTTTATTTCGTTAAGTTCGGAAATCAGTGTCCTCCTGCTGCGCAGGTCCCTGTGAAATGTTATTGCGAACCTGTGCGCCTCGTCCCTTATCCTCTGCAGAAGCTTCAGCCCGCTTGAGGTTTTCGGGATTGTATGCGCATCGGGGTCGTTCGGCTGAAAAACCTCCTCGAGGCGTTTAGCCAGCCCTATTACATTGACAGCATTTATCATTTTTGGGTCTGAAGTGCCTGACTCGTTCGCTATTTTAATCCCGAGGTCTTTCAGAACCGTTACGGCTGATGAAAG
>Ga0209450_10000433_pt1 | contig 21549 bp, 21 predicted proteins | sample FrelakmetLWP11LW_FD_187149 | JGI IMG/M metagenome (GOLD analysis project Ga0209450, IMG submission 187149) | Freshwater lake sediment microbial communities from the University of Notre Dame, USA, for methane emissions studies - LWP11 LW (SPAdes)... | ecosystem: Environmental > Aquatic >...
CCAAAGAGTTTAGAGAGCCACTCGCATTAGAAAAAAACCTCCGACATGCCACCTACTAAAGGTGAAAGTGTCAGAGGGGTTTGCGAACTCATTGCGAGTCGCAGAAAAAAACTACTTGCTAGGCTTGCGGGAGCAGAGGAAGCGAAAGTGGCCGAGCCACCTGCGTCGAATGCGGTAGAGAAGCTGGTCACGCCTGTCAGGGTGCCCGTGGAGGACTGAACAGACAAGGCGGCCGCGCGGCCCCTGCCAGACCTGGCGCCGAGAAACAATGGGGAACTTACGCTGAAGGTCACGGGTCCGCTCATCCGCGCCAACGAAGCAGAGCTCCATCGGCCCTTCGGGCTGAAGTCCGAGCCCGCCCAGCTCGCGCAGGAGCTCGGACTTGGCAGGGTCTTCGCTGTCATCAATCTCGCGGTTGAAGCAGACCAGGACGAACTCCCGATCTTCGTCACGGCCTTCGAGCGGGAAGTTCTGATCGTTGACATCCTCCTCGACATAACCATCCAGCCTCATCGCTCCACGCGCCTGCACGAGGGTTTGCCCATAATTGCGGGCGAAAGTGATCGACGTGATGATGATGGTGGGCTCGGGGGTTACCGTTTCCATAGTAAGTCCTCTTTCTGGCGTCCCTTTCGGGAGCCGGCTCGGATTGTATTCGCAAGTAGTTTTTAAAGATCACGATCAATCACCCAATAAAAATGGGAATGGATCATGGTTCGTGAATATATAACACTTTTTGATTCGCGTCAAACCCGAATATCAGAAATCAGCCTCCGACACGCCACCTAATTAAAGATGAACGTGCCGGAGGAGTTTGCGGACTCATTGCGAGTCGCAGTGAAACTACTTGCTGTCGCCGTTGGCGACGGGCTTGCGGGAGCAGAGGAAGCGACAGTTGTTTTCCCACATGCGCCGAACGAAAATAAGCTGCAGAGAGCGCCCGTAAACGTTCCCTCCGAGAACCATGTAGGCGCGGAAGCCGCGCGGGTCCCTCCAGGCCTGGCGACGGGCCACGATGGGAAACTTCCGCTGAAGTTCCGGGTGATGCTCCCCAACCGCGCAGAGTTCCGCAGGACCTTCGGGCTTTAGCCCCAACTTATCCAGCTCCCGAAGGAGCTCGGACTCGTTGGGATCCTCGTGGTCACCAACCTTACGATGGAAGCAAACAAGGAAGAACTCTCGTTCGCCACTTTCGCCCACCTCGACGGGGAAGTTAGTGTCGTTGAGGTCGGGGTTGACGGGGCCGTCGTATCCCCCAGCATTCCGCATCTGAATAAGAGTGCGGGTATAGTCGGGTGACACCCGGATCGGGGTGATGGTCGGCTCGGAGCTGACCTGTTCGGGCTCAGCGGACTTGTCGATCGTGAACTCCAAAAGGAGATCGGAGAAGCGACCGCTTGCAAGAAGTTCCTGGTAGCGGTCCGAATCGATCCCACTCTGAGCGATCAACATGATTGTCTTCGATACTTGTTCTAGGGTTACCGTTTTCACTGTTTCCATAGTAAGTCCTCTTTCTGGCGTCCCTTATGGGGGCCGGTTGGCTGCGTTCGCAAGTAGTTGCAAAAGATCACAATCAATCACCCGCGGTAGCGGAAATTGATAAAATTCTTTGTGACAGTATCATATTATTATTACTGTGTCGACTTGCAGTTCCATCATTAATTGGATATAATTGGATAAAGTTAAATAATATCCATTTTACGCAAAACCTCGTGGAAAAATTCAAATTCACAAAACAACAGGCGCGTGATTTTCAGCAAATGCTCCGCCAACTCGATGAATTCAAGGGCTTCTGGAAAGGCCATCTAAATATCAGCCCGCAAATTCTGAACCGACTGAAAAAATTTGCCCTCATCACCTCTACGGGCGCGTCCACTCGCATTGAAGGGGCCGATCTTTCCGACGAGGAAGTCAAAAAACTGCTGGCCGGGCTCACTGTCAAAAAACTGCGAGATAGGAGCCGACAGGAAGTGGCAGGCTACGCGGAACTCACGAAGCTGATCTTTGACCATTACAAAGACATCCGGTGGAATGAAAATGAGATCAAACATTTCCACAAAATCCTGCTCCGGTACTCCGAGAAAGACCGTCATCATCTGGGCGAATACAAAAAGGGATCCAATGCCGTGGTCGCCCGCGATGCCACAGGCTTCGAAACCGTCATTTTCAGTCCCACACCGCCTTACCTGGCACCTATAGAAATGAAGGAACTGGTGGAATTTACCAAAGAGAATCTGAAGACAAAGGATATGCATCCACTTCTGATCATCGGGCATTTTGTCGGCGAGTTTCTGGCCATCCATCCTTTTCAGGACGGTAATGGAAGGCTTTCCCGTGCTTTGACAAACCTCCTGCTGCTGCAGGAAGGATATCCCTATGTACAGTATGTTTCGCTAGAAAAGATCATTGAGGACCAAAAAGAGAATTACTACGTCGCCCTAAGGAAAAGCCAGCAATATCGGGGTACCTCAAGACAGGCCATCGGACCCTGGATAGCATTTTTTTTGGAGGCTCTTATCGAACAGACCAAACACGCCAAAGCCATCCTACAACGGAAGAATATTGAAGAAGAGCTTTCGGAAAATCAGTTGGCTGTTCTACATCTTTTACAGTCAGAAAAATCGGGTTTATCTGTAAAAGACATTGTTGCAAAAACGAACATCAACCGGAATACCGTCCGCAAAGCGCTGGAACGGCTGAGGGACTTGCAGTTCGCTAAACAGATCGGCCTGGGAAGGGCGGCGAGGTGGCTCTTTACAAAGCCCTTGCTTTCAACAAAAAAACAGGTAAAATAACCTAGCGTCTTTCCCCGCCGCGGCGGGGCATTTAGTCCATAAAGATAACAACTATGCCAAAGAGTGCTACAAGTTTGTACGAGCTCATGCTCGTTTACCAGCCCGACCTTCTTGAGTCCGCCAAAGACAAGAAGCTGCGGGATTTCGAGAAATTTCTCGAAGAAAACGGCGGAAAAATTAAGATGAAAGACGACTGGGGCAAGCGCAAGCTGGCCTACAGGATCGGCAAGCATGACGCGGGTATTTACGTGGTCCTCAACCTCGTCCTTCCCCCTTCTTTCAACAAGGAGCTGGATGAACACATGCGTATCGACAAGGACATTGTTCGCTACCTTCTGACGGCTGTTGCTGATGACTACAACTACACCAAGTTTGAGGAGGAGAAGAAAATGGAGCCTAAGCCAGAAGTCCCAAGCATGGCTCGAAAGCCTTCTTCTGTTTCTCACAAAGCTTCCACCGGAACTGCCACGACCGATGTTAAGGACAAGGGCAAAAAAGCGGATGCCGAGAGTCTGGATACTAAGTTGGGCAAACTGCTGGAAGGCGGTGACCTCAATATGTAACTAGTAACTAGTAATTTGTAATTAGTAATTGAATTCAAAATGTCTACTAAAATCATTTTCTCAACCAATCAAAAACACTCCCTCGGCAAACGCCGATGTACTTTCTGCACCAACCAGATGGCCGAAATCGATTACAAGGATCTGGGAACCATCAAGCATTTTATGGACGGTTTCCGAAGAATTAAGAACCGCTACTACACAGGTGTCTGCCTGGCTCACCAAAAGAAAATCGCCAACGCGATCAAACGAGCCAGACACGTTGCTTTGGTACCTTTCACCAACTAGGAGTATGTCGGGTCATAGCAAATGGCATTCTATCAAGCATAAAAAAGGAATTGCGGACGCCAAACGTGGCAAGATTTTTACGCGCCATGCCAAACTGATTTCGATTGCCGCCCGAAGCGGAGGAGATCCAAATATGAATCCCACTCTTCGTTTTGTCATCGACAACGCCAAGAAGGATAACGTCCCCAACGAAAATATTTCCAAGGCCATTAAACGTGGAACCGGCGAAGACAAGGCGGCTTCCGTGATCGAAGAATTCAGTTATGAAGGATACGGACCGGGAGGCGTGGCAGTGATTATTGAGTGCATGAGCGACAATAAAAACCGTGCTTTTACCAACGTACGAACGGCGGTTAATAAGAATGGTGGAAACTTGGGAACCTCGGGTTCGGTGGCATGGATGTTTGACCGAAAAGGAGTAATTACCGTTGATCTGACGGGCGTGGATGCGGATACCCTTGAGCTGACCGCCATCGACGCAGGTGCCACCGATATTTCGCGTGAAGAAGGACAGATGGAAATCTACACCAGTCCGGCCGAAACACACGTGGTAGCCGAAAAATTAAAAACCGCCGGCATCAAAACCGAAAGCGTTGAAGTGCGCCTGATTCCCAATCAGTGGGTCAAAATCGAGGATGAAACGATCGCCAAAAAAGTCCTGCAATTTATGGAAGCGCTCGACGAAGATGAGGATGTGAGTGACGTTTCCAGCAATTTCGACATTTCGGACGAACTGATGGAAAAACTCACCGCCTAGCCGTACAATCAATCCGAGCCCGAGTAGCTCAGTGGATAGAGCAGCAGCCTTCTAAGCTGTTGGTCACAGGTTCGATTCCTGTCTCGGGTACCATTTCAAGTTCGCCCTTGGCACAAACACAGAAACAATTAATCGCATAATCGCCTGTCCATCAATCTTTTTTCGCCGTGTTTCTTTTCCAAATAAATACCATTCCAAAAACGATGATCGAAAGATAAAGAAGCGGATAAAAAAAGGATGGAGCTGAAAGTGGTAACGGGTTTACCCGCAAATAAGAGTTGAATAATCGAAAGAGTGAAAAAGCCGTCAGAAATATAAATAAAACCGTTCCGTCAGCCCACTTCCTTTTTAGTGCGAAAAATGAAAACGCGCTAAGCAGAAGCACCGCGATCAGCTCATATAATTGAGTTGGATGCACCACCCTGACGTCCATCAGATTGCCGTAAAGGGTCATTTGATACAGGTGAGCCGGACTGAGGAGCGGAAATTTGACCGCCCAGGGCAGATCGGTTTCTTTACCAAAGCAACAGCCGTTTAAAAAACATCCCACTCGCATGAGAGCGATGCCAATGCCAAGGAACGGGATAAAAGTGTCACCCAGTTTGAAGGGGTTGATGCGCAGCATTTTGCAGGTAAGATACCCACTCACAGTGGCCATCAGAATTCCGCCATACAAAGAAAATCCTGTCGCCGAAAGCTCAAAAAGCCTCTCCGGATCTTTGGTGTACAAATTCAGATGAATCATCGCGTTGAGGAGGCGCGCCCCGACAACGGCCAAAAGGAGCATGACGAGTAGTACAATCAAAACCTTCTTCCCTTTAAACCCCCGCCGAACGCTGAAGAAAAAACTGCCGACAAACGCGGTCACCGCGGCCAGCAAAAAGAACAGGGTGTAAGGGCCGAACTCAAAACCGTGTCCCAAAATGGACCAGTGCAGAGTGAAAGGATACATGAAGGATTGCCAGTTTATTCTTGGGGAGCCGGAGCGGGCGGTTTGGGGACTGACTTACTGGCACCCGAATCAGCTTTAATCTTTACGCCGCCATTCAGGTAATTAACCTCAAGACCACCGTTCGCTTTAAACGATTCGCCTTCCTGTGACACGCTCATGTTGACCGATACGGTTGCCTTATCCTGTGAAAGAGAAGCGGTAATAACACCATCGGCGTAAGTAAATGGAATTGCTTTCGCGTCGTCGCCAGCCATTTTTATGGTCATCATTCCTCCGCTTTCGCTATCCGGCTGCAAAGAAATTTCGAGGGACTGTTTTACCCCCTTCTTCGCTTCCAATTCCGATACGTCACATCCTTCCGGATTCGAAGGAGATTTTTTCAGCTCCTCGGCGACGTAAATATCCGTGATCGTCATAAAACCTTCGCCCCATGTGCCAGCCAGATCTTTTAAATCAGGAGCGGTTGGAATTCCCGGAATGACTCCTTTATCAATCAAATTCTTGGTGATCTCTTTGATCAAATCGTCGGCCTTGTTGGCAATTAAGTTGTCGACGTACGTCTTAAAATCCTTTCCGAGCACAGCCACTAGTGAATCACCCAAACCCTTCAGACTGCTCTCAAAGGTCTGTTCAACAAATTCCTTATAAGCTTCCCTGGCACCCGCCGTCGCGTTTTCGCCGATCGTCTTTGCCCCACTCTTGAACAGTTCAAGGAATTTTTGATTGATCTTCGCGCTCGCGGCTACCAGTTCTTTTTCAATCCCCTCTTTTACCTCGATGTTGATGGCGTTGCTCAGCAGTTGTTCCACCTGCGCGGGCGTCAGCTTTGTGTTTGCCAAAATTTCCGCGCTCATGCCTTTAAGGGCTTTAAGATCCCCCTTAAAAACCGTTTGACCCAAAAAGTTCAACCCTTTCTCGCCAAGGTTTTTTAAACCCTCCTTAGCCGCTGTCTTTACCTGTGAACCGCTGGCAATCACTTTTGATCCGCCAATGAATGACATACCGATATCTAGTACTCCTTCCGCGACTTCACCCTGAGTAGACTGGGTATTGGCAACCTTGGTAATCCCTTTTCCAAGACTCGTAAATAGGTTCACCGTCAGTTTGCCGGCGTGCCCGGCGACCCAGCTTGTCCAGCCTTTACCCAGAGTCTTTTCGACGACAGCCGAAGCCGCCTGACCCCCAGCCTCTTCCGCGCCCTCAAAGTATCCGGTAGCGGTTTTCATGGTTTCACTTCCGGACTTTCCGGCTTTAAAATTCTCTCCTACCTTGGTGTAATTCTTTCCGATTTCCGAGGTAATCTCGCCAACCGTATTGCCGTTAGCCACCCCATAAATGACGTCAGCGGCGGACTTGGTATGCGCCCCCAGCGTGTCAACCGTGACCCCGGCTACCGTGGTGGCCGCGTTGTAACTGGTCTTGGCCGTCTCCCACGTAAACTTACCAATTGTTTTGGCGCCCTGAAAAGCTGACTTTCCAATGGACGAAAGGATTCCTAAAGCCTGCCCACCGTAACCGGATTCCTCGGCGTAAACCAAAGGAATCAAGGGATCATTCTGTGGCACGTAGGTAAGCAATTCATTCTTATCAACCGCATCCAGCTCTTCTTTAATCGTGGCGGTCAGGTCTTTGAAGTTGGCAGTCAGTTCTTTGATGAATGCGACGTCATCTGCGGTCAAGTTGGCATTCGGAGCCAGACCGTCTACCATCGGTTGAAGGGTGACCATATTCTCATCGATATACTGAACGGAAGCCATGCCCAAATAGTATTCGGCGCTTTCAATCTGTTTAAGCTGAGTACCGATTGCCTGAGCCTTCTCCTGAAGGCTTGCCAGCATTTCGCCGAGCGTGTTCACGGAAGCGGAAAAGTCGCTTTCGATTGAACCGGCAATACCCTGAAGGGCGGCATCGGAAGAATTCTGGAGGGCAGTCTGAAGTGTCATGATTCCGCCAACCGTATTCGCGGTATCTTCCGTTAAAAGTGAAGCGGTGCTAAGTGACAGGTAGGTCTTCTGAAATTTCATCAAAGCGCTGGCTGCCGGATTAGTGGAGTCCGTACCGATGCTATCAAAGACCACAAAGTTCGCGGTATAATGGACTTCGGGGGCAATCATGCCCTTGGCCACCTCCTTCATCTGTTTGCCTAGCTTTTTGTTCTGCTCAAGAGTCTGTCCCAAAACATCCACGTACTTATCTTTCACCTCTTTCAGTTTGACCGCGTAGGCTTTGGAATCAAGGTTCAGTTGCTCCACGTTTTTCATGACATCGTTCACGAACGCTATTTTGAGCGCCTGGAATTTTTTCAGCAAAGGCTGTTCATATTGGGCATTGCCCGCGTAAAAAGGACCCGCCTCGCCAATCGTGATAAGATCATCATTCTCAGTCAGACTTTTAATCCGGGATTCGGAATAATCGTATTCCATAGAAAACGGTTTGGCAGTAACCTGCTCGATCGTGCCGCCATCCGGCGCCTCTTTGGGTGAACACGCGACAAGCGGAAAAAATATCGCAACCAGCAATACGAAGGAAATCGCTTTTTTCATGGAATAAAAAAATTAATGTTGGCCGTATTTTGGCACAACAATAAAACGCAAACAAGTGCGTAAGTACCGTTCTCAATTCTCCAATTCTGAGTTACTATGACCCTGAAAGAAATAAAATGGGTCAATTATGGGTTCTAACAAACTGATCTGGCTTGGAATGTTCATAGGCTCTGCGGTCGGCAGCTATGTGCCCGCCCTATGGGGTGACAGCATGTTGTCATTCTGGTCCATCATTCTAACAGCCTTCGGCGGAATAGTGGGTATCTGGATTGGTTTTAAGTTGAGCAATTAATGATGTATAGTATTCCCGTTACTAAATAATAAAAAACATATGGCTAAGGGCAGCGACAAACAAAAAAGGGAGAAAAAGAAACCCAAGAAGGATAAAAAGAAATAGTTCAGAAGAACAGTTTTCCGATTAATACGGAGCCAAGATTAGCGCAGACAGAAAGCGCTAACGCTTTTTTGATATCAATTCGCAATGCCAGCATGTACCAGACGCCCTCAACCAGTGTTACGCCAACTTCCGAAATCAGTTCGTAAGCTAACCGGGGTTTGATCAGTTCTGGCAAAACAAACCAAACGTAGGGCAAGGTTAAAACTGAAGCTAAAGCTACAATTACCAACAGACGGGAATACTTGGCATCAAAGCGAAACCGCGGCCCCCCAAATTTTTGAAGTGCCGCGGCAATTCCGCATTCAATGATAACGGTCAAACTTAAGGCCTTAAAAAACAGTAGGACGTAGGTCATTATTTCAGGTCACTATAGTGAGCCGAGGTCATATTCGTTACTCCGGCCTTCAGTCTGTACATCATTTCCGCCATTTCCCCACGTGTGATGTTCTGGTTAAAAGATTTGATGCTCGTTGGAATAGCATTCTTGGCATCCAGCTGATCAACATAGGTCCTATACCAGGGAGTCGTTGTACTTGTTTTATAACCCAAAGCAGCCGTGATGATTTTGGCCGCCTCTACAAAATTAATATTTTGGGAAGGTTTGAAACTGCCGTCTTTGTAACCGCCAACGAATCCTTTCTGTTTGGCCACGCAAACGTAATTAAAGAACCAGTCTGGCTCATTGCCTCCAACCATGGCAAAGGCTACGTCGGTGAAAACGGTTGCCATAAAACCACTCTGCGAAGCGTAATTCGCCATACAGTCATTGAGCTCGGTTTCGGTCGATACTGCTCCTGCGATGATTTTTGTGAACTCGGCACGGTTGATGGTATTACCGGGTTTAAAACTGCCATCCGCGTAACCGGATACAATCCCCTGTTCTTTTAAATAGGTAAGAGCCTCTTTATAAGGGCTGTTAGCATCGACATCAGTAAATACTTTATCGGACTGTTTAGGATCACTCGGCTCAGTGGCATCCCCATCAGCCAAAACGGTAATTTTGCCCTCTACAATGACTGGCGTACTTTCGCCCGCGTATGACTTTTCTGTTTTAACAGGTTCAACAATGAGTTCTTCGTTAGCACTATCCAGCCTCACAATTCTGTAAGCATTTTTCACAGATTCCAAAGTGCTGGTGGTAGGCACGTACATGGTTCCCATTTCTAAGGCGATATTCGTTCGGTATGCCTTCGGGTCAGCCTGTGGCACATAGGTAGGCGAATCGATGACTTTAACATTACTTGCTGGCATTCCAAAAACAGAATAATGATTGAATTTGTAGCCGGGGCCAAAACATTCAAAGCCCATAAACTGAGAAAGGCCGACTCGATCCCCTCCGGGGGCAGTCTCATAGCCGATGACAGCGATGTCGTTGAGCAACTCACCTGCATTCGTAAAATACGCACACACCTGGACAGCCTTTTTACCGGGAGGAAGGATGTCGGCAAAAGCACTATGAACACCGAGTGAAAGAAGGATGATCGGAATGATGAGATACTTTTTCATAAATAAGTTTGTTACTAATTCATACAAAAAAACTTTAGATCAATATGACCAGCAGTGCAAATAATGGGCTAAATAGAAGCCCTAATTGACAAAAATAGATTTACTATATATAGTAGCATCCAAGGTCAATAAAACTCATTGTAATGAAAAAAGGGCATGAATCCAAACCTCATGAACAGCCTGCCACCAATAGATACGAAGTTATTGTTAACGCGGCGCGCGAAGCCATTATAGTGATTTGCCGTGGCGTTATCTGTGAATGGAATCCTGGAGCCGAAAGACTATTTGGATATACGCAGGCGGAAGCAAAAGGGAAAGCCATTCATGACCTTGTTGCTCCAGAAAGCATACGTCCTACGGCAAACGAAGGCCTGGCTTCTTTTGAGTCCAATGGACGCAGCCAAATTATGGGGAAGGTTTTAGTGCTGGATGCGGTGCACAAAGAAGGACATACGATCCCCATAGAATTATCGCTATCTCCTGTGCTACTTGATGATGAGTTGAGTGTCGTTGGGGTTGCCCGCGACATATCGGAACGTAAGAAAATGGAAGAGCAGTTAAAGGTAAGTGAAGAAAGATACAGGTCGCTGACCGTGAAAATGAAAGACATTACCTACACAATGGATCAAAACGGGATAATAGAGTTCATTGGCCCTCAGGTATCTGGCTATGGTCTGGACGCGAAAGAAATGATAGGCAGAAGCTTCCTTGAATTCGTCCATCCCGATGACCGTAAACAACTTCAGGATGAATTTTTCCGGTCCACGACAGGCGAGGATATTTCTTCAACCTTCCGAGTGATTGACCAAGACGGCACAGCTCACTGGTTTGAAGAAACCGCTAATACTCATTATGACGCGACTGGCAAATACGCGGGAGGCACGGGCGTGCTACGCGACATCACCAAGCGGCGTGAAGCAGAAGAGGCACTCAAAAATGAAAAATGTTTTTCCGACGCGATCATCGAAAGTATCCCCGGAATGCTCTATGTCTATGATGAACAAGGGAAATTGGTGCGGGCCAACAGGAATCACGAAACGATGACTGGCTATTCGTCGGAAGAATTGGCTCAGAGGAGTGCACTAAGCTATTACGATAAGGGGGATATTGCAAGAGTGAACGAGGCTATCGCGAAGGTTTTTGAAACGGGATACGGAGAAGTCGAAGTGCCTATGACAATTAGGGATGGAACAAAACTAATGATGCATTTTACGGGAGCAAAACTGATGATGAACGGTCAAAAATATTTTGTCGGAGTAGGAACTGACATCTCCAAACGTAAGCAGGCAGAAGCAGAACTAAGAGAGTCAAAGGAACTCATTGACGCTGTTGTGGAGAATGTCCCTTTAATGATTTTCCTCAAAGAAGCAAATGACTTAGGGTTCGTTTTATTCAATCGCGCCGGAGAAGAGCTAACGGGCCATAACAGCCAAACATTGCTTGGTAAAAATGACTTGGATATTTTCCCTCCTGAGCAGGCAGCTCACTTTATAGCCAAAGACAGGGAAGTATTGGATGGCAAAGAGGGCATGCTGGACATTCCGGAAGAATACATGGATTCAGCTAACAAGGGTCGACGTGTGCTCCATACCCGAAAAGTCTGTATCCGCGGTGCTGACGGACAAACAAAATACCTTTTAGGCATCTCTGAAGACATTACCGACCACAAGGCCAGAGAGGCTGAAAATGCCAAATTGCAAGAAAAAATCAGACAGGCTCAAAAAATGGAAGTAGTCGGCCGATTGGCAGCGGGCGTCGCACATGACTTCAACAATCTGCTGGCAGTCATTCTGGGTAACGCAGACATGGCAAACGCAGACATGGAAAAAGAGAATATAGATCCATGTTCCACTGCTTATCAGGATATCAGTGAGATTAAGGCGGCTGGACTCAGAGCGGCTGACCTGACTAGAGCTTTACTAGCCTTTAGCAGAAAACAAAAGTTGGACGTGGTGCCGACCAATTTAAACTCAGTGATAAAACAATTCATGCCATCCCTGTGCCGAATCGCGGGCGAGGATGTTGGCATTCATCAGGAGCTCGGTGGTGATTTAAGTAGTGTTTTGGCGGATGCCTCTGAAATCGAAATGATCACGGCCAATCTTGTCGCTAACGCCAGGGATGCTATGCCAAAAGGAGGCAATATCAGCCTAGAAACAAGGAACGTTCACTTCGACGAAAAGGAAGTACCATCTTGCGAAGGCGCTCGTCCTGGCACCTTTGTTGAACTATGCGTCGAGGACAGAGGAACCGGAATATCCCCTGAACATCTGGAAAAAATATTCGAGCCCTTCTATACAACAAAAGACGTTGGTAAGGGAACAGGACTGGGTTTAGCCACAGTCTATGGTTCGGTCATGCAGCAAGACGGTTTTATTGAAGTTGAATCAGAGCTAGGCAAAGGCACAAAATTCAAATTATATTTTCCTGCAACCGCGGTAAGGGCGGAATTGCGAGACAAGAGTGAAAGCAGAGAAAAACTGATTCGAGGAACCGAAACAATCATTGTGGCGGAAGATGAACCCAAAGTACGCGAAGTCATCTCAAGAATTCTGCAAAAATGCGGATATCAGGTGTTTGAAACCGACAATGCAGGCAGTGCCTACCTTAGGCTAGAAGAACAGATAGAAGCGGGCGCTAAAGTACACATGGTTCTTACGGACGTCAGAATGCCAATCATGAGCGGGACTACGTTAGGAATAAAAATCGAACGCCAGTACCCAGACACACAAGTCGTTTACATGTCAGGGTATACCAATCTGGACGATGATTTAGCGGGAAAAGATTTCATTCCAAAACCAATTCAAGCCCAGGAACTTTCTGTCAGAATTCGACAAATCCTGGATGCAAAAAAAACGGAAACAAAAAAATAGCGCCAATAATTGTCCTAAAAAAGAGAGTGCGCTACACTGATAAGCATGGAAAAGGCCTATCAAATCGCTAAATACAACTTGCACGCCTGCTTCGAAGGCAGAGGTATTGTGGCTAGTCCGGAGCATTTTTGTGATTACTGGGCGCGTGATTCCTTTTTTGCGTCGTGGGGGCTATTGGAATTGGGCGACTATAATAGGGTCAAATCAAATCTCAATTTATATGTTGAGCACCAAACAAAGGGTGGCCAGATTCCGCGAAGGATTGATCGCTTTTATGTTACCCTCAGCTATTTTGGCATACGGATAAAAAGGAAAACATCAAAGGCCACTCGCCTGGGGGCTCACTTTTATCCCGCTCTGGACCCAAATTTACTATTCATCATCACGGCCTGCAAATACGTCACCAAAACCAATGACCATGAGTTTTTAAGGACAAACTTCGAAGCCATCTATAAGGCCATCCAGTGGCTCGAAAAATATGAACAAGACTCGTTATTAAAGGAAGGTGTTTTAGCCAACTGGATGGATACCGTGCTCAAAAGTGGTTCCGTTTTATACACCAATGTATTATACGCGGAAGCTCTAAAATGCTTCTTCAATATTAGTTCAATGCTGGGAAGGTCAAATCTGACAGAATTTTATGCTCAAAAATATCAGCGGATTATAAAAACAATCAACGAAAAGTTCTGGAATGGGAATTACTATAGTGACTGGATAACCCATGGGAAGAAATACGACTTCTTTTCGACTGATGGGAATGTGCTGGCGATGCTTTTTGAAATTTCAAATCAGGAGCAAAATAGACAGATTATAAAGCATATCGAAAAATTCAGACTCGACGAAATCCCGATGAAAACGAATCACCCAAGTTACCCGTCATGGCGAGTGGTCTTCTGGATGTATTTGCGGGGAACACCCAAGTATCAGAACAACGGGGCTAGCTGGCTATGGCTTGGCTCAGTATACGCGGTAGCCTTAAATAAGAATGATTACAAAAAGAAGGCAGAGCGGATACACGAAAAAACAGCCACAAAAATTGAAGAATACAAGACAGTCTTCGAGACCTACGCAACGAATGGTGCGCCGTACAAAGGATGGTTTTGGAAAGGGACACCCTCCTTTGCCTGGAGTTCCGGGCTATTTTTGTGGGCGGATAAACTGATCTCCTGATTAGGAACTACTGGGATGACTTGACTAATGTTAAATTATATTTATAATTACATTTGTCACTGCTCATACACATAGAAAGGGAAATGGCATGCTAATCAATGATAGCGCTCCAAACCACACACGGACTCAAGGTCGCGCGTTTTCAGGCTTCAAGAACCCCATTACTGGGAAGATTCACCGGGAGCAACTAGTTACAAAGGAGGAACGAGAGGAAGTACTCCTCAGGCTTCATACGTCCTACTTTTCACTGTACGGCATAGCTCACGGCGGCTTCGAAAACTTCGAAGACACAAAGAGCCCAAAGCTCAAGGCTAGCAACCCGGACGAAATTCGCATCCTTCTAGAAACTGCTGCAAAGCACGTCCCCTTCTGTAAATCGAGGGTAGGATATGTGCAAACCATTATGGATAGAAGGGGGAAAGAGCCAACGCTTCGCGTGATCCTCTTACCCAAAGGAGATCGTAAAAGCATTCCGCCGGAATACTACAAGACCTTTCGGTATTGGTTCATCGAAGAACTGTCAGCAAGCGTACTTGGGGGGTTCATGAATAAGAGCTTTGATGCTGTCATGAACCTTACAGCGTTTGAGGCCAGAAAGACCGCAGCAAAATGCAGTAAAACTAGCCGCCAGATCTATGAAGAAATCCTTGATCAGGCTTTCCTTGATGCGGAACTAACTCTGGAGCCACTACTCTCAAGAGCACCAACGGCAGATAATGCCTTGATGCTCAAGACCGTGGCATACGTCATGCTGGCACGCGAAGGAATCAACGTGGACGGTTTCACCCACATCGTGAACAAATTACCAGAGGTGGCACCTCTGGATTACTTCACTGACTCGTCCCAATCAGCCTTCCGAACCGACCCAAACGGTTTCAGCCAGTTGGTGTTCGAAGGGATACTAATGGGTATCAATGCCCTTTGGAATGATGCCTGGCCGAAAGGTTTGGATGAGGTACAGGACAGACTAGATTTGAGCCAGTACCTCGAAGACACCGCCATTTTCGTTTCGAGCAGTGGTAAGGTGTTCGAGATGATGCTGCCCGCCTAGGGCGCACAGAAACACCAAATACAGGCTGGGTAAATCACCCAGCCTGTTCACCCTGCAACCATTCACCTGAATCGTTTGAGCCTAATGGCATTCAACACCACTGAAACTGAACTGAAAGCCATCGCGCCCGCCGAAATCGCGGGGGTCAGAATGCCTAGAGCAGCCAGAGGAATGCCAATGGAGTTATAGATGAAGGCCCAAAAGAGGTTCTGTTTAATGTTGCGGAGCGTCGCGCGTGAAAGCTCAATGGCCTCGACGGCTTTTTCTAAATCCCCTTTCACCAGTACCAAGTCCCCTGTTTCAATCGCCACATCCGTTCCCGTGCCCATCGCTATTCCAACGTCCGCCTGAGCAAGGGCCGGTGAATCATTGATACCATCCCCCACCATGGCCACAAAGAAATTCTGCTTTTGAAGATCCTTGATGATCTGCGTTTTTTGATCCGGCGTTACTCCGCTGTGCACCTCGTCGATGCCAACTTTTTTAGCAATGGCCTTCGCCACCACTTCATTATCACCCGTCAGCATGATGGTTTTGATGCCCCGCTTTTTAAGACGATCGATAGCAATTTTTGAAGTCTTCTTAATATCATCCTGAACCCCGAAGAGCCCCAAAAGTTGCTGATCATCAGCCAGACTGAGGACCGTGTAGCCCATATTCTGCATTCTCTCAATTTCAGTTTTTGACCGGTCATCCAGGACTTTAAGGTCAGTCATATAATGACTGCTTCCAAAGTAATAAGTTTTGCCGTCAATTTTTCCCTTCAGCCCCAAGCCAGCCACGGCTTTGAATTCGGTGACAGTCAAATGGTGCACCTTGCCGACCGACTGAGTATAATTCACCACACTTTTTGCGAGCGGGTGTTCGGAATGGTTTTCTAAATTGTAGGCCAGATTGAGGACTTCCGCCTTGTTCCCACTGACGAGTTTGAACTCTTGTACCTCGGGCTTGCCCTGAGTAATTGTTCCCGTTTTATCAAACGCAATGGCCGTAATTTTGTGTGCCTTTTCAAGGCTCTCGGGTTTTTTTATCAGAATACCAAGCTGGGCACCCTTACCCGATCCAACCACGATCGAAATCGGCGTCGCTAAACCTAAAGCGCATGGGCAGGCAATAATAAGGACCGAAACAGTGGGAATGATGGCGGCGGAAAATCCGGCTTGCAAAACAAACATCCAGACAATGAACGTGATGGCCGCCAGACTCATGACACCCCACACAAAATAACCCGACACCACGTCGACCAGTTTCTGGATGGGTGCTTTATGCATCTGAGCATCCTGTACCATGTTAATAATTCGCGAAAGAACTGTGTCTGCCCCAACGCTCGTGGCCTTCATCGAAAAAACAGCATTGCCGTTAATGGTGGCGCCAATCACCTTGTCACCCGATTTTTTGTCGACCGGAATACTTTCGCCGGTCACCATGGATTCATCAATGGTCGCCTCGCCTTCGGTTATCTGGCCGTCTGTCGGAATCTTTTCACCCGCCTTCACCCGTAAAAAGTCACCCGCTTGAATCTGGTCAGCTGGAATATCGATTGTGGATCCGTCTTTCTGGATGAGGTGGGCCACTTTGGCGGAAAGTTCAAGGAGCTTTCGGATCGCCGTACCCGCCCGCCCTTTCGCGCGGGCTTCCAGGTATCGGCCCAGCAGAATGAAAGTAGTGATGATTGCCACATCCATAAAATATTCCTCCATTCGATCGGTAAAAAGAACGATGTAAGTGGAATAAATGTAAGCAGCTCCCAGACCCAGCGCCACCAGGCTATCCATTTGTGGTCTGCCCTTAAGCAGGTCGGGAATACCGCGTGTAAAAAAAGCCCGTCCGCTGTACAAAAGGATAATGGTCGAAAGGACCAGCATAACCTGCGAACCCATTTGAATTTTCCAGACAAAACCGAGGGCCAGGATAACGGCGCTTAATAAGGCAGCGACCAGCAAGTGTCTAAAACGTTCACGGACATAAGCCTCTTCCTCCGCCACTGCATGACCCGAATGATCTGCATCTTCAACCATCACCCCCTCCACCACCGCCTTATAGCCGGCCTTTTTCACCGTTTCAAGAATTATCTTCTCATCCACCTTGGAAGGATCAAAGGTAACCTCACCTCTTTTTAAAGGCAAATTAACAACAGCTTCTTTAACACCGTCCAATTCTTTGATATCGGTTTCGATGTGAAGTACGCACGAGGCACAGGTCATGCCGGTAATTCTCAGGTGGATGGTATTCATGTAAAATCAGTTAATCAATGACAGCAAAGTTTCCGTTCACCATTCCCATTCCGCATGAAAACGGTAGACTGCCGGAATCCTCGGGCGTAAATTCAATAACGTTCACCCCTTGTTTAAGCCTTTGGCTGATTCCGAGTTTGGGAATGACAATGGTATTGGTACAACCGGAAACATTCACGCCATTGATCTCCCAACGGACCGGCACGCCTTTTTTAAGGGTGAAAGAATCCGGACTGAATCCCCAGTCCACATCCATTTTGATCACCTGAACATTATTGTTGGTAACTGCCACTTGCTGAGAGGCCTTGGATCCGACACTGGCCAAAGTAAAACTGGAACCTGCCAGAACAAGTCCTGAGTTGAGCGAATACAGGGCGAAGAAAATAATGATAACAGCGATGAGTTCATTGAAGAACCCAAAACGGTCCTTCTTGGCATAACTGGAACCGAAACCGATTCCAAGTAGAACTGGCAATGTACCAATAGCAAAGGCTCCCATAATGGTTGCACCACCAACAAAACTGCCGGAAGCGACGGAGGCAAGCTGCATACTTTGAGTAAATCCGCAGGGAACAAAAAAAGTCAGAACACCAATCAAGACTGGCATTAAGTGATGGTTAGCAGGCTTTAAGCCATCGATTTTGTGAGCCAGCCCCTTTGGTAGAGCAAAGCCAAGACGTGTGATATTGGGGACGAGGCCCAATACTTGTAGACCGATATATAGCATAACCACCGCCACTATAATCGTCAGAATCCCGGAAAACTGAACGGAGTAACTCAACCTCTTTCCGATTAGCCCAAGTAGTCCGCCCAAAAAAGCGAAGCCGATAACGCGTCCCAAATGAAAATACAAATGCGGGACCAGGCGACTAAACGTTGGGTGCTTTTGGTCTAGTTTAATGGGATAGGCCTCTCCAAAACTCATTACAATTCCACCGACCAGGGCTAGACATGTGGACAGTGACGCCACGACCCCCAGCGCCAAAGCAATGAATATATTAACCTGACCTCCAAAATCGGGAAAGTAGCGGGCGATGCCAATATCCTTTAAAACAAAGACCACTGCCCCAACCATCGCAAACAAAGCGACGATGAAGGCGTAATCATAAAACCCTCTTTTTCCGGCTTCCTCGCGTCCTTTTTCGTTTTCACCCACCACTTTGTATTCTCCGTTTTTTTCGATGGCCGAGGTGACCTGTCCCAAATCGACATCATCCTGGGAGTAGATTTCGGCAAGCCCCTTGATGTGTGAAACAGCGACCTTGTTTACCCCTGCTATTGTTTTTATATCTCGTTCCAGCATGACTTCGCAGCTTTTGCAGTGCATACCCTTTATATAGACGGTCTTCTTCATAACGGTTAATTTAAATTTTGTTCACAATCTGAAGTAGTTCATTGATCATTTCTTTCTGTTTCTTGGGACTACTGGTTTTCATGGCCAGCTTGAAACAGGAATCCAGATGGTTTTCCAAAAGTAGCTTGTTCGCTGACTTAGAAAAGCCGATAACCGCCAGGCTCTGCTGTAAAATATCAATACAGTATTTGTCTTCTTCCACCATACTGATCACTTTTTTAAGCATGCCTTCCGCCCGATTGAGCTGAGCGAGGACTTTGGACTTGAGTTCTTCTTTCATAAGATAAATAGTTTAATAACCATGACCTATGGTACAGGTTATAAGGGGGTATTGCAAGGACACAAAAATTCATCAGCTTAAAATACGACCGCGAGAAAATTGAAAAACAAAATCAAATGTGAGAGAGTGGTTCTGCGTTTTTTAATTACCAACAAATACCATGAACTATAAACAGCTTCTCGTATTGCTTTCAACACCCTTTATTCTTTCTGCTTGCGGACCATCGGGCACAATACAAGATGGACAGGAACCAGCTAAAACGGTTAGCCAGGGCAAATCCTACGACCCATGCGACCTTCTGACGGTGGCGGATCTTACGGAAGTCTTCCCGGGTTCAACCCCTGTTTTGAGCCGTCACGACACAGAAGCAAATCCGGTTGGGATGAAAATTTGTTACTACGATATTTCCGAAAAGAGTATGAACTACGCCCAATTGGCGGTCATCAATGTGGCTGACGCTCCGGCCAATATTGTAAAGGGGAACTCCCTAAAACCACTCATGGACAGTGAAAAAAGTTTTCTGCAGGCCGGCGACATCCAGACAGTCGAAGGACTTGGAGATGAAGCTTACTACGGAGGGAGCGGCCTAAAACCAGGGGCTGGACTTCATGTGCTCGACAATCAGCACGGGGTAAAAATAGACATCTCCGTAGGACTTGGCTTTGGAAGCAGTGATCAGGCCGAACACCTGAAAATCGAAAAAGCGCTGGCAGAAAAAGCCCTTTCTCACCTGTAAAAAACCTAGGCTACCAAAAGGATAAAGGAGAGTGCTGCTCCGAATAAAGCTCCCACGACCACCTGTAGACGGGTGTGACCAAGGGACTCTTCGAGCTTGGTTGAATGGTAATGGTTGATCTCGTGGGCATGCTTGCCTGCCTCACTACGTAAGGTGATGGCATCATACATAACAATAAGGGCCACCACCGCTGCAATCATAAACAGGGTGCTATCCACTCCCTCACGATAAGCCACCACCGTAACCAGCGAGCCCACAAAAGCAGAATGACCACTGGGCATGCCACCCGGGTTTATGAATCTTAACTTAGAACGTTTCTTAACAAGGTCGATTGTCAGCTTAACCAGCTCTGCCGCCAGAATGCTGATGAAGGGAATGATAATTGGATACTGATGAAGGTAGTTCATAATCTGTTTTTTCCAATATATTTTAGTACAAAAAGACTAAATATGCTAAAATACTTTCGAACCTCGCTGTCAGCGGGGAAGGTAAAAAAAATAAAAATGACTAAATACATCAAACAAATCCTGGCGGCCGTTGCCATTCTTCTGATCGCCTCTGTTTTAAATGGATGCGGATCTTCGGCAACCCCTGCCGCTTCTCTTAAAACCTACGACGGGGGCATCTTTTCGATTGGAATTGATCCCACATGGAAAATCATCACTCAATCGGAGTTTTACCCCGAAGTCCCCAAAGAGACTCTGGTGGCTTTTACGACACCGGAAGCCTACGACGGTTTTTTCATTAACGTAAATGTTGTAAAAGAGCTACTTACCAGCGAAGTTTCTTCGATTGACTATGCTCGCGCAAATATCAATTTGGCCGCTCAAAATCTGACTGACTACGAAAAAGTACAGGAGGCAACGGTTGATTTAGGGGGATCAACTGCCATGGTTCATATCTTTCAGGCTCGCCTTAATCCAACCGAGAATCTGATCCGCTTTGTACAGCTCTATGCTGTAAAAGGAAAGGACGCCTACATCGTCTCCGGAGGAATGCTCCCCAGCACACCCAAGGAATTACGTGACCAAGTGGGTGCCAGCGTAACTAGTTTTAGGCTTAAATAATCGGATAATCGTACAATTTACCCTTTATTTATGGGGGTTTTTTTGGTATAATAATAAGAATATACTTTTTATGAACAAGCCTAAAACCGTCGAAAGTAATCCACATTTTTACGCCGACGTTCTGGCCAGATCCCTATTAAGGGTCAATGTGCCTAAATACGATGCATACGCCATTGCGCACAAAATCTGGGAAAAAATGAAACGGCAGCCTAAAGACCGGAAGATGATTATGGAGCTGGTGGAAGCCAGCCTGAAAAAGAAGTATCCAAGACTTCTAAAGAAATACCTCCGATGGCAGGCAATCATGGAACAGCAAAAACCAATTGTCATCCTGCTGGGCGGAGGAACGGGTATTGGGACTTCAACTTTAGCCATGCGGCTGGCCTGGCTTCTGGAGATTAACCACATCATCAGCACCGATGCCGTGCGTGAAGTAGTCCGTCAGTTTATTCCAAAGGATGTAATGCCCATCCTCCATACATCTACCTACAGGACCAATGAGCTGATGACCGAAGTAAAATCCAAACACGACCGCCTGATGGAAGGTTTTATGATGCACTCAAAACCCGTGCTAAACGGGGTGGAAGCTATTGTAAAACGCTCCATCAATGAACAGTGCAGCATTATTGTAGAAGGAATTCATCTGATTCCGGGCGAAATGGATTACCTGAATAAATATAAGGACAGTGCCATCATCATTCAGATCATGCTGGATGTGAATCAGGAAGATAAACACAAAAATCATATCAACTCCCGAACCGCGGAAAATGCTAAACGGGCCGCGAACAAGTATATGAAATACTTCAAAGAGATCCGTTTGATTCGAGAGTTCCTCGTGGAGCAGGCCATCAATAACCATGTAACCATTGTACAAAATTACGATTTTAAAAAAGCCGAGAAAGAAATTTTAGAAAAAATATATTTATCTTATGCCCACAAAAAAAACTAAACTGCAAACGGTAGCCTGTCTGATCGACGGTGAGCAC
>Ga0209450_10000434_pt1 | contig 21518 bp, 22 predicted proteins | sample FrelakmetLWP11LW_FD_187149 | JGI IMG/M metagenome (GOLD analysis project Ga0209450, IMG submission 187149) | Freshwater lake sediment microbial communities from the University of Notre Dame, USA, for methane emissions studies - LWP11 LW (SPAdes)... | ecosystem: Environmental > Aquatic >...
AACGTGCTGATGCACGACCCGACCGCGATCTTCCGGTTCGAGGAACACGACATCTTCATCCCCATGACCGTGCTCGAGGAACTCGACGCGGGCAAGAAGGGTATTTCCGAAGCGGCGCGCAACGTGCGCCAGGTGAGCCGATTCCTCGACGAGCTGATGGCGGGCGCGACCAAGCAGCAGATCGACCGCGGCCTGGAGCTGCCGCCCGCCAAGGGCCTGATCGGCGGCAAGAAGCCGCCGCGCGGCCGGCTGTTCTTCCAGACCCGGCTGCTCACCACTGGCCTGCCCGACAACCTGCCGGGCCACGGTGCGGACAACGCGATTCTCGCCAACACCGCGGCGCTGCAGCGCGAGCACCCCAAGGCCCGCGTCACGCTGGTCTCGAAGGACATCAACCTGCGCATCAAGGCGTCGATCATCGGCGTGCACTCGGAGGACTACTACAGCGACCGCACCATCGAGGACGCGGACCTGCTCTACACCGGCGTGCACGAACTGCCGCCGAATTTCTGGGAGCGCGCGAGCCGCAACCTGGAGTCCTGGCACGACCAGGGGCGCTCGTTCTACCGGGTGCGCGGGCGCGCCGTGGCGGGCTGGGCGCCCAACCAGTTCGTGTTCCAGCCGGGCGAGCACGGGCTCGAGGCCATTGTGCGCCGCATCGAAGGCGACTCTGCGGTGCTCGAGGTGGTGCGCGACTACCGTCGCGAACGCCACGGCGTGTGGGGCATCTCGGCCCGCAACCGCGAGCAGAACTTCGCGCTCAACCTGCTGCTCGACCCGGAAATCGACATCGTCACGATCCTCGGCCCGGCCGGCACCGGCAAGACGCTGCTCACCCTGGCCGCGGGCCTTGCGCAGACGCTCGAGACCAACCGCTTCAACGAGATCATCATGACGCGGGTCACGATCCCGCTCGGGGAGGACATCGGCTTCCTGCCCGGCACCGAGGAAGAGAAGATGGAGCCCTGGATGGGCGCGCTCATGGACAACCTCGAGGTGCTCACGCAGAGCCAGGAAGGCGGCAGCTGGGGGCGTGCCGCGACCAACGACCTGCTGCGCAACCGCATCAAGATCCGCTCGCTCAATTTCATGCGCGGGCGCACCTTCCTCAACCGCTACCTCATCCTCGACGAGGCGCAGAACCTGACACCGAAGCAGATGAAGGCCCTGGTGACCCGGGCCGGTCCCGGGACGAAGCTCGTCTGCCTCGGCAACATCGCGCAGATCGACTCGCCGTACCTCTCCGAGACGACGTCGGGCCTGACGTACGTCGTAAACCGCTTCCGCGGCTGGGCGCATTACGGGCACATCACCCTCACCCGCGGTGAGCGCTCGCGCCTGGCCGATTTCGCCTCGGAAGCCCTCTGACATGGCCGGGCCGCGGGACCGGAACCCGCCCGGCCCGGGCGTGTCCAACGGCAAGATGCGCAACGCGACCCCGATGAACCTGCAGGCCGGCCTGGCCGGCCTTTTCGTGACCTTGTGGCTGCTGCTGCCCGGCCCGCTGTTCGCCCAGTCGTCGTACGACCAGCTGCCCGAAATGGGCACCGCGGCCCAGGCTACGCTCAGCATCGAGGACGAATACCGCATCGGGCGCATGGTGATGCGCGGCCTGCGGGACACGGGCCAGGTCGTGGAGGACCCCGAGGTCAACGAGTACCTCCAGTCCGTCGGCCTGCGGCTCTCGAGCAACGCCCACGACGGCAACCGCAGCTTCAGCTTCTTCCTGGTGCGCGACCCGGCGATCAACGCCTTCGCCCTGCCGGGCGGCTTCATCGGCATCCATTCCGGCCTGCTGCTCACCACGAGCCACGAGAGCGAGCTCGCGGCCGTGCTGGCGCACGAGGTCTCCCACGTGACGCAGCGGCACATCGCCCGCGGCCTCGAGAACCAGGCGCGCGTGAGCCTGGTCTCCACCGCGGCGATGCTGGCGGCGATCCTGCTCGGCGCCCTCGCGGGCGGCGGCGGCGACGCGACCATGGGCGCGATCACGGCCGCCCAGAGCATGGCGGTGCAGTCGCAGATCAGCTTCACGCGCGAACACGAGTACGAAGCAGACCGCGTGGGGATCGGCATACTCGCCTCCGCCGGCTTCGACCCGACGGCGATGGCGGGCTTTTTCGAGACCATGGGACGCCGCACCCAGCTCGCCCCGGACCGCGTGCCCGAACTGCTGCGCACCCACCCGGTCACCAGCGCGCGCATCGCCGAATCACGCGGCCGCGCCGCGCAATACGCACCCGTCGCGGCGAGTGACAGCCTGAGCTACTCGCTCATGCGCGAGCGCGTGCGCGTATTGACCACCCCGGCCGGCACGGATCCGCGCCAGTATTACGTTTCGACCCTGGAAAACGAGCCGGATGCGTCACTCGCCGAGGTGTACGGCAAGGCGCTCGCGCAGGTCGCGGCCGGCGAGCCGGCCGCGGCGATCCCCACCTTCGCCCGCCTCAGGGACGCACATACCGAGGTGCTGCAGTTTCACACCGCGCTCGGGCAGGCACAGCTGGCAGCCGGGCAGACCCGGGCGGCCCTCGACACGCTAGAGCAGGCCCACCGACTGGCGCCACGCAACGTGCCGGTGACCGTGCGGTACGGCGAAGCGCTGCTGCAGGCCGGCCGCCCGAAGCGCGCCCACGAGGTGCTGCTCGATCTCTTCAACAACGTGCCGCCGTCCCAGGAGCAGATCCGGCTGACCGCGATGGCCGCCAACGCCGCCGGCGACGTTGCGGACGCTTACTCGTACATGGCCGAGTACCACATCATGGGCGGCGACCTGCCGCTCGCGATCAACCAGCTCGAACTCGCGCTGTCGGTGCCGAGCCTCACTCCGGTGCAGCGGTCGAAGTTCACCGCACGCCTCAAGGAGCTGCGCGAGGCCCTGCCCAAGGAGCGCGCACGCGCGCAGCGCCCGGCGACCGGACCGCCGCCACCGGGCGGCTGATACCACGACGAGGTAGAATCGCGGCCCCCACGACCGACCTCGCCGGCCTGGAGACCCTGATGACCGTCCTGCCCGCGGCTGCACTGCGGCCGCTCGGCGCCTGTTGCGTGCTGCTGCTGCTGGCTGGTTGCGCCACCACCGGCGCGAATAACCCTGCCGATCCCTGGGAACCCGGCAATCGCAAGGTCTTCGCGGTCAACAATGCCGTCGACAGGGCCGCGCTGAGGCCGGTGGCGAGAGCCTACGAGGCCGGCGTGCCAAAGTGGATGCGTACCAGCGTGACCAATTTCTTCCGCAACCTGGACATGCCGATCACGATCGTCAACCAGCTGCTGCAGGGCAAACCCAAGGAGGCCGCCCAGGACACGCTGCGCTTCGCGATGAACACGACGCTGGGCATCGGCGGGCTGTTCGACCCGGCCTCGGACGCGAATCTGCCGATCCACGACGAAGACCTGGGACAGACGCTCGGCCGATGGGGCGTACCGTCGGGCCCCTATGTGATGCTGCCGCTGCTCGGTCCCTCGCACGTACGCGACGTGCCGTCGCACGTGTTCAACCGCTTCCTGCAGCCGTTCTACTGGTACAACGCCGGCAACGAACGCTGGATCTCACTGGGCCTGAGCATCGTGGACAAGCGCGCGCGCCTGCTGCCGCTCGACGCTGCGCTGGCGCGTACTTACGATCCGTACGCGTTCATCCGCGACGCATTCATCCAGCGGCGCCTGTACCAGGTCTGGGACGGCAACATCCCGGCGCGATACCTGCCGCCGGAACCGGACGATTTCGAGGACGAGCCCGACGCGCTCGACGAAGAGCCGGTGCCGGATGAACCGACGGCGCCTTCGGCAACAACTCCGCCCGACGGTCAGGCGCTCTGAGCGAGGAGCAGTTCCTCGAGGTCGGAAATGCGGGCGATCGCCAGGATCTGGTCCGGAACTGCCTCGTAACGCACCGACGCACCGCGCGCACGCGCGTCCGACATCCACTCCACCAGCACCGCTAGACCGGCACTGTCACCTGAGGTGATGCCGGCGAGGTCGACGGTCCAGGCCCGCTCGCCACGAATGAGCGCCAACCCGGCGTGCAGCGCCGCCGCGGCCGTCGCGAAATCGAGCTCGCCGCTGGCCGCCAGCCGGCCGTCCCCCGTGAGTTCGATGCGAAACGCCGCCACGTTCAGCCGGTCTTCGCCGCCGGGCCGTGCGAGCCCCGCTGTGCTTCGAGCCGCTCGATCAGGTGCTCGAGGCCCTTCTCGTTGATTTCGGTACCGAAGTCGTTCTGGAAATTCTTCACGTACGAGATGCCCTCGATCGTGACGTCCCACGCCTTCCAGCCCTGCGGCGTGGCGCGCAGCGTGTAGTTCACCGGCACCTCGGTGCCGTCGTCCCGCTTGACCAGCGTCCGGACGGTGGCGGCCGTGGCGGCCGGATCGCCGCGGAACGGCAGGATCTTCAGGCGGTCGGCGGTAAACTCGAGAATGGCATCACCATAGTCGCCCATCAGCGAGCCGACGAACGCGTCCACGAAACGCTGGCGCTGCTCGGGCGTGGCGGTGGTCCAGTGCTTGCCTAGCACCCGCCGCGCAGCGAATTCCGTGTCGAAGTTCGGCAACAGGTACCTGTCGACCAGGCTGCGCAGCTTCACCGGGTCCTTGGCATAGGCCGCGCGGTTGGCGTCGAGGTCGCGCAGCAGGTCCTGTGAAACCTGCTCCATGAGCACCTGCGGTGCGGGACCAGGCACCGGCCCGGACTCAGGCGCGTCGGCTGCAAAAGCCGGCACCACCCCGGCGAACACCAGCAACAGCGGATAGGCGAGGCTACGGATCATGAGTCGCATCACTCCTGGGTCCCGGGCGCTTCGGTCGCCTTGTCCTTGCCCGCCTGGCTGAAAAGGTACTTGCTGATCAGCTTCTCGAGCACGATCGCATCCTGCACGAATTCGACCGTGTCGCCGTCGCGGTACACGTCCTCGGAATTGCCGGGCGTGATGCCGACGTACTGGCCGCCGAGCAGTCCCGCGGTGAAGATGCTCGCATCGCTGTCGTTCGGGATCTGGTCGTAGCGCGCATCGATGCGCAGGGTGACGACCGCCTTGAACACGTCCATGTCGTAGCCGATCGACTCGACACGGCCGACGGTCACGCCGGACATCGACACCGGCGCGCCCGCCTTGAGCCCGCCGATATTCTCGAACCGCGCGGAGAGGCGGTACGAATCGTCCCGCCAGGAGAACTCCCGGTTGGTGATCTGCGTCACCAGGAACACGATTGCCGTCATGCCGAGCAGCACGAACAGGCCGGTGGACACGTCGATGGCGCGGGATTGCCGCATGTTCGCCTCTTGTCAGGATCAGAGCATCAGGGCCGTGAGGATGTAATCGAGCACCAGCGTCACCACGGCGGAGATGACCACGGTGCGGGTGGTGGCACGACCCACTCCCTCGGCCGTGGGCTCGGCATTGTAACCTTCGAACACGGCAATCAGGCTGCAGGCGATGCCGAACGTCACGCCCTTGATCAGACCTTCGTGGACGTCGGCGAGTTCAACCGCGCCGCGCATCTGCGACCAGAAGCTGCCCTGGTCGATGCCGAGGAACTGCACGCCGACGAGCTGCACGCCGAACAGCGCCACGGCGATGAAGATCGCGGTGAGCAGCGGCATCGCGATCGCACCACCGAGAAAGCGCGGCACCACCACCCGGCGCATGGGATCGACCGCCATGACCTCCATCGCAGAGAGCTGGTCGGTGGCGCGCATCAGTCCGAGCTCCGAGGCGAGCGCCGTGCCGGCGCGGCCCGCGAACAGCAGTGCGGTCACGACCGGGCCGAGTTCCTTGAGCAGCGACAGCGCGGCCCCGGTGCCGAGCGCCTCCTCGGAGCCGAAGCGCTCGAGCAGGTCGTGGCCTTGCAGGCCAAGCACCATGCCGACGAACAGGCCGCAGGTCATGATGATCACGAGCGACAGCGCGCCCGTGTTGTAGACCTGCTCGACCACGAGACGCGGCCGCAGCAGCGTCACCGGCACCTGCCACAGCACCTGCCCGAGGAAACGCGTCAGCGCGCCGAGCCGGGCGAGGAAACTGCGCGTGTTCGCCGCGATCTCGCCGAGCAGGCCGGTCATGCGCCCTCCGACCGGTCGAGCAGCTGGGCCGGGTAGTCGGGCGCGGGATAGTGGAACGTGACCGGCCCGTCGGCGAGGCCGTCCATGAACTGGTGCACTACCGGCGACGGATGTTCGCGCAGCTCCGCGGGGGTGCCGCTCGCCACCACCTGGCCGCCGGAGAGGATGTAGCTCGAGTCGGCGATTTGCGAGATCTCGCGCACGTCGTGCGTGACCACCACGCTCGAGATGCCGAGTGCGTCGTTGAGAGACCGGATCAGTCGCATCACCACGCCCATGGAGATGGGGTCGAGACCGGCGAACGGCTCGTCGTAGAGCAGCAGTTGCGGGTCCATGACGATGGCACGCGCCAGCGCCACGCGCCGCGCCATGCCGCCCGACAGCTGCTGTGGATGCAGGCGTGCCGCGCCGCGCAGTCCGACGGCATGCAACTTGGTGAGTACGATGCCGCGAACGAGTCGCTCGGGCAGCCGCGCGTGCTCGCGCAGCGGGAAGGCGACGTTCTCGAAGACGTCCAGGTCGGTGAGCAGCGCGCCGTTCTGGAACAGCATGCCGATGCGGCGGCGCATGGCGTAGAGCTCGCGGCGGCCGAGCGTGGCGACGTCACGGCCCTCGACGGACACGCGACCGGCATCCGCCCGGTACTGACCGGTCATCAGGCGCAGCAGGGTCGTCTTGCCGGTGCCACTCGGGCCCATGATGGCCGTGACCTCGCCCCGGCGGATGGCGATGTCGAGCTTGCGGAAAATGGCCCTGCCGTCGATCGCGAAATCGACGCCGGTCAGATCGGCCACATTGTCGGCATCCGCGGTCGGCCCGGCGCCGGCCGCAGGCTTGGAGGTCTGGTTCAAAGCTCGCTCGTCGGGGCCCGGTCGGGCCGTGTCGGGGCTCTCGTTGGACGCGGTCAAGGGTCGCGCCAATCGATTCGACCGCCGAAAGTCTATCAGGTTCGGCGCCGCAGCCCGGGCTGCGGCGGTCACACTTGGCGACGGAACCGTATAGGACTAAAATTGTCCCAATTCAAGGAACCAGCCATGTTGCGCATCAGCAAACTCACCGACTACGGGACGATGGTGCTCGCGTGCCTCGCGTCCCGACCCGACCAGCGATTGACCGCGACCACGGTCGCCGTACGAACGCGCCTCGGCCTGCCGACGGTCAGCAAGCTGCTGAAGAGCTTTCACCGGGCCGGCATCGTCACGTCGACTCGCGGCGCGCACGGGGGCTACCAGCTCGCCCGCCCGGCCACCAGCATCAGTGCCGCCGAGATCATCGACGCGATCGAGGGGCCGGTCGCCATCACCGAGTGCAGCGGGGACCACAGCGCCTGCGACCTCGAGACGGTGTGCAGCACCGGTACGGCGTGGCAGCGCGTGAACGTCGCGATCCGTCGCTCGCTCGACCAGCTCTCGCTCGCCCAGCTGAGCGGGCAGGAAGCGGTCGCGGTGTGGCACCCCGAACTGTCGACGGTGATCCGCCCGTTGCCGGTCGGCCGGCACGGACGACTCTGAGGAACCCGGCATGTCCAGCCAGCAGCAAGACCTCGACGCCCTGGTCGCCCAGAAGTACCGCCACGGCTTCGTGACGGACATCGAGTCCGACACGGTGCCGCCCGGGCTCGACGAGGACGTGATCCGCCTCATCTCGCGCAAGAAGGGCGAGCCGCAGTTCATGCTCGACTGGCGGTTGAAGGCCTTCCGCCACTGGCTCACCATGCAGGAGCCCGACTGGGCGCACCTCGAGATCGCGCCGATCGACTACCAGGCGATCTCCTACTACTCCGCCCCGAAGAAGAAGGACGGGCCAAAGAGCCTCGACGAGGTTGACCCGAAGCTGCTCGCCACTTACGAGAAGCTCGGCGTGCCGCTGCACGAGCGTGCGCGGCTGGCCGGCGTCGCGGTGGACGCGGTCTTCGACAGCGTGTCGGTCGCGACCACGTTCAAGGACAAGCTCGCCAAGGCCGGCGTGATCTTCTGCCCGTTCTCGGACGCGGTCCGCGACCACCCCGCGCTCCTCGAGCAGTATCTCGGCAGCGTCGTGCCCTACACCGACAACTACTTCGCGGCGCTGAACTCGGCGGTCTTCACCGACGGCTCGTTCGTGTACGTGCCGAAGGGGGTGCGCTGCCCGATGGAGCTGTCGACCTATTTCCGCATCAACGCGGCCAACACCGGCCAGTTCGAGCGCACGCTGATCATCGCCGACGAGGGCGCCTACGTGAGCTACCTCGAGGGCTGCACGGCGCCGATGCGCGACGAGAACCAGCTGCACGCGGCGGTGGTCGAACTCGTCGCCCAGACCGACGCACAGATCAAGTACTCCACGGTGCAGAACTGGTACCCGGGCGACGAGAACGGCGTGGGCGGCATCTACAACTTCGTCACCAAGCGCGGCGAGTGCCGCGGCGCCAACTCGCGCATCAGCTGGACGCAGGTGGAGACGGGCTCGGCCATCACCTGGAAGTATCCGAGCTGCGTGCTCACCGGCGACAACTCGGTGGGCGAGTTCTACTCCGTGGCGCTGGCCAACCACTACCAGCAGGCCGACACCGGCACCAAGATGATCCACATCGGTCGCAACACGCGCTCGACGATCGTCTCCAAGGGCATCTCGGCCGGCCGCGGCCAGAACACCTACCGCGGCCTCGTGAAAATCCTCCCGTCGGCGGATGGCGCGCGCAACTACACCCAGTGCGATTCGCTGCTGATGGGCGACCGGTGCGGCGCGCACACCTTCCCCTACATGGAGATCCGCAATCCTGGCGCGGTGGTCGAGCACGAGGCCACCACCTCGAAGATCGCGGACGACCAGCTCTTCTACTGCCGCAGCCGCGGCATCTCCGAGGAAGACGCGGTAAACATGATCGTGAACGGCTTCTGCAAGGCGGTGTTCAAGGAACTGCCCATGGAGTTCGCGGTCGAGGCACAGAACCTGCTGTCGGTGAGCCTCGAAGGCGCCGTCGGTTGACCAGTACACGGGACGAACGACCATGCTCAGCATCCGCGACCTGCACGCCCAGATCGGCGCCCGCAAGATCCTCAAGGGCATCAACCTCGAGGTCGGCGCCGGCGAGGTCCACGCCATCATGGGCCCGAACGGCTCTGGCAAGAGCACCCTCACGAGCGTGCTCGCCGGGCGCGAGGGCTACGAGGTCACTGCCGGCAAGGTGGAGTACCTCGGACAGGACCTGCTCGCGATGGAACCCGAGGACCGTGCCCGCGCCGGCGTGTTCCTCGCCTTCCAGTACCCGGTCGAGATCCCGGGCGTGAACAACGCCTACCTGCTCAAGGCGGCGCTGAACGCCGTCCGCAGGCAGCGCGGCCTGCCCGAGCTCGACGCCTTCGAGTTCCTCGCGATGGTGCGCGAGAAGATGCAGCTCATGCAGATGGACGAGAGCTTCCTCAACCGTGGCGTGAACGAGGGCTTCTCGGGCGGCGAGAAGAAGCGCAACGAGATCCTGCAGATGGCGGTGCTCGAACCGAAGCTGGCGCTGCTCGACGAGACGGACTCCGGCCTCGACATCGACGCGCTGCGAGTGGTAGCCAACGGCGTGAACAGCCTGCGCGGCGCGGACCGCGCGATCGTCCTGGTCACGCACTACCAGCGGCTGCTTGACTACATCGAGCCGGACGTCGTCCACGTGCTTTCGGACGGCCGCATCCTCAAGAGCGGCGACAAGTCGCTGGCGCTCGAACTCGAGCGTCGCGGCTACGACTGGGTGCGCCAGGAGGCGCGCGTGGCATGAGCGCGGCCGTCGCCGAACCGATCGCCCACTACCGCGCGGCCTTCGACGCCGTGCGCGCCGGCCACGCGGCAACGGCAGCGCAGCGCGCCGCCGCCTTCGAGCGCTTTGCCGCGCTCGGCTTCCCCGGCGCGCGCGACGAGTCCTGGAAATACACCAGCCTGCGCCGACTCGAGGCACGGCGCTTCCCGGTTCGTGACGAGGCGGCATCGCCGCCGACACTGCCGGCAGCGCTGGCCGGCCACCGCATTGCCGCGATCGACGGCGCGCACCGCGCCGATCTGTCGACGGGCACCCTCCCCGACGGCCTGCGGCTGCGCAAGCTCGCCGAGGCCCAGGCCGACGGTGAATCGCTGGGCGCACTGCTGCGTGTGCCGCAAGGTGGCGGCACGGAGCGCTTCGGGGCCCTGAATGCCGCGCTCTGCCCGGACGTGCTGCTGCTCGACGTCGCCGCGGGCGCTGCTGCGGAGCCGCTCGAATTCGTGTTCGCCAGCGCGGCCGCGGAGCCGGGCATGAGTCACCCGCGCCTCGTGATCCGGGCTGCCCGCGGCAGCACGTCCCGAATCGTGCTGCGCTACGTCGGCGACGATGCCGAGCGGCTGGTGAACAGCGTCGTGGACGTGGAGGTCGGCCCGGACGCGGCGGTGCATCTCTACCGGCTGCTCGACACCGGGAGCCGCACGTTCCACATCGAGCGGTTGGAAGCGACCGTGGCGCAGCGCGGCGCCGTCGTCGTGCACGACGCGCAACTGGGTGCCGGATTGGCCCGCCTCGACCTCAACGCGCGCCTGGTCGCCCCCGAAGCCGCCGCCGAACTCACGGGGCTGTTCCTCGCGGATGGCTCGCGCCACCTCGACACGCACGTTCGCGTCGATCACCTCGCGGTTGGGACCCGCAGCCTCCAGGACTATCGCGGCATCGCCGCCGGCCGCGGCCGCGCCGTGTTCAACGGCAAGTCGGTCGTGCACGAGGGTGCCCAGCAGTCGCAGGCCCGGCAGACGAGCCGCAACCTGCTGCTCACCCCGGGAGCCGAGATCGACACCAAGCCCGAGCTCGAGATCTACGCCGACGACGTGCAGTGCAGTCATGGCGCCACCACGGGCCAGCTCGACGCGGCAGCGCTGTTCTACCTGCGGTCGCGCGGCCTCACCGAGATCGAGGCCCGCAGCGCGCTCACCCGCGCCTTCGCCGGAGCCGTGATGTCGCGGATAGACAACGCGGCCTTCGCGGCCGCGGTGCGTGACGCCCTCGACGCGCGCCTCGCCCAATTGCTGGAGTCCCGTCCGTGAGCGTGGTTCGCGCACCCGCCGTGGTCGCTGTCGACCTCGACCGGCCGATCGACGTCGAGGCCGTGCGACGCGACTTCCCCATCCTCGCCCGCGAGGTGAACGGCAAACCGCTCTGTTACCTGGACAACGCCGCGTCCAGTCAGCGCCCGCGCGCGGTGATCGACGCCATTTCGCGCTACTACGAGACGTCGCACGCCAACGTGCATCGCGGCGTGCACCGGCTCAGCCAGGAGGCCACCGACCTGTTCGAGGGCGCGCGCGAAACGCTGCGGCGCTTCATCAATGCGCGCTCGACGCGCGAGATCATCTTCGTGCGCGGTACCACCGAGGCGATCAACCTCGTGGCACAGAGCCATGCTCGGCACCGCCTGCAGCCCGACGACGAGATCGTCATCTCCTGGCTCGAGCACCACGCCAACATCGTGCCATGGCAGATGGTGTGCGAGCAGACCGGCGCGAGGTTGCGCGTGATCCCGATCACCGTTTCCGGTGAAGTGGATTTCGAGGCGTTCCTCGGGTTGCTCAATGAACGCACCCGCCTGCTCGCCCTCGCCCACGTCTCGAACGCGCTCGGCACCGTGGTTCCGGTCGACGATTTCATCCGCGAGGCGAAGCGGCGCGGGATCCCGGTGCTGCTGGACGGCGCTCAGGCCGTCCCGCACATGGCCGTGGACGTGCAGGCGCTCGGCTGCGATTTCTACTGCTTCTCCGGCCACAAGATGTGCGGCCCGACGGGCATCGGCGTGCTGTACGGCCGCGAGGCGCTGCTCGAGGCCATGCCGCCGTGGCAGGGCGGCGGCGACATGATCCTGGCGGTGAGCTTCGAGCGCACCCTCTACAACGGGCTGCCGTACAAGTTCGAGGCCGGCACGCCGCACATCGCCGGCGCAATCGGCCTCGCCCGGGCCGTCGAGTACCTGCAGTCCCTCGGGCTCGAGCGCATCGCCACCGCCGAGCACGAGCTGCTCAGGTACGCGACCGCGTGCCTCGCGGAGGTCCCGGGCCTCGAGATCGTTGGCACGGCCCCGGAGAAGGCCGCCGTGGTGTCGTTCACGGTGGCAGGCGTGCACCCGCACGACCTCGGCACCATCCTCGACTCCGAGGGCGTGGCGATCCGCACGGGCCACCATTGCGCCATGCCGGTCATGGAATTCTTCGGCGTGCCCGCCACGGCGCGCGCCTCGTTCGCCTTCTACAACACGCGCGCCGAGATCGACCGCCTCGTGAGCGCGCTGCACGTGGCGCAGGAGATGCTCGCCTGATGGACCTCAAGGACCTCTACCGCGACGTGATCGTCGATCACAATCGCAAGCCGCGGAACTTCCGCCCCATGCCGGACGCCGACCGGCAGGCCGAGGGGTTCAATCCGCTGTGCGGCGACCGCCTGACGCTGTTCGTCAAACTCGACGGCGACCGGATCGGCGACGTCTCGTTCCAGGGCAGCGGCTGCGCCATCTCGGTCGCCTCCGCCTCGCTGCTCACCGAGAGCGTCAAGGGTCGCACCGTGGCCGAGGCCGAGCAGCTCTTCACACGCATGCACGAACTGCTGACGCTGGACGACGCGGTGGCCGATCCCGTGGCGCTCGGCAAGCTCGCCGCGCTCTCCGGCGTGCGTGAGTTCCCCGCGCGCGTGAAATGCGCGAGCCTCTGCTGGCACACGCTCGACGCTGCGCTGCACCGCGAGGCCGAGCCCGTTTCGACCGAGTGACGAACGACCCGGAGTAACGCCGTGTACCGATCCGACAACGAGCCTGTCACGCTGACCCGCGACGTGGACGCGGTCATCGTCCCGGCCGGCATGAACGTGAAGCTGCGCGCTGGCCAGCAAGGGTTCATCACCCAGGCGCTCGGCGGGAGCTTCACCGTGTACGTCGAGGGCAACCTGTTCCGCATCTCCGGGCACGATGCCGACGCTCTCGGCAAGGAGGCCGCGGACGTGCCGCACCTGCCGCCCAACGCCAGCGACGAGGACGTGCGGGAACTCGCCTGGCGGCAGATGAAGACCTGCTACGACCCGGAGATCCCGATCAACGTCGTCGATCTCGGCCTGGTCTACTCGTGCGACGTGCGCACCGACGAGAACGGCGACCGCGTCATCGACGTGAAGATGACCCTCACCGCGCCCGGTTGCGGCATGGGCGACGTGCTCGTGCAGGACGTGCGCGACAAGGTCGAGATCATCCCGACCGTGAAGCGGGTCGACGTCGAACTGGTGTTCGATCCACCGTGGAACCAGTCGATGATGTCCGAGGCCGCGCGGCTGCAGACGGGAATGATGTGAGCTGGGTCAGCGTCGCGCCCGCGGCGTCCATCGCTCCGGGCGACCATGCCAGCGTCGAACTCGCCGACGGCTTCGTCGCCGTCTTCAACGTGGACGGTGAGTTCTTCGCGATCGACGACGTCTGCACACATGACGGCGGCGGGCTCGCCGGCGGTGGCATCGAGGACCACCAGGTGATCTGCCCGCGCCACGGCGCGCGCTTCTGCCTGCGCACTGGCAAGGCGCTCACGCCGCCGGCCTACGAGCCCGTGCGACGCTACGCGACCCGCGTGGTGGACGGGGTGGTCGAGGTCGAGGACACGCCGTGAGGCGCCTCACGCTCGTCAGGCACGCCAAATCGGACTGGTCGCTGCCCGGCCAGAACGACTGGGACCGTCCGCTGAACAAGCGCGGCCAGCGCGACGCGCCCGAGATGGCGCGGCGGCTGCGCTCGCGGCGCCTCCGTCCGGACCTGATCCTCTCGAGCCCGGCGGTGCGCGCGCTCACCACTGCCACCGTGATGGCCCGCGAGCTCAAGGTAGCCGCGGTGCACGTGCTGCAGGACGAACGCCTGTACCTCGCCTCGCCCACCGACCTGCTCGCTGTGATCCGCGAACGGGGCGGCGAGGCGCAGCACCTCATGGTGTTCGGCCACAATCCCGGCCTGACCGATTGCGCCAACCGCCTGTCCGCCGACGATCACATCGACAACCTGCCCACGTGCGGCATATTCACGGCGCAGTTCGACCTGCAAGCCTGGGACGAGCTTGGCTGGCGCGGCGGCCAGCAGGTCGAGTTCGACTATCCGAAGAACCCGCCCTAGCCGCGGCCGAACACCGGGATCGAAGCGCCGGTCACGGCGCGCGCGGCATCCGATGCCAGGAACAGGATCACCTCGGCGATGGCCTCGGGAGCCACCCAGCGGCTGAAATCCGCTTCCGGCATGTCGGCGCGGTTGCGAGGAGTGTCGATGACACCGGGCAGGATCGCGTTCACCGTGATGCCACGGTCCTTCACTTCCTCGGCCAGGCTCTCGGTGAGCCGCTGCACCCCGGCCTTCGAAGCCGTGTAGGCGCCCATACCCGCCCCAGCGCGCGCCGCGGCTGCGCCGGCGCCGATGTTGATGATGCTGCCGCGGCCACGCTCGAGCATCGCGGGCAACGCCGCCTTGCAGCAGACGACCGCCGTGCGCAGGTTCATCGTGTAGAGCTCGTCCCACGTCTCCGGGTCGCCATCCTCGAGCTTCTCCCACCGGAAGCCGCCGGCGATGTTGACCAGCACGTCGATGCAGCCGAAACGCGTGGCGGTTGCAGCCATCACCCGCCTCGTGGCCTCCATGTCACTCAGGTCCACGCTGCCGAACAGCAGCGGCGCGGTACCGAGCTTCCCACGGATGACGGGCGGCGGCTGCGGCGTGACATCGAGCAGCGCGAGGCGCGCGTCGCGGTCCGCAAAGGCGGCCGCCACGGCGCGGCCCAGCGCGCCGAAGGCCCCGGTGACGACGACGACCTTCCCGGTTGTGCTCATGGCTGCCACTCCGGTTGGGAAAGCGGTTAGTGGTCACTAACCGCTGTGCTCAGCATTCCGGTACGTTGACCGCCAGCCCGCCCTGGCTGGTCTCCTTGTAGATCACCGACATGTCGCTGCCGGTCTGGCGCATGGTGGCGATCACCTGGTCGAGCGTCACCTTGTGCGAGCCGTCGCCACGCATTGCGAGGCGTGCGGCATTGATCGCCTTCACCGCGCCCATGGCGTTGCGCTCGATGCACGGGATCTGCACCAGTCCCGCGATCGGGTCGCAGGTCAGGCCGAGGTTGTGCTCCATGCCGATCTCGGCGGCGTTCTCGACCTGCGAGTTGGTGCCGTTCAGCGCCGCGACCAGTCCGGCGGCCGCCATCGAGCAGGCCACGCCCACTTCGCCCTGGCAGCCCATCTCGGCTCCGGAAATCGAAGCATTGCGCTTGTAGAGCATGCCGATCGCGCCTGCCACCAGCAGGAACCGCACGACGCCCTTGTCGCTCGCGCCCGGCTCGAACCGCCGGTAATAGGCCAGCACGGCCGGGACGATGCCGGCGGCGCCGTTGGTCGGCGCGGTGACCACGCGGCCGCCCGCCGCGTTTTCCTCGTTCACCGCGAGCGCAAAGGCATTCACCCAGTCCATGACGTCGAGCGGCCGGTGTTCGGCCGCCTCGATCAGCATGCGGTGCAGGCGCGCGGCGCGGCGCTTCACCTTGAGCACGCCGGGCAGCAGGCCGGTGCCCTTGAAGCCGCGCTCGATGCAGCCGTTCATGACCGCCCAGATGCGCAGCAGCGTGGCGGTGGTCTCGGCTTCCGGGCGGAATGCCCGTTCGTTGGCCAGCACCAGTTCATGCAGGTCGAGTCCGTGCTCGCGGCAGGCGGCCAGCAGCTCACGCGCGGACTCGAACGGGTACGGCACGGTCGCATCCGAGCCGCCACCGGCCATCTGGCCGAACTCCGCTGCGCGCACGATGAACCCGCCGCCGGTCGAGTAGAACTCCTCGCGGTGCAGCACGCCGCCATCCGACGCGAGCGCCGTGAAGCGCAGGCCGTTGGTGTGCAGCGTCAGCGTCTGGTCGCGATGCAGCAGCAGGTCCAGCGGCTCGTCGAACTCGATCTCGCGCTCGCCGCCGAGCCTGAGACGGCCCGTGGATCGGATGCGCGACAGCGTCGCGTCGATCGTCTCGGGCTCGACCTCGTCCGGCCGGTGCCCTTCCAGGCCGAGCAGCACCGCCCGGTCGGTGCAGTGGCCGAGGCCCGTGAGCGCCAGCGAACCGTACAGCTGCACGCCGACCCTCTCCGTTCGCTCGAGCAGCGCGAGACGCGCGAGGTCCCCGACGAAAGCGCAGGCCGCGTTCATCGGTCCCATCGTGTGCGAACTCGACGGACCGATGCCGACCTTGAAGATGTCGAGGACGCTGAGCGCCATGGGCGACACCCTACTCCATCGCGAGCAGCGACGTTACTTCGTCTCGTAGATCAGGCCGATGGTCGTGAGTGTGTCCGTCTTCTCGGTGCCTGCCGGCACGTCGGTGTTGTGGCGGACCTGGTAGCCGAGCCGCAGCGCAAGCGTACCGTTGATCGAGACCTCGAGACCGAGGTCGTTCTGCAGGTAGGTGTTGTCGGACCCGGTCTCCACCAGGAAGCGCTCGACGAGCTTGGTGGTCTCGGTGAACTGGTGATCGAGGCCGAGGTCGCCGCGGAAGATCACGCCGTCCTCGGATTCGCCCGTGTCGTTGAACTCCGCGAAGCGATAGCCGGGGCCGCCCTGCACCCAGAACTTGGTACGGTCGTTGTCGATGATCTTGTAACCGAGACCGCCCGACAGCGAGGTCTGAAAGTCGTAGGCGCTGAAGCGGTCGTCTTCATAACGGGCGGCGCCGAAGGCGTAGGCGCGGTCCGTGAACAGGTACTGTGTCTGCCCGCGGACTTCCCAGCGCTGGGCGGTGGTGGTCCCGCTGTCGCTGCCGTAGTTGCCGGCAAACCCGAGCGTGTGGGTCCACTGGTCGTAGGTGCCCGTGAACCCGAGCGCGGCATTCACCGCCTCGGTTTCGCTGTTGCCGCTCGCGAAAGAGCCGCCGATTTCACCCTTGGTGTTCCAGTCGGCCAGCGCGGCGCTACTCATGCCCGACATCGCGACCGCGACCAGGCCCACAACCAGTTTCCGAGTCATTCCGATGCTCCTGAGATAATGACTGCCCGTACCGGGGGGGGTGAATTATAGCCGACGGCCCCGCCCCCCTTGCCGGCCGTGTTGCTACCCGCGGACAATTTCCAGCCTGCAAGATGAGGACTCCAGATGGCGGAAGCACCTTACAAGATCGTGGCCACTGAGCAGAACTTCGCACAGGCGGTGATCGAGGCGTCCGCCCAGCAACCCGTGCTGGTGGACTTCTGGGCACCGTGGTGCGGCCCCTGCCGGACCCTGATGCCCATGCTCGACCGCATCGCGGACGACTACGGCGGACGCTTCACGCTCGCCAAGGTGAACACCGACGAGGCGCAAGGCATCGCCGGCCACTTCGGCATCCGCAGCATTCCCACCGTGATGCTGTTCCACCGCGGCCAGGTCGTCGAGCAGTTCGTCGGCGTCCAGCCGGAGGCCGCGATCCGCGCCATGCTGGACAAGCACCTGGGCGGTGCGGCAGAGCCCGACGGCATGCAGGCCCTGCTCGACCGGGCAGCCACCCAACTCGAGCGCCGCGACGTCGCCGCCGCGGCGGAGGCGATCCGCGAGGTCGCGACGGCGGCAGCCGACCACCCGGCGCTCCGTGTGCTGCGCGCACAACTGGCATTCGTCGAGGCCGCCAACGCCCTGCCGGACGTCCCGGCCCTGCGCGCCCGCCTCGAGCGGGACCCGGCGGATCACGCCGCGCGCCACGCACTCGCGGCGCACCATGTCCTCGCCGGCGACTACGCCACGGCCCTCACGGAGTGGCTCGAGCTGATGCGCCGTGACCGCCGCTATGGAGACGAACTGGCTCGCCGCAGCCTGCTCATGGCGTTCGACGCGCTGGGCGAGGGACACGAGCTGGTGCTGGCCACCCGGCGGCGGATGGCGAGCCTCCTGCACTGAAACCGGCCGGCCGCGAATACGTGAGCCTACGCTCTTGCCCGCTCGGTGCGACCGAAGTATAAGTCGCGCGAACGGCGGCCGTGGGGAGCTCCGGGGTTTTTCGATGAGCGAGAAGCCTGAATCCGAAGGATTCGAGGACGAAGAGGGTGAAGACGTCGCCGGCGACGAGGAGTCGCTCGACGTCGATCGCCTTATGCAGGACCTCGACAAACGCAAGCGCGGGGCGGCGCGCGGAGCGGAGCCGGCGTGGCGCAAGCTCGAGCGCCTGCGCGAGCAGAAGCGCACCTCGGAGCTGCTGCTCGACTTCGACGACTACGACATCGACGACCGCAAGCCACCGCGCAGGCGTCAGTGAAAGTCGCGCGACGGGGCGTTGAACGTCCCGAGCCAGTGCGACAGGTCGGCGAGCCGGTGCGCGATCACGTGCCGCACCTCCCCTTCCACCTGCAGCTCGCCCGCCACGGCCATCAGCCTCGAGCCCACCAGCGCGCGACGCTGGCGTTCGGCCACGTCGCGCCACACGATCAGGTTGATGCTGCCGGTCTCGTCCTCGAGCGTCACGAAGGTGACGCCCTGCGCGCTGCCCGGCCGCTGCCGCGTGATGACGAGGCCCACCGTGCGCACGGCGGCACCCGGCGGCAGTTCGCGCAGCCGGGACGCCGGCACGAGGCCGCGCGCGTCGAAGCGCGGACGCAGCAGCGCGAGCGGATGGCGGCGCAGCGTGAGGCCGGTATGCGCGTAATCCGCGACGATGTCCTCGCCCTCGCACGGCGCACGCAGCAGCGGAATGCCCTCGGCGATGCGCGGCTCCGGGAGGATTTCGAGGGGCGGCTCGACGCCCGCGACGCTCCACGCGGCCCGGTGGCGATGGCCCGCCAGTGACTCGAGCGCGCCGGCCGCGGCGAGGCAGCCGAGCTCGCGACGGTCGAGTCGTGCCCGGGCCGCGAGCGCCTGCACGTCGGCGAACCCTCCCTGGCCGCGGGCGGCCACGAGCCGCCGCGCCGCCGCCTCGTTGAAACCCTTCGCGAGCCTCAGGCCGAGCCGCAGCGCCGGTTCGCCGTCCGCGCTCCGCTCGAGCGTGCAGTCCCAGTCGCTCGCGTACACGTCCAGCGGGCGCACTTGGACGCCGTGGCGACGGGCGTCCTGCACGAGTTGCGAGGGCGCGTAGAACCCCATCGGCTGGCTGTTGACGAGCGCCGCGGCGAATGCCGCCGGCTCGTGGCGCTTGAGCCACGCCGAGACGTACACCAGCAGGGCGAAGCTCGCGGCGTGCGATTCCGGGAAGCCGTATTCGCCGAAGCCGAGGATCTGCTGGAAGATGCGCTGGGCGAAATCTTCCGCGTAGCCGCGCTCGCGCATGCCGCGGACCAGCCGCTCCTCGAAGTGGCCCAGCCCCCCCTTGCGCTTCCACGCCGCCATGGCACGCCTGAGCGCATCCGCCTCGCCCGGCGTGAACCCGGCCGCGACGATCGCGAGCTGCATCACCTGCTCCTGGAAGATCGGCACCCCGAGCGTGCGCTTCAGCACGCCCTCGACTTCAGCGCTCGGGTACGTGACGGGCTCGAGCCCGCTCCTTCTGCGCAGATAGGGGTGGACCATGTCCCCCTGGATCGGACCCGGGCGGATGATCGCCACCTCGATCACGAGGTCGTAGTAGGTGCGCGGCCTGAGCCGCGGCAGCATCGCCATCTGCGCGCGCGACTCGATCTGGAACACGCCCACGGTGTCCGCATGCCCGATCATGTCGTACACGGACGGATCCTCCGCCGGGACCGTCGCGAGCGTCCAGCGCGTGCCGCGGTAACCCTCGACGAGGTCGAAGGCGCGGCGGATTGCGGTCAGCATGCCGAGGCCGAGCACGTCCACCTTCAGCAGCCCGAGCGCGTCGAGGTCGTCCTTGTCCCATTGGATGACGGTGCGGTCGGGCATCGCAGCGTTCTCGACCGGCACCAGTTCCTCGAGCAGGTCGCGCGCGATGACGAACCCGCCCACGTGCTGCGACAAGTGCCGCGGAAAGCCGAGCAGAGCGCGGGCGAGCGCGAGCACGCGGGTGAGCACGGGGTTCGCGGGATCGAGGCCGACGTCGCGCACGCGCTCCTCGCTGACCTGAGCGCCGTCCCACCACTGCATGGAGCGGGCGAGCGCGTTGACCTGCAGCGGGTCGAGTCCCATCGCCCGTGCCACGTCGCGCAGCGCGCTGCGCGGGCGGTAGCAGATCACCGTGGCGGCGAGCGCGGCGCGCTGTCGGCCGTATTTTGCGTACAGGTACTGGATGACCTCCTCGCGCCGCTCGTGCTCGAAATCCACGTCGATGTCGGGCGGCTCGTTGCGCTCGCGCGAGATGAACCGCTCGAACAGCATCTGACTGCGCGCCGGGTCCACCTCCGTGATGCCGAGGCAGTAGCACACCGCAGAGTTCGCCGCCGACCCGCGGCCCTGGCAGAGGATGCCGCGGGAGCGGGCGTAGCACACCACGTCGTGCACCGTGAGGAAGTACGCCTCGTAGCGCAGCTCGCGGATGAGCTCGATCTCGTGCTCGATGAGGGCGCGCGCGGACGCGGGGGTGCCCTGCGGCCAGCGCCGGCGCTCGCCCTCTTCCGTCAACCGGCGCAGCCAGCTCGCCGGCGTCTCGCCCTCCGGCACGATCTCGCGGGGATATTCGTAGCGCAGCTCGTCGAGCGAGAACGCGCAGCGCGCGGCGACGTCGAGCGTGGCGGCCAGCAGTTCGGCCGGATAGAGCTCCTGCAGCCGCGGCAGCGGGCGCAGGTGACGTTCGCCGTTCGGGAACAGCGCATAGCCCACCTGCTCCACCGGCACGCCGAGGCGCGTGGCGGTGAGCACGTCCTGCAGCGCGCGCCGGCCGCGCGCGTGCATGTGCACGTCGCCCGCGGCGACCAGCGGCAATCCAGCTTCGCGCCCGAGCTGCTGCAGCGACTCGAGGCGCCGGCGGTCCTGACCAGTGGTGAGCAGTTCCACCGCGATCCACAGCCGGCCCGGGAAGCAGCGTCGGAGCCAGGTGGCTTCCGAGGGATCGGGCTGGGCGCCGGGGAGCCAGAGGGCCAGCAGGCCAGAAGCGGTTAGCGGACAGCGGTTAGCGGTTGGTGAAGAGGCCGACGGTGTCGGCCATTCCGCTTCTTCACTAACCTCCAACCGCTGATCACTGATCACTTGCTCTGCGAAGTCGCTGCGGGTGAGACTGTAGCTTCCTTTCGGCGCGGCGCGCCGGGCCCGCGTGATCAATCGGCAGAGTTCGCCGTAACCGCGGCGGTCGGTCGCGAGCAGCACACAGCGCAAGCCGTCCTCGAAATGGAACTCACTGCCGATGATGAGCTTGAGCCCGTGCTCGCGGGCCGCAACGTGCGCGCGCACCGCGCCGGCCACGGAGCACTCGTCAGTCAGCGCGAGCGCCTTGTAACCGAGGGCCGCTGCGCGCGCGACGATCTCCTCCGGGTGCGACGCGCCGCGCAGGAAGCTGAAATTGCTGAGACAGTGCAGCTCGGCATAGTCCATGCGCCACGCTCCTCCGGCGCGCCGACTCAGCCGAACACGCCATGCAGGAACCAGAGATCGGAA
>Ga0209450_10000435_pt1 | contig 21465 bp, 16 predicted proteins | sample FrelakmetLWP11LW_FD_187149 | JGI IMG/M metagenome (GOLD analysis project Ga0209450, IMG submission 187149) | Freshwater lake sediment microbial communities from the University of Notre Dame, USA, for methane emissions studies - LWP11 LW (SPAdes)... | ecosystem: Environmental > Aquatic >...
GCTGAAAATATTGAAGCACGCCCTTTGTGGAAGCCGATGCATCTTCAACCGGTTTTCGAGGTTGAAGCAAGTAAGGCGGGGAAAGTGAGAAAAGCTAAGGGCAAATACAAAGCAAGAGTGGTACGGAGAAGAGTAGCCGAAGATCTGTTCAACCGTGGCCTCTGCCTTCCTTCGGGCACTGCCATGACTGAATCCGACCACGACCGCGTCATCTCCACCATCCGCCGTTGCCGCAAATAACCGCTTTACCCATTTTCGCCTTAAGCAGAAATGGGTAATTCGCCCCCAAGGGCTGTGTGGTCCTCTCTGGCATTTTGAACTTCACCACGCTTTCCGTACCCCGACTTCATCACCGTAAAACTTCTTGTTACCCATTTCCGCGTTGAGCACTTTTGGGTAAATCAGTACCCGTATCTGCATGTGCTTATTGGTCTGCTGGGAGTTTGTGGCTCCGTGGTTTACCCACCTCGGGCGGGCTCCGACCCCTTGCCTCTTGCCCCTTTACCCGTTTTCGCTTTGAGCGCTTTTGGGTAACTTCGGCTTTGTCTCTGCTGTCCATTGTTGCGATTGTTTCGTCATTTACAGCCGCTCCCCGGTTTACCCGGCTCTGGCGCGGCTTGCCCTTTGTGGGTATGGTGGCTTTACCCGCCGTAAGTTGGACGGTTTATCTGTCTCTCGTGTTGTCCAACCATCTTAACCTCTCTTTACCCATTTCCGCTTTAAGCAGAAATGGGTAACCCTGAACTGTTTGCTTGTTATGCCGTTTTTGACTATCCTTGCTCAAGGCAGCATTGGGTAACAGGCCTCCTTGCCGTGCACCGTCTGGACGTCTTTAAAGCCTTTCTATGGATCCGATCGAATTGATCAAAACAGGAAGAATCAAGCGGTATTTCAGGGCAACAAAGAAACTGAATGTCCCCAGATTGGTTTTTCACATTACGCAAAGGGCCGCCGGCAAAGAACCCCTGTTTGTCGAAGACAGTGACTATCTGTTCATGCTCTGGCTAATGAAAGAGATGTCTGCGAGTCATTCGCTGAGAATGTATGCGTTCTGCCTGATGCCCAACCATACGCACTTTCTCATGAGCACGACGGAACAAAATCTCTACGATGCCATGCGGGATTTGTTCTCAAGATACGCGATGAGGTTCAACAAAAAATATGAAAGAAAAGGCCATTTGTTCGGAGGACCTTACCGCCAGGCGACATGCCTGGATGACAGTTATCTGCTTGCTGCGTCCTTATACATCCACCTCAACCCCGTGAGAGCTGGTTTGGCAGCTGACCCTTTGAGCTATCGCTGGTCTTCCTGCCGGTTATATTGCACCGAACGCGATCGGCAATCTTTTGTGGATCCGAATTTTGTCTTGAGCATTCTGCCGGAGGATGGTGGCAGGAAGAAAAGGTATAAGCTGCTTATGAAAAAGGGCATGGAGCTGATATCAGGACATTTACTGGAGAAGCATGATGCCATTGAGAACTTGAGATCACAGCTGGCTGCCGACTTTCCATCCGTCTTTGCCTTGGTAGCAAAAGCGAGACGAGTAGCAGCGCAGGCGCGCATCCAGGTTTTGAGTATGGAAGAGATAGAAGAGCTGACGACCGAGGCGAAAAGTGGCGTGCGTGCGGCAAGTCCGGAGAGCAGAAAGGCGAAAAAGTTCTTAATAGAGCAGCTGATTGCCCGTGGCTACAAGAGAAGGGAGATCGCAGAGCAGTTGGGCATGTCCAGAAAAACAGTATACAACCTCTCAAAATAGCGCCCGGTGAAGATCACTTAAAAACTTACCCATTTCTGCTCAAGGCAGTTTGGGTAAGAGATGGGGAGGGCATCCCGTGTTTTTGTCGATGCAGATCGAGAGAGCACAATATTTTGTCTTGGTTTTGCATTCCCCGACTTGGCCGATAGCCTTTTGTGTGTTAGGCTCCGGGTGCCTGTGATGGATCATGACGAGACACATTTATAAAAACTTCCTCATTGTTCTTGCGATCGACGTGTTCCTTGTCGCGTTTGCGTGGTATTTTGCCAATCTCCTGCGCTTCAATTTCGACATTCCGCTTGACAGCATGGCCGCGATCACCCGCCTCGTGCCGATTATCCTGGGCACCAAGTTGGTGATCTTCTACCTGTTCGACCTCTACAAGGGCATGTGGAGGTACACGAGCATGGTTGATCTCCTCAACATCATCAAGGCTTCGGGCATCAGTTCTCTGCTCGTCGTGACTTTGGTGGCCTTCACTCACGGTCTTGCAGGTTTTGCCCGAGCGGCATTCATCATTGACTGGGGGCTGACGATCTTCCTGATCGCCGGGTACAGGCTGGGCATTCGACTTTACTTCTGGCTCGGGCCCAAGGATCGACTCAGCAGTTTCCGATTCTTAACCCTCTTCAAGTTGAAGAAGGGCGGAAGAAGCGGCGCCAAGAAGCTCCTGATTCTGGGCGCAGGGGACTGCGGCGAAAAGATCTACCGCGAGATCCAGGACAACGCAGGTCTGCGCTACGAGGTGGTAGGCTTTCTCGACGACGATCTCACCAAAGTGGGGAAGCTCCTTCACGGGGTGCCCATCCTGGGGACTACGTCGGAACTGAAGAGCTTTGCCCAGAGGATTGGGGCCGAGGAAACCCTCATTGCCATACCTTCAGCGACATCGGCGCAGATGCGTGCTCTCGTGGCTCGCTGTGAGGAAAGCGGCCTTCCGTCCAAAACGGTTCCCGGAATGGGGGAACTGATCGATGGGAAGGTGAGCGTCAAAGCCATCCGCGATGTCGACTACCGGGACCTCCTGGGCCGTGAGGTGATCCGGCTCGATGAAGACCGCATTGCAGCGTATCTGCAGAAAGCCAGGGTGCTCGTGACCGGGGCAGGGGGATCGATTGGTTCCGAGCTGTGCCGGCAGATCTGCCGTTTCAATCCTGCTTGTTTAATCCTTTATGATCGAGCGGAGAGCCCTCTTTATGAAATCGACCTGGAGCTGCGCACAGACTATCCGGAGGCCAAGGTGGTGCCCGTTCTCGGGGACATCCGGGATCGGAGCCAGCTGTCCAGAGCACTTTCCGACTACCAGCCACAGGTTGTTTTCCATGCCGCAGCGTACAAGCACGTGCCCATGATGGAGCTCCAGCCCTGGAAGGCTGTGAAAAACAATATCCTGGGAACCCGCCACGTAATGGATCTTTCCAGGGAGCATGGTGTGGAGAGATTCGTGCTTGTTTCCACCGACAAAGCGGTCCGTCCGGTCAATGTCATGGGCGCTTCAAAGAGAGTGGCGGAGCTTCTGGTACAAAACCAGAACGGGTGTGATTCGGCGAGGACAAAATTCATCACCGTTCGCTTCGGCAATGTGGTAGGCAGCGTAGGGAGTGTGGTGCCCCTGTTCAAGAAGCAGATTGAAAGGGGAGGCCCGGTTACGGTGACGCACCCGGACGTGACTCGGTACTTCATGACCATTCCCGAAGCTTGCCAGCTGATTTTGCAGGCCGGCGCCATGGGGGAAGGCGGTGAGATATTTATTCTCGACATGGGCACCCCCGTCAGAATTGTGGACATGGCTAGAGACCTCATACGTCTTTCCGGTTTTGAGCCGGCCGTGGACATCAAGATCGAATACGTCGGGCTGAGGCCGGGCGAGAAACTTTTCGAAGAGCTCATCACCAGCGGGGAAGGCATCGTCCCGACGAATCATGAGAAAATCATGGTCCTTCGCGGGAAAACCTGCGATCAGGAGCGCTTGAACGTGGTCATCGAGGAACTGACAAAGCTCGCTGTGGAGCAAAACGGTGCGGGCATCCGGGCGAAGCTCCAGGAGATTGTGGAAGACTATCGCCCTGCTGCGTAGGGGCGAGAAAGGCGAAAACCTGAAAGGCCTATCTCTCACAGAGTCACCAGAGAAGACACAGAGAAAAACATAACAATAGCTTTGAGGGAACCCATGAAAGGTGAAAAAAGATATTTTATAATCGGACTGGTGATCGGGATTCTTTTGTCCGGAGGCTTCTTCTATTATTTCGCTCCCCGTTACACGACAGTGAAATCAGGGGATACGATGCTCAGACAGGATACCTGGACAGGACGATCCTGGAGATTTGTGGACAACGAATGGAAGTCCATCGTGGGCGTCAACCGCGATTGGGAGAGCATCGACAGAGCCCTTCTTTCCGCCCTCCGCATCCCCTTTGCCGAAGTCAACACGGACGCGGCACTGAAACAGCTGCAGGAAAAGCATCCTGTCCTCAAAGGCCTCCCGAACGACGAACTCCTCGAACGGATCAAGCTGGTCTATTCCAGGCAGGTTCTCGTCAACATGTATCTGGATAGCTTTGTCAAAATGGAACAACAAGGGAAATAAGAAGAAGCGAGAAAGACGAGAAAGGTTATCTCTCACAGAGCCACCCGCCTTCACCGTTGGCTACGGCGGGGCAAGCAGAGAAGACGCGGAGAAAACCATTTTGCCTATAAAACTAATAACACCCTCTTCTTCCTCTGTGGCTCGAGCGACCCGAAGGGGAGCGGGCGTGAGACAAAAGTGCATCGGCCGCTCACGGCCAACGGACAGCGGATAACGGACAACCTCCCCTTCGTTCAGGTTGACAAAGGGGGGAGGGGAGGTTAATTTGTGGAAATTTTGAAACGCATGAAAGGAGATTGGGCATGGCGGATTTACTCCAAGTCACCGATGAAACCTTTGAGGCAGAGATCTTGAAGTCAGAGCTCCCTGCAATGGTCGATTTCTGGGCGGAATGGTGCGGGCCCTGCCGAATGGTGGGTCCTTCGGTTGAAGAACTGGCCAACCAGTACAAGGGCAAGATCAAGATCGCCAAGATGGACGTGGACAAGAACAGGCAGACCCCAGGGAAGTTCGGCATCCGGAACATCCCGACCCTGCTCCTGTTCAAAGGCGGGCAGCTCGCTCAGACCATTATCGGTGCGCAGCCCAAGGCTTACATCGAAGGGGAGCTGAAAAAACTTTTGTAGGAGCAGACAGAACCAAAATCGAAGAGCAACGCAATCACGAAAGCACGAAAGGACGAAAGCACGAAGGAAGGGGGGTTATATAAAAACCAATTCCTTTTTCGTGTTTTCCAGTTTTCGTGTTTTCGTGATGACTTCTTAGGTTTTTATTCTGTCTTCTGACTCCAGTATTCTTTGTTGGTGCCCATGTACGACGTCATCATTATCGGAGGAGGGCCGGCAGGTCTCACTGCCGGGCTTTACAATGCCAGAGCCCGGTTGAACGTGCTGCTCCTGGAGCGCCTTGCCCCTGGCGGGCAGGTGCTGACCACGGACTCGGTCGAGAACTACCCCGGGTTTCCTGACGGCGTATCCGGATTCGAGCTGATGGACCGGATGAAGACCCAGGCTGAGAAATTCGGCCTCAAGATCCGGAGCGAAGACGTGACCGGCCTGGAACTCTCCCCGAAGCGCAAGGCGGTGTTGACCGGCGGAGGACCGCTGGAAACCAAGGCGATCATTCTGTGCTGCGGTGCCACTTGGAAAAAACTCGGGGTCGAAGGCGAAGACCAGCTCATGGGCAAAGGGGTCTCCTTTTGCGCCACCTGTGACGGGCCTTTTTACAGAGATCAGGAGGTCGCCGTGATCGGCGGCGGCGACACCGCCGTGGAGGAGGCCATTTTCCTGACGCGCTTTGTGAGCAAAGTCCATCTCGTGCACCGAAGGGACAAGCTGAGAGCAACAAAAGTGCTGCAGGAGCGGGCCATGTCCCACGGAAAGATAGAATTCATCTGGGATTCCGTTCCGGTGAAAATCCTGGGGGAGAAAGGCGTCGAGGGAGTTGAACTGAAGAACGTGAAGACCCAGAGCGTGTTCCGAAAAAACGTGCAAGGGGTCTTCGTCTTTATCGGTACCCTGCCCAACACGGACATCGTCAAGGGGCTGATCCGGCTCGACGAGAACGGGTTCGTGGTGACGGATGACAACATGCAGACCTCCGTTCAAGGGGTGTTTGCGGCAGGAGACATCCGCTCCAAACTGTTCAGGCAGATTTCAACGGCCGTAGGGGAAGGGGCGACTGCATCCTATGCTGTGGAAAAATACCTGGAGAATTTTGCGGGTTGATCAAATACGTCCAAGAAAGACAAAGGAGCATGCTATGAACCCAAGGCCTGTGCCGGTCAGAACCGTTCTCGCGGCGATCATGCTTCTTGTTCTTTTGAACGGGTGTTCAACCATAGATTCGCTTCTTGGCCGGGAAGGGGAGGACGAGACGGATGCCGGCGAACTCATGAGCCAGGGCAATGAGGATCTCAGCCAGGGACGCTACAAAGACGCGGTGGATGCCTTCCAGAAGATCAAGGACAGATTTCCCTACAGCAAACACGCGGTGGGCGCGGAGTTGAAGATGGCGGATGCCCTGTACCTGCAGGAAGAGTATGAGCTGGCTTACATCGCCTACGATGAGTTCGAGAAACTCCACCCCAAGCACAAAGACATGCCTTACGTCATCTACCAGAAAGGAATGTCCAACTTCAGCCAGGTCAAATCAAAGGACAGAGAGCAGGCTCACACGCTCAAGGCGAAAGAAGAATTTGAAAGGTTGATCAAAAGGTTCCCGAGAGACGAGTACGCCAACAAGGCGAGGAAGAACTTGCGGGAGTGCCTCATCTACCTCGCGGAATACGAGCTGCACGTAGCCAATTTCTACTACAAGCAGGGCAGGTACAGAGCCGCCCTGGGGAGGTACACGTACATCCTCAACAACTACCCGGACATGGGGCAGTATCAGGAGGCCATGGAAGGGATCACCCGGTGCAAAGACAAGCTTGCCAAGGAAACCGCCCAAGAAGGAACCGCGAAAAGCTTCTGGCCCTTCTCTATTTGGAAATGATCTCCCCCACCGACTCCAGAGCCTGACCCAGAAGTTCCGGCCGGCTCCCACCGCCCTGGGCCATGTCCGGACGGCCCCCTCCCTTACCCCCCAGCATTTCTGAAAGGCGGCTGATGATCTCGCCCGCTTTGAACCGGTTCACAAGATCCTTGGTGACCATGCAGAGAAGCATGGCCTTGTCGTCCTTTCGGGCTCCAAGGACGATAATGCCGGAATCGAGCTTTTCCTTAAAGCGGTCTGCAAAATCCCTCAGGTCTTTCGGAGAGTCGGCCTGCACTTCGCGGACCAGGACCCTGGCCCCTTTGATCTCTTTCACGCCGGAGAGAAGATCTTCAGACTGAGCGGATAGAAGCCTGGACTTGAGCGTTTCGATCTCCCGGTCCCTTTGCCTCTGTTCCTTGAGAAGCTTGTCGATCCGGTCGCGCAACTGCTCGGGGGATGTTTTGAGAAGGGCCGAAGCCTCCCTGAATTCGAACTCCTGATTCTGCACGTATTCAAGGGCGGCTTTTCCGGTGAGGGCCTCGATGCGGCGCACATTGGCGCCCACCGCGCTTTCGCTCACGATCTTGAAAAGCCCCACGTCTCCTGTTCTGCGGGTGTGGGTGCCCCCGCACAGCTCCATGCTCACCCCGTCCCCCACCTTGACGAGGCGAACGCTGTCCCCGTATCGTTCTTCGAAGATGGCCATGGCGCCTGTCTTCATCGCCTCATCCCGGGGCAGGATCGACGTGCTGAGAGGGAGATTCTCCCGGATGGTCCTGTTCACATGCTGCTCCACTTCCTTGAGCGTCTCGGCATCCACCTGGGCAAAGTGGCTGAAGTCGAAGCGGAACCTTTGAGGCGACACCAGGGAGCCGGCCTGCTTGACATGGGGCCCCAGGATCTCTCTCAGAGCCGCGTGGAGCAGGTGCGTTGCCGTGTGGTTGAGCGCCGTGGCCCTGCGCTCCTCTTCATTCACTCTGGCCTCCACCCGGGCGCCTGTGGATAAGGTGCCCTGCTCCACCACTCCGCGGTGAACCATGAAGGCCTCCATGAGTTTGACCGTGTGAGCGACCTGCATGCGCACCCCGTCGCCCACCAGCCAACCCTTGTCTCCCACCTGACCGCCTGCCTCTCCGTAGAAGGGAGTCCGGTCGAGCACCACCTCGACCTCTTCGCCTGCGCTGGCTGATCCTGCTTCCATCCCCCCCTTGAGAACAGCGACCACTTTCGAATCCGAAACCAGGCTCTCGTAACCCACGAAAGCGGTAGCCAGGCCCTGGCCGGAGAGCTTCTGGTAAACTTCCGGAACTTCTTCCTCTCCGCTTCCCTTCCAGGACTCCTGGGAAAGAGTCCTCTGCCGGCTCATGGCCTCGTCGTAACCCGACACGTCGACTCTCAGGCCTTCTTCCCTCGCCACATCCTGGACAATGTCAAGAGACAGGCCGTAGGTGTCGTAGAGCTTGAAGGCGACGCTTCCGGGGATGATCTCCTGTTTCTTGTCCTTCACTTCATTCACGTTGTCCATCAGCAGTTTCATGCCGAAGTGAAGCGTGTCGGCGAAGCGTTTCTCCTCGTTGAGCACAATGCCTTCGATAAAACTTCTGGAAGTCGCAAGATCGGGATAGTCCTCGCCCATGAGATCGATCACATGGCCGGCGACGTGGTGAAGGAAATCCTCCTTGATGCCGAGAACCTGGCCGAAGCGGATGGCCCTGCGGATGATTCTCCTGAGAACGTAGCCCCGGCCTTCGTTGGACGGGAGCACTCCGTCGCCGATCAGAAAAGCCAAAGCCCGGGCATGATCGGAAATGACCCGGAAGGAGACATCCTGTTTCGCGTGGTCCCCGTAATTCTTTTCGGCGATGTTTTCTATGCCGCGGATCAGGTCTTTGAAAAGATCGGTGTCATAGTTGGAGGTGACGCCCTGGACCACGGCTGAGATTCTCTCCAGGCCCATGCCGGTGTCGATGTTCGGCTTGGGAAGGGGCGTCAGCGTTCCGTCCGGGCTCCGATCGAACTGGGTGAACACAAGGTTCCAGATTTCCAGGTGCCGGTCGCAGTCGCAGTGGGGGCTGCAGTCGGGCCTGCCGCAGCCGACGCTCGGGCCCTGGTCGATCAGCACTTCCGAGCAGGGACCGCAGGGGCCTGTGTCCCCCATGGCCCAGAAATTGTCTTTTTCGCCGAGACGCACGATCCGCTCCGCAGGGACGCCGATCTGCTTCTCCCAGATCCCGTAGGCTTCGTCGTCGTCCTTGTACACGGAGGCCCAGAGCTTGTCCGCCGGAAGGCCGTAGACCTTGGTCAGAAGCTCCCATGCCCAGTGAATGGCTTCCACCTTGAAGTAGTCTCCGAAGGAGAAGTTGCCGAGCATCTCGAAGAAGGTGTGGTGCCGGCCGGTGTAACCGACGTTTTCGAGGTCATTGTGCTTGCCGCCCGCCCGCACGCATTTCTGTGAGGTCACGGCGCGGTTGTAGCTTCTTGTCTCTGTGCCGAGGTAGAGGCCCTTGAACTGCACCATGCCTGCATTGGTGAAAAGAAGACTCGGATCATCCCGTGGAATGAGGGAGGAACTTCTCACGAGCTCATGGCCGCGGCCTTTGAAGAAATCTAAAAAGGTGGACCGGATTTCTCTGAAGGACATGGAGTTCATTTGCCGTTGGCCTCCGGCTTCGGCTTTTTGAGGCCTGTTTTTTCTTTGATCAGGTCGACGACCTGGTTTCGGATGTCTTTATTTTCAATCAGGAACTTTTTCGCATTCTCCCTGCCCTGGCCCATTCTCTCCCCTTTGAAGGAATACCAGGCGCCGCTCTTCTCGACAATGTCAAAGGAGGTGCCCAGGTCGAGGATGTCTCCTTCCTTGGAAATGCCGGTGCCGTAGATAATGTCGAACTCGGCCTCTCTGAAAGGAGGCGCGATCTTGTTCTTCACCACCTTGACCCTGGTTCTGCTGCCGGTGACCGTCTCCCCCTCTTTGATCGCTCCGAGACGGCGAATGTCCAGGCGCTGAGACGCATAGAACTTGAGGGCGTTTCCGCCGGTGGTGGTTTCAGGGCTTCCGAACATGACGCCGATCTTCATGCGGATCTGGTTGATGAAAACGACGCAGGTCATGGATTTGTGGATGGTGGCCGTGAGCTTTCTCAAGGCCTGGGACATGAGCCTTGCCTGCAGGCCCACGTGCTGGTCGCCCATCTCCCCTTCCAGCTCCGCTCTCGGCACCAGCGCGGCGACCGAGTCGATGATGAGGGCGTCAATGCCCCCGCTTCGCACGAGGATCTCGGCAATGTCGAGCGCCTGCTCTCCGGTGTCGGGCTGGGACACGAGGAGGCTGTCCACGTCCACCCCCAGCCTGCGGGCATAGCCTATGTCCAGCGCGTGCTCGGCATCGATGTACGCGACGACACCCCCGGCGGCCTGGGCTTCGGCGCCGATGTGAAGCGCCAGCGTGGTCTTGCCCGACGCTTCAGGGCCGTAAATCTCCACGACCCTTCCCCTGGGGACTCCGCCGATGCCGAGGGCCAGATCCAGGGCCAGGGAACCGGTGGAGATCACCGGGATGTCCAGGACCTTGTCCACGTCCATTTTCATGATAGATCCACGGCCAAACTGCTTTTCTATCTGCGAAATGGCCTGCTCAACCGCCCTCTGCCTGTCCTGTTGCTCTGCCATGGTCGTGCCTCCAAAAGAAGTGCCTGAAGTGAACTAAAATGCCTAAAGTTATTGGAAAAAGTCAAAATACTCGAAGACAATTAGAATGTCAAAAAATCAAAACAGAAAACATGGAGAACCTTATCACGAAAGCACGAGAAGAAAGTGCCTAAAATGCCTAAAGTTAAAAACCAAGAAAAGCAAGACAAGAAGAGAGAAAATCTACGCTTCCCGCTGCCTACTTGTCACTGGTGATTGTTTACTGGCTACTGCCGCTGGAAAGAGGCCAGGATAACATCTTCGTGTACACGGCGCCACCGGGTTTGAGATCGCTCCTGAAGAGAACCAGTTCATCCAGGGTGCAAACCGGACTGGACAACTCCCCGTACTTCGCAAGCATCTGCTCCAGTTCCGTTGGCCTCTTGGCAGGCTTCTTGAATCTTCCAAGAGTGAGATGGGGCCTGAAGGCTCTCTCTTCCTCTTTGATTCCGAAAGGCGAAAGAGCGGCCTGAAGGTCGTCCCTGAAACGGGACATCCTCTCCAGGTCCCCGACAAGGCCCAGCCAGATCACCCTTGGGTTTCGGCTGTTGGGAAAACAGCCCATGGGCTTGAGGGAGATGCTGAAAGAGCCATGATTTACGCACACGGCGCCGAGCGACTCTCCCATCGAGGGGATCTGCTCAGATTGGACCCCGCCCAAAAAAACCACGGTCAGATGGATGAACTCCGGCCTGACCCAGCGAACATCGAGAGAGCTCTTCCGGGCCTCTCCTGAAACCCGGGTCACGATGGTCTTGATGTCTTCCGGCAGTTCAAAGGCCAGGAAGGAACGGATTTCCATGAAGGACCCTTCTCACCCAATCCAGCGCCATCACGGCGCTGTTCATTTTGTTTTGTTCTCTCTTTCCCCAGAAACGGTATTTGCCTGAAACAGTTTCACTCCCGAAGGCAAGTCCGATGTGAACCGTGCCCACAGGTTTTTCCTCTGTTCCTCCGTCAGGACCGGCAATGCCGGTGACGGCAAGTCCCAAGTCCGCCTTCAGCTCTCTTCTCACCCCTTCAGCCATCTCCCTGGCAACCGGGCCGCTCACCGCTCCATAAGTCTCGAGGGTCTGCCCGGAGACGCCGAGCAGGTCCATCTTGGCCTGATTGCTGTAGGCGATCACTCCTCCCAGAAAATAGCCGGAGCTGCCCGGAACATTGGTGAGGAGGTTTCCAACGAGGCCCCCTGTGCAGGATTCTGCAACGGAAAGGGCGAGCTTTCTCTGCAACAGTGCCTCTCCCACAACCCCCTCCATGGTCTGACCCCCTGTGGCGAAAATGAAAGATCCGACGCGGTTTCGAATTTCTCTTTCCATGGCGTCGAGCTCGCCGGCGACGCTCGGCTGATCTTCGCCCCGGAGGCTCAGGGTGATGTGATTTTCAGGGAACCGGGGATAGAACCCGAGAATGATGTTTCCCGACTTTCCAGGAAGATCGCTCAGCTTCTCTGCAATGCTCGGTTCGTTGAGCCCATAAAGTTTGAGGACCTTGTGCTTCAAGGTGGGGAGAACCGTGCATTGGAGCAGCAGGTCGGGAATCACGACCTCGTCCATCAGGAACCGCATCTGCTCAGGGACGCCGGGGAGGAAATAGAGGCGGACCCTGTTTTCAACCAGAGAGAAACCGCAGACGTTTTCCTTGGGGCACAGGATCTTCGCATCTTCAGGCATCCATGCCATCTTTTCGAAAGCACGGGACATCTTCAAGCCCCTGAGCGCCACATAGTCCTTGATCTGCTCATACATTTCCTCATCCAGGCACAGGGGGCGGTTGAGCGCAGAAGCGGCGATCTCGTTGGTGATGTCATCGTCGGTGGAGCCCAGACCTCCGGTGATGATCACGAACTGGGAATCCTTGAGGGCTTTTTGCAGGGCCTTGGAAATGCTCTCCTGGTCATCTCCCACCGAGGTGACGCGGATCACTCTGAGCCCGGTGGCTGTGAGCCTGCCCGCTGCGTACCAGGAATTGAGATCAACGACCCTGCCCGAAATCAGTTCGTCGCCTATCGTGATGATTTCACCGTACATCCTTCCCAGCTCTCCGTTCAGATCAAAGCCTTGGCCAAAATGCAAAAGAAAAACCAATCACGAAACCACGAAAATTGGAAACCACGAAAAAAACTATCATGATTATTCTTTCGTGCTTCCATCCTTTCGTGTTTTCGTGATTGCCCTCTGGGTTTGTCTCTTCCTCTAGGCCGAGCTGCTACACAAGAACCAAAGCAATCAAGCGGAGGCAGACGTTCCCATACACCCCTGCCAGCAGGTCATCCAGCACAATGCCGGCGCCGCCCCCAATCTTTTCCAATCGCCTGATGGGGTAGGGTTTCAGTATATCAAAAAGGCGGAACAGGATAAAACCCAAACAGAGATTGAACGGTGTTGCCGGCAAGAGGAACAGGGTCATCAAAAGCCCGGCAACTTCATCGATGACGACTTCGCCAGGATCCTCTTTTGCAAGAGCTCCGGCGCTCCTCGCCGAGACCCAGATGGCCAGGAGGATGAAAAAGAAAAGAACGTAAGCGCCGGCCATGGGGGTAAGGCGGGCTAAAGTGATGGCAAGCGGGATTGCAGCGAGCGTTCCAAAGGTTCCCTGAGCCACGGGGATCAGCCCAAGGCCAAAGCAGGATGAAAGAACAAGGGCGAGCTTGTCCGGAACAGAAGCCTTCCTGAAAAGCTCCGCGAAGTTGAGAGTTGGAGGACGGAGATAGGACATGAGAAATGCCTAAAGTGCGCTAAAATGCCAAGAATGCCTAAAGTTGGAAATCATAAAAGACAAAAACGAACGATGATAACTTGCCGATCTTCTTTCCTGGCCTCCTTTTCTCCTGCCCTCAGCTGAATCAAAGTGTGGTTTCGTGGTTGTGTTTCTTGTTTTTACTTTTGGCACTTCAGGCATTTTGGGCATTTTAGGCACTTCTTCCCTGTCCCGTTACCCAGCCATAAATGTCTCTCAAAGGAATGCCTTTTTCTTTTGCAATTCGCCGGCACTCCTCGAACTCGGGCAAAAGTTGGAAAGACCCGTCGGGTCGGAAAACTTTTTTCACTTTCATCCTGCCCCAGGGGCTATCGATCTCAGCGGAAGATCTCTCCAGAATCCTTCTCTGCGTATAGTGGAAGCGCACGCCCAGGGTGGTGCTCTCTGAGAATAGAATGCCCATGAGCTGATCCTTGTGCTGGGGCTTTCCGATAACATGAACCAGGACAGCAGGCCGGTTCTTTTTCATGTGACCGGGCAGAAAAACCACATCGAGAGCGCCTGCTTCAAACAGGCGCTCCATGATAAAGCCCAGCCATTCAGGGTTGGTGTCATCCAGATTGGACTCGAGGATCACGACCGTCTCTTCATTCGCTGCCCCCTGGTCCTGACCGATTAGGATGCGCAGAAGATTGGGCCTGTCCGCCAGGTTTCGGCTTCCAACGCCATACCCCACTTTCTCTATGACCATGGCAGGCAGGGAGGCAAAGGAATGGGCCAGGCCTTTTACGAGAGCCGCTCCTGTCGGGGTGACGAGCTCCTCTTTCAAGCCTGAGTCATGAACCGGGATGCCCTTGAGGAGAGCTACGGTTGCAGGCGCGGGCAAAGGGATCCGGCCGTGGGCCGTGTCCACAAACCCTGATCCCAGCGGCAGGGATGACGCACAGACCGTGGCGATTCCGAGGTAGTCCATCCCGAGCACGCTGCCCACGATATCGACAATGGAGTCCACAGCGCCCACCTCGTGAAAATGCACATCCTCCGCAGGGCAGCCGTGGATTTTTCCCTCCTCCACCGCGATGCTTTCAAAAATGGCAATGCTTTTGTCCCTCACAGAGGGGCGGAAGTTTCCGGCACGGATAAGGTCTTTGATGTCCGAGAATCTCCTGTGAGGGTGGGGATTCCTGCTCACATTGACTTTGAACCGCGTGCCGAAGAGATGGTTCCTTTCCTCCCTGGTCGCTTCGAGGAAGTAGCCTTCAAGCGGCAGGCTTTGGAGAGCTCTCTTCAGTTCTTCAATCGGAAAACCGGCATCGATCAATGCCCCGATCATCATGTCTCCGCTGATGCCGGAAAAACAATCGAGATAGGCAATCTTCATTCGGATACCTGTAAGGGTAGAACTTGGTTATTCAAAAACAAATCCTAAGGGCCACCACGAAAACACGAAAGGGAGAAAACACGAAAGAATAATCATGATAGTTTTTTTCGTGCTTTCCAATTTTCGTGCTTTCGTGATTGGTTTTTCTTCGGCATTAGAGTTTTGCCATCCATGTAACGTGGTTTTTATCAACTGACGCCTCTGAAGTCAATCTTGGCCGGGCGGGGAAGAAAACGGTTTGTCGAGTCTGAAATCAGGAAGGAATGGTGGTTTTGTTTCTGAGTCAGCAACCTCCGGGAACTGAACAAAGAGGTGCCGGAAACCAAGCTCCAGGGCATGGGAATACACCCGGTTGAACTCCTCCTCGGTGAGAGGTCGATTGAGAGTCTCCGCCTCCTGAGGCGTTACCGGAACGTATTGGGACATGAGACTCAAGGGAAGCTCAGCCCCGAATTCGACAAAGAGTGTGGTCAGAGCATCAAGCGAGTTCTCCACATATCCGGGAAGGATGAGGTGGCGAACCAGAACTCCTTTCTTTGCCAAAGGGTCTCCCGTGGCAAAGCTGTCTAAAAAACCCTTTTGAGAAAACATCTCTGAGAGGGCGGCAAGGGCTACCTCAGGATAGTTCTGGCATCTTGAGAGCTTCCTTGCCAGATCCCTGTCTGCGTATTTGAAGTCCGGGAGATAAATGTCTACGTGCGCCTCTGCCGACTTGAGAAGGTTCACGGACTGGTAACCGGAGAGATTGAAGACCGTGGGAAGGCTATGGCTTTTGCTCCTAAGCAAAGTAACAAGTTCAAAGACATAAGGAAAGAAGTGGTCCGGGGTCACGAAATTGACGTTGTGGACGTGCTTCCGGATGATCATGTCTTCCACCTTCGCGAGCAGCGCCGCCACCTCGATGCTTTCTCCGAGACCCTCTCTTGAGATTTGAAAGTTCTGGCAAAAGGAGCAGCGGAGCGAGCAGCCGGTGAAGAACACGGTTCCGGACCCATAAGTGCCTGTGAGAGGGGGTTCCTCGCCGAAGTGAGGGCCCACATAAGAAACCCTGAGTTGACCGTCCTGCCTGCAGAACCCGGCCCTCGACTTTTCGCCCTCTTGAAGCCGGTCCACGCCGCATTCCCTGGGACAGAGAAAACACTGTTTGAAGAATTCGGTCAGGCTTCTTTCCATAAAAGGATACTAACACAGCGCAAGGTAGCCGCAAATAAATCTGAAGCACTAAATCCGAAATCCGAAACAAATTCAAATGACCAAAATCTGAATGACATAAAGAACTTCAAAAGCAAGACGGGAAATTTTACTAATGAATTCTCAAGAAATTGAAAACTAGTAGCGCGCATAAGTCCTGCTTAAAAGGGTTCAGTACCCACAGAATTCCTTGACATTTATAATTTATTCAAGTAATTACCCACGATACCCCAAAGAAAAAAGCAAAGGAAGGAGAGCGTGAATGGAGTATTCGGTAAGCCCGGAAGGCGAGAAGTTCAAAATCCCTGATGAACAAGACTATAAGAAAGAGTTTGCAAGACTTGAGAAGCTGGCCAAGGCTCACCGCAAAGAGGGTCAGGAGATCGTGGTGGTCATGGGCCTCGGATTCGTGGGCGCGGTCATGGCCGGCGTTGTGGCGGATTCCACGGACAAGAAAACCGGCAAACCCGGCAAGTTCGTGATCGGCATGCAGCGGCCGAGCCCCAGGAGCTTCTGGAAGATTCCTCTGTTCAACAGGGGGATCTCGCCGGTCAAGGCCGAAGACCCTGAAGTGGAGCCCATGATCGAGCGGTGTGTGACCAAAAAGAAAACGCTCACCGCCACCTACACCTATGACGCACTGAAGCTTGCGGACGCGCTGGTGGTGGATGTTCAGTGCGACTTCCTCAAGCAGGAGCTCGGAAACCTGCGGAGCGGGCACGCGGACATCAGCGCCCTGGAGGAGAGCTTCAAAGTCATCGGCGAAAAGATCGATCCCAAGTGCATGGTCCTCATTGAAACGACAGTCCCACCCGGAACCACGGAGTTCGTGGCCTACCCCCTGGTGAAGAAGGCTTTCAAGAAGAGAGGGATTGAGAAAGAGCCGCTTCTGGCCCACAGCTTCGAGCGGGTGATGCCGGGACGGGATTACGTCAAATCGGTTCGGGACTTCTGGCGCGTTTGCAGCGGCATCAATGAGGAGAGCAGAAAGAGGGTCGTCAGGTTTCTTTCGGAAGTCCTCAATGTGGACAAGTTCCCGCTCACGGTGCTGGACCGTCCCCTGGAGAGCGAGACCTGCAAGATCGTGGAAAACAGCTACCGGGCCACCATCCTGGCCTTCCTGGACGAGTGGAGCGTCTTTGCCGAGACCAACGGGGTGGACCTCATCAAGGTCATCAACGCGATCAAGGTGCGGCCCACCCACAGCAACATGATTTTCCCAGGGCCGGGGATCGGGGGGTACTGCCTCCCGAAAGACGGGGGCCTGGGGCTCTGGGCCTACAAGCATCTCCTGGGTTTTGAAAACGACATTTTCAAGATCACCCCCGAGGCGATCAACATCAACGACACGCGGGGACTCCGGGCGGCGCAGATGGCGCGGGATGCGCTGCGCAACATGGGACGAATTCTGGCAGCCTCCCAGATCACGGTGCTGGGCGCCTCCTACCGGGAAGACGTGGGAGACACCCGCTACAGCGGCTCGGAGATTATCGTTCGAAGGCTGACGGAAATGGGAGCCGAGGTCAAGGCCCATGACCCCTATCTTCAGCACTGGTGGGAGCTGGAGAAGCAGGACACCTACCCGGCCGTGGGCACGGGCTGGGCCCGGTTCTTCCGAAACCAGGAACATCTCAAGGATTTCAAGATGATGCCCGATCTCACCGAGGCGCTGAAGGGGGCTGATGCAGTGATCTTCGCAGTTCGGCACAAGCCTTATCTGAATCTTGAGCCTAAAGATCTCGTCCGAATGACGGGTGGCCCTGTGGCGGTGATCGATTGTTTCGGCATCCTGGATGACCGGAAGATTGAGAAATATTTTGAGCTGGGGTGTGAGGTGAAAGGCCTGGGCAGGGGGCATATCCAGAGGATCAAAGACAAAGTGAGGCGGGGAAAGAAGAAATGAGTTATCCGTTATCTGTTATTCGCGTGTTGCCGTTTCAACGAGTAACGAATAACGATTAACTGCTCCCTGGGGTTTCAGGCCACGGGCGGCTTGACAAACCTCTATTTGCCGCATAGTATCGCACTATTTGTGAGAGATCAGGGGGAGAGGGGGTGATGCACCTAGATTGAGTCCAAGGCAACTGTTCCGAAACCACAATCTTTTGACGAGGAATTTAAAGGAGGTTTCCATGAAAAGAGTTCTCATGATTTTCATTGTTCTCGCTGCAGTCATCACCTTGGCCGCAGCCCCGGCGTTGGCGCAACAGAAGAAGGCGGAACCCGCCAAAAAAGCTGCTGAGTTCAAGTACGAAGACCCCATGGGGGTGGTGAAGATCAAGAAAGGGGACCCCATTCACATTGCCAACTGGATGGTGGTGGCAGGACCGGACGCTTCTTTGGGAACGGACACCAAGCGAGGCGTTGAGATTGCCGTTGATGATGTCGGGGGAAAGCTCCTCGGCCATCCGATCAAGATCACCACTCAGGACACCGGATGTAACGCAGAAGGCGGTCAGGCGGCTGCAACCAAGCTGGCCTCGGATCCCACCATTGTGGCGGCTGTCGGCTCCAACTGCTCCAGTGAAGCCAGGCCCGGCGCTCCGATTCTGTGGAAAGCCGGCATTGCCACGGTGTCTCCTTCCAACACCGCGCCTTACCTGACAGACCCGAAGCGGGGACCCGAGTACAACGGTTACCTGCGCACGGCTCATAATGATAAGGTCCAGGGCGCTGTGGCGGCCGAGTTCGCCATCAAGAAACTGGGCGCCAAGAAAGCCGCTACGATCCATGACGGAAGCGTGTATGCGGAGCAACTCCAGGCCGTGTTTGCCGAGACTTTCAAGAAAATGGGCGGCACCATTACAGCCCAGGAAGCCGTTGCTCCGACGGACACCGACATGAGACCCGTGCTCACCAAGATCGCCACGGGCAAACCCGAGTTCCTGTACTATCCCATCTTCATCGCGTCGGGCGGCCACATCACCCGCCAGGTCAAGGAAGTGGCCGGTCTCGAGAAAGTGTCCCTCATGGGAGCGGACGGCATTTTCTCCCCTGACTTCTATAAGGCTGCCGGGGACACGGCTATCGGCATGTACCATTCCAGCCCGGATTTCTCCGCTTTTGCCGCGGGTTACAAAGATTTCCTGGCCAAGCATTCCAAGAAGTACGGTGAGAAGCCGCTGGCTCCTTTCCATGCACACGGCTATGATGCGGCCATGATTATTTTCAACGCCATCAAGAAGGTGGGCAAAACAGATCCAGCCGGCACGCTCTACATCGGACGGAAGCAACTGCGTGATGCCCTGTATGCCACGAAGGATTTCAAAGGGCTCACCGGGAATGTGACCTGTAACCAGTTCGGTGACTGCGCAGACCCGAGAATCGCCGTTTACATCACCACGGCGGACAACGTGAAGAAACTGGTCATGCCGGATACGCCATACTGGAAACCCTACTAACCTCCAATCCAAAGAAAACCGGTCATCGAAAGAGACCGGGTTTCATGTGAAAGAAGACCAGGATGAGCCGGCCCGAAATCTGATGACCGGCTCATCCTTCGTTATAGAGAACTGTAAGCAGAGGACATCACGAAGGGAGCCCTTATGCTCAAGGGATGGAAAGAAAGAGTGACAGGCACTGATCTGGTCATGTGGCTCATCGGTGCAGCCATACTGGGGGTGGTCATCGCGGGTTCAGTGGCCACGCTGGCTTCCGGCCGGTATGCAGGACGGCACTGGTTTGACTTCATGGTCTTCGGGCTTGCCCAGGGGAGCATCTACGCCCTCATTGCCATGGGCTACACCATGGTCTACGGCGTGCTGCGGATGATCAATTTCGCGCACAGCGAGGTCTTCATGAGCGGCCCTTATACCGCCTATTACGTGGCAGCCGCTTTTCATCGGTCCGGTTTCTTGGACAGCCATCCTATTTTGAGCCTGGTGGTGGTTTTTCTCGTGGCCATGGCCACCTCCACCCTCATCGCCTACCTTCTCGAACGCATTGCCTATCGTCCTCTGCGCAACGCCCCGCGATTGATTCCGCTGATTACGGCCATCGGGGCCTCTTTCTTTCTCCAGTACATGTTTCGAGGGCTCTACGGTCCCGGGTTCCAGGCGTATCCCGTCGTCAAGATGCTGGAAGGCCAGTTTACCTTCTGGGGACTTCGAATCCTGAAGTTCCAGGCCCTCGTCATCGTCGCTGCCGCCGTGCTCATGTTCCTCCTTTATGCGTTTCTACAGCGCACCAGGGTCGGCAAAGCCATTCGGGCCGTTTCCGAGGACAAGGAGGCGGCGTACCTCATGGGCATCGACGTCGACAAAATGATCTCCACGACCTTCATCATCGGGGGGGCAGCGGCAGGGGCAGCGGGCGTGCTTTACGCCATCATGTTCAAGCAGGTGCACTTCTTTATGGGGTTCATTCCCGGAATCAAAGCCTTCACAGCGGCGGTGCTCGGCGGCATCGGAAACATCCCGGGCGCCATGCTGGGAGGGATCTTCCTTGGCCTCATCGAATCGATCGGGCCGAGCCTGTTCCTCGACGGTCTGGGCATCGTGGCCCCGTACCAGCTCAAAGACGCCATTGCCTTCATTATGCTTGTGCTGGTCCTGATCTTCCGGCCTACGGGGATTATGGGAGAGCGTCTGGCGGTGAAGAAGGCCTAATGGAAAGGATGACAAGATGACACGAGTTCTCACCCTTTGGAAACATGGAGTCATGACCGGGTTGCTGGGCGGTCTGATCACGGTCCTACTCTCCCTCATGGGAATGGTGGAGGCTTTCAGCCAGCGTCAGATTGTGAGCGGCATCCTCTCCATGGATCAGTCCCTCCTGGGTGTGGCGGTGGTGTTTGTGGGCTATCTCGCCGCGAAACGAACCACCTCCAGCCATCCCTGGTGGGTGGTGATCAACTCACTGACCAGCGGTTTTGTCACGGCAGGGATGTTGCTGCTCCTGCTCGTGATCGGAGACGTGATCAACTTGCGGGCTGTTTTTGTCAATGCCTCGCCCGTCCTCTATGAACTGCTCAGCTTCGGACATGGCTTTGAGACTGCGCCCCTCCTGTTTGTGGCAGCTCCCCTTTGCGGGCTTTTTGCGGGCATCCTGTATCTGCTCCCGGTTGCTTTCCGGAGGATGTTCATTGTGTCCCTGACCTGCGTTGTTGGTGCGGGGGTGCTCCAGGACATGCTGCGGCCCACGTTGAGCGCGTGGGAGTCTCTGGCAGAATTCGCGGAGTGGATATTTTCCGCCAACGGCGTCACGGAGCAGGGGGCAGCCGCACTCTTCATCGTGATTTCCGTTGTCACCCTCTTCTGGTCGTTCAAGGGGGAGGCAGTGAAAACGGGGTACCAGAGTCTGCCCGCAGCGGGACAGAAAGGGTTGAAGTGGACGGGAGTTGCCGTTCTCCTGATCGTGCTGTTCATTCTCCCCCAGATCCTGGGGCTCTTCCTGAGCGAAGTGCTCACCATCGTCGGTCTTTACGTTCTGCTGGGGCTGGGGTTGAACATCGTCGTCGGGTATGCCGGGCTTCTGGACCTGGGTTATGTGGCGTTTTTTGCGATCGGCGCTTATGTAACGGCCATTCTGACCTCTCCTGAGCTGGGCTTCTTCAGTCTCTCTTTCTGGCAAGCCCTGCCTTTTGCCGTGCTCGTGGGAGTTGTGTTCGGGGTCATGCTCGGGATTCCTGTTCTCAAGATGCGCGGCGACTACCTGGCCATCGCCACGCTCGGATTCGGAGAGAT
>Ga0209450_10000436_pt1 | contig 21448 bp, 19 predicted proteins | sample FrelakmetLWP11LW_FD_187149 | JGI IMG/M metagenome (GOLD analysis project Ga0209450, IMG submission 187149) | Freshwater lake sediment microbial communities from the University of Notre Dame, USA, for methane emissions studies - LWP11 LW (SPAdes)... | ecosystem: Environmental > Aquatic >...
CGTTCCCACGAGATGGAGACCTACAAGCGCTTCATGGAGGACAGCCTCAGGGAGGCCAACCACCTGACCATCGGCCTGGGAATCCCCGAACTGGTCGTGCTTCACGCCCTGGACAACGCCGGCAATTATGAGCCGTACACGCCGGCGGAGGAGTCCATGCCGGCCTACACCTTCGATGGCGGTTCCAGGAGTCTCATCAGCCTCGTGGAGAACATCAGGAGTCTGCCCTCCGCCATGCCCAGGAGTCCGATGGATACCGAGTGGGTAGAGGGGTACTGCAGTATTCTCGGGCTCTATGACATCATGGCCCTGGAAGGCCGGAGGATGGGCATGGATACCCTTCCTGAGGTAGTTTCCATCGTGGAGAGGTCGTGTTCGAGCCATCTGCTCGACAACTATTACGCTCTAGTCATCGCCCCCAGGCTCACGCCTGCGGAAGAAGAGCTCCGCGAGCTCTACGAGATGAACGAAGACATGTTCATCATCCCGGAGTCCCGCACCTTCCAGGCGGTCAGCGCCTTCGGAGCCGGCGAGATGGAGCTGCTCGAGAGCCTGATCTCCTCCGGAGCCGATCCCTTCAGCCGCCTCGACGACTTCTCCATGATGGAAGGGCTGACGGCGCCGGGGGATTCGATCCTGACCATCCCGCTGACCCTCGACGACATCCCGTCGCCCTGGGACTCGCTCCTGTTCACCGCCCTGGAGGGCGAAACGGTTCTGTGCACGCTCTCCACCGACAGGGTTGGCGTCTTCCGTGTAGCGAAGATCTCCCCGGAGCGGCTGGCCTCCTTCGACGAGGCGCACGAGCAGCTTGTTCGGCTCGTTACCGGGGAGAAGGAGGAGGAAGTGCTTCAGGTACTTGTAGACAGCCTCCGCAGTGCTTATCATTACGAGGTTGATCTTGACTTCATTCGCGGGTTCTTCCAGGAATCCGTGCCAGGGGATCATGCCGGTGAACCGGAATAGGTTCCGGCGGACAGTCAGACATCGGGGGTAGAACGGGCAATGCCCGGGAGGTTTGCGGATGATCTGTCGTTGCTGCGGTCACGATAACGAGGTACGTGACAAAGGGAAGTGCGCGAACTGCGGCTTCGAACTATCAACTCAGAACGATCCGGCCGTCGAGAAGAGATCCGCCCTCAAGACCAAACTCAAGAAGCCCGTGGGCTTCAAGGAGCGTGCGGAGTTTACGGTGCCCGCCCGCAAGAACGAGGCGGCCAAGTTCGGCTTTCTCCTCGCCCTAGTGGGGCTGGCCGTTGCGGTTACGCTCACAAGCCTGTTCGATCGTTCAGAGTACACAGAACCACCCAGGCTGCGTGAAGACCTGCAGATCGTTGAGCCGGTGAGGTTTTCAGATTCCATCGCCACGCTGCTGGGTTCGGAGATCGTCTACGTGTTCAACGACAGCGCGACACTCGCATTGCCTCACGCGAACGTCGACATGAACCTCATCCCTGCAGGGACTACCGTCTCCTTCGTAGGTTCCCCCGTGGTGCCCCTGAGGCCTGCCGCCAACTACATCGCTCAGAAGATCGGCCAGCGCGACTTTGATCCGCTCACCGTCGACAGAATCATCATCTGGACCGATTCCACCGAGACGGATTTCGTCTCTGCGCCGCTCACGCGGCTTCCGAGGCAGTCCGACTCAACCCAGGCGCCCGTGCTCGTGAAACTGTACTTCACGCCCGAGATGCTCAGGGGCAGGGTGGACGAATTCAACATCCAGTATGATGTCGCAGTCTTCGCGGAGGATTTCGAACAGGCGCAGCTCGATGGTCTGGTCTCCACGGTTGCCGCCAGACTTGCAGTTCGCGACACCGGTGACAGGGAGATCAAGGTGATCACCCTGTTCGATTACAACGCCTACGACCTCGGAGATGCCGTAAATATCATGAACCGGATTGCTCCGCTGGTGGTCGACAGCCTGGGCTACAGCGCCTTTTACCTCAACGTATTCGCCCTGACCGACTAGCACGGGCGGGGACGCTCGGCTGGTCGTCAGGCGCCGGCGGCGGACTCCGCCAGGCGGATGGCAGTGTGATTGTCACTCACTCCGGGTGCAGGCGCCACAGTGTTCTTCAGGGAGGCCTGTTTGACCGACGCCGATAGACTGTCTGCCTTTCTGGCGGCACTTCGATTCCCCACCGTGTCGACCCAGTCCGGCAGCCACGACCTGGCGCCCTTCGTCGGGCTCCACGCCCAACTGCGGCAGAGTTTCCCCCTCGTCCACCTCGGTCTCACCGCGGAAACCGTTTCGGGCGGAAGCCTGCTGTTCACCTGGAAGGGCTCCTCGACTTCCGAGGCTCCGATCCTGCTCTCCGCTCATCTCGACGTCGTTCCGGCCGGTGATCCAGCTTCGTGGCTGTTTCCACCATTCTCCGGCGACATGGCTGATGGGATGGCATGGGGCAGAGGCGCGCTGGACTACAAAGTCGGTGTGACCGGGATGCTTCAGGCCTGTGAGGACCTTCTCGCGGAGGGCTTCCGGCCGGTGCGCGGCATCTGTCTCGCCTTCGGCCACGATGAGGAGGTTGGAGGTCTGGAGGGCGCAGCCGGCATGACAGCGCTGCTGGAGGCGAGGGGCATGAGGTTCTCCTCCGTCCTTGACGAAGGCGGATATCTGTACTCCTATCCGTGGCTCACCGAAGAGGTGGCCGTCGTCGGGCTCGCCGAGAAGGGCTACCTGACGCTTCGCCTCACGGCCATCGGGGAGCAGGGACATGCGTCCAGCCCACCGCTCAGCACTCCCTGCGGACGCCTCGGCCTGTGCCTGTACCTTCTCGAGGAACGGCAGATGCCCGCCAGGCTCTGCGGCCCGGTGTCTTCGCTGCTGTCAGGAACAAGACACCTATTCGGGCAGGAGCTGCTGGATCAGTCTCCTGACCCGGCTGTGATGGTGTCGGTCCTCGAAGTCTGGCCCTGCGGCAACGCGCTCGTGAGGACCACGACGGCGCCCACCATCCTCGCGGGCGGCTCCAAGGAGAACATCCTGCCTGCTGAAGTGCATGCCGTCGTGAACTTCCGCCCTGTTCCGGGCGATGCGGTTGAGGATGTGCTAGCACATGTTCGCGGGATCGCCGATCCACTGGGAGTGGAAGTCTCCTTCGAGGATTCACGCCGTGTGTTCCAGCCGTCGGGGGAGTCCACCCTTGATACTCCGGACGGCAGGGCTCTGCTCGACGCCATTGGATCGACATGGCCCGGGATTACGGCAGTTCCAGGGATCTTCCCCGCCGCCACCGACTCGAGGCACTACTCAAAGGTGGCGGACCAGGTCTACCGGTTCGTTCCTGTTCCACTCGGCCCTGCGGGTCTTGGCGCGCTCCATGCCGCGGGGGAGTCGCTTTCCGGGGAGGACTACCTCCGTGCGGTCCGCTTCTACAGGAGCTACATCGAGCGCGCATCCGGACAGGTCTCCCGGTGAAGCCGGATATTCCGGGATCGCTCGAAGGGGCAGCCAGGTTCCGGGAGACCCGGCGCGTGACGGCGTGGGGTCTGTTCAGCAATCTGATGCTCTCCGGCGCGAAGATCACCGGAGGGGCCGTCTGGGGCAGCCGCGCGCTGGTCGCCGACGGCGTCAACAGCATCTCCGACTGTATCAGCGACATCGCCATACTGATCGGGGCCATCTTCTGGTCCAAACCGTCGGACGACACGCATCCCCACGGCCATGCCAGGATAGAGACGATGGTGGCGGGTTTCGTCGGCATGCTCATCATCGCCACCGGGGCGATGCTCGCGTGGGAATCATTCGATGCGGCCCTGAATCCCACACAGCATGAAATGGGCTGGATGGTCTTCATCATCGCAGTCGCGTCCGTGATCTCGAAGGAAGCCCTCTACAGATGGACGATCCTCAAGAGCAGGCAGCTCAGGTCTCCCGCACTCGCCGCCAAGGCATGGGATCATCGTTCGGACTGTCTCAGTTCGATCCCGGTCGCCCTGGTCGTGATCGCGATCAGGATCAGCCCATCCCTGGACCACCTCGACGGCATCGCCGGAGGTGTGGTGGCTGTCTTCATCCTTCGCACCGGCATCAGGATACTCAAGCCTGCCCTCTGGCAGCTCACCGACAGCGCCGCCCCGGCGGAGGTGAGGGAAGAGCTGCTCTCTATCGCCAGGGGCGTCCCCGGAGTCCTTGACATCCACGATCTCCGGACCCGATACCAGGGGGAAGGAGTCCAGGCGGACATGCACATCGTCGTGGAAGCGAATCTCCCGCTGATGAAGGCATTCGCCATCGCCACGGAGGTCGAGAAACGGCTCCGATCCTCCGGCACCGGTGTTGTGGATGCGCTGGTCAGACTGGAGCCGGACAGGCTGGAATGACGGGCCTTTTCAGGCTCATCGCTGCCCTATATACTCCAGCGGGGTAATCTCCGAAAAGGGAAGGGGGAAAAATGAGCTTTGTGCTAGTCAGCAGCGCGTTCAAGGATGACGGATACATACCGCCCTGGTACTGCGCGACCGGTTCCGACTGCTCTCCGCCGATCGGCTGGACAACCCCTCCGCACGGTACAAAGAGCCTTGCCCTCGTAGTCCGGACCGCGGGAAGCGGTGAGTGCCACTGGGTGGTCTTCAACATCCCGCCTGAGGAGCGCACGTTCTGGGGCAAGATACCGAGAGATGCAGTACTTTTCGACGGCGCTCTGCAGGGACGGAACAGCCTGGGCAACCTGGGCTGGGATGGTCCCGGGAACACAGGCACCGAGGAGGCACTCCATTTCACCTTGTCGGCCCTCGATACGATGATCAGCCTTGAGGATGGGGCCACCGCCGAAGAGGTTGATGCCGCGATGTCCGGCCACGTGCTCGGTACGGCCAGGCTCGTAGGACATTACAAGCCTCACTGAGACAAATGTCCGGTCCTCCCGCCGGACCGGCTCCGGACAAGGAGGACCAGACATGCGGCATTGCCCGCAGGGAAGTGAGTTCAGGGCCCGCTGGAGCCTGGACCCGGAGGTGGTATTCCTGAACCACGGGTCCTTCGGAGCCTGCCCGACCGCCGTCTGTGAGTACAGGGCAAACCTCCTCCGGAAGCTCGAGAGTCAGCCCGTGGGTTTCATCCTCAACGATTACATGGGTTCGATCGCGGGTACGCTCGCCCGTCTTGAAGGATTCATCGGAGCCCAGGCCGGGTCCGTCGTCCTGGTCACGAACGCCACGACCGGGGTGAACACCGTGCTTTCAAACCTCGACCTGCAGCCCGGCGACGAGCTCCTGACCACCGGGCAGGAGTATTTTGCCTCGAAGAACGCTCTTGATCTGACGGCTGAGCGCAGCTCCGCGCGGGTGATCGTCGTCCCGCTCGAGATCCCGACCGGGGATTCCGATTCACTCGTTGCCGCGGTGATGGAGCGGGTCACCCAACGCACCCGCCTGGTCCTCATCGACCACATCTCAAGTCCTGTCGGTCTGGTCTACCCCATCGAACGTCTGTGCAGGGAACTTTCCCCGCTGGGGGTGGACATGCTGGTTGACGGGGCGCACGGCCCCGGCATGGTGCCCCTCGACCTCACGGCGCTTGGAGTCGCGTACTACACCGGGAACGCTCACAAGTGGCTGTGCAGCCCGAAATCAGCCGCTCTTCTCTACGTCCGGCCCGACCTGCAGCAGGGGTTCAGACCGGCTCTCATGAGCCATGCCGCGGATGACTTCGAAGTGCCGCTCTCGGACTTTCAGATCGAGTTCTTCTGGAACGGAACGATCGATCCCACTCCCAGGATGTCCATACCGTTCGCAATCGACTACATGGCCTCCATCCACCCCGGGGGCTGGGCCGGCATCATGGATGACAACAGGGGGAAGATCATCCGCGCGGCAAGGCTGATCACCTCCCGGACCGGTCTCCAGCCGGCCTGCCCCGAGGACATGACCGGCTCGATGGCCGCGTTCAGTCTCGGGTACAGACCATCCCCCAGTGTGCCTCCCCCCGAGGGGATCGATCCGCTCCAGGCCTGGCTCATGAAGGAGTGGCGCATCGAAGTGCCGGTGACCTTCACCCCCGACCCGCCCGGCCGCTTCCTCCGCATCTCGGCGCAGCTCTACAACTCCGATGCGGAGTACTCCTGCCTGTGCGACGCACTGGCTGAGGCGCCGGCCGCACTGCTGGACGGCAAGTGACTGCTTTGACTCCGGTATCCCGGAATCACGCTGGAGGGAATGATGATCAGGAAAAGCGCAGTCGATCTGGATTATCCCGAGGTATCGATGGAAGGCGCCGTGGGGGTCAGGATGGGTATCCTGCTCGGTCCTGACGACGGCGCGCCGAACTTCGTTCTCAGAAAGTTCGTTCTGGAGCCGGGGGGCCGGACCCCGTTTCACTCCCATCCCTGGGAGCATGAGATCTACGTGCTGAGAGGCAACGGTGAGGCGAGATCCGCGGGGGGGACCGTTCCCATGAATCCCGGGACGGTGATCCTGGCCGAGTCCGGGGAGATGCACGGGTTCTCCAACTCGGGCGAGGGACCACTGGAGTTTCTCTGCATAGTCCCGAGGTCATAGAACGCGATGGCCTCTATCCAGCGCTGAACCTCGAGCAGGATGGAACGGTGTATCCTGTGTCCCCCCTCCCAGGTGCGTAGCGTCACCTCGAATCCATGCTCGGATAGAAAGCGTGCCGTGTCCTCTCCATCCACCGGGGGCGCCGTTTCATCCTCTGTCCCGTTTCCGACGAAGGCCGGAAGGCCGAGAGCCGGGACGAGGAGGGACTCCGGAACCATGGCTGTCTCCAGTCTGCCGCCCAGACCGACGATGCCGCTGAGCTCCCCTGATTCCTGAAGTCCGACCAGCCACGTGACGGCGCTGCCCTGTGAGAATCCGACCAGGAAGACCCTGGAGATGCTGAACCTTGCCCTCAGGCTGTCTATGGCGGCCATCACGAATCCGACCGAGTGCCGATCCATCCCGGTCGTCTCCCTCGGGTCTCCGGAGGTCATGAACCATGACCATCCGATGTCCCCGTTCAGGAGCACAGGGTACGGCGCCCTGGGACAGGCGTAGATGAAGCGCGGCGAGTCGAAGAGGCCCCAGAGCCGGATGAAGTTCTCGGGGGAGTCGCCATATCCGTGGAGCCCCATGACCAGGGGCACGGCCGCAGAATCGTCGTACCCCTCCGGCAGTCTGTACAGGCATGTGGAGGCCGACGGGCCGGCGAACAGGAAGCTCTCTCCAGTGTACTCGGGCGGCGCCGCCACCGCTCTGTCCATAAGGTCCATGGCAGTCTCGAATGCTGGAGAGTTTCGCACCTCATCGAAGTCCGGGTCGGATCGGACCAGATCCAGGTCGAAGAACCCCGCGGAGAAAGCCCTCCTGAGATAGAGCGACGCGAGCTCCGGCTCACCGAGGAGCCCGTAGCAGCAGGCCAGGCTGTAGATGACCTCGTAATCGGTCGAGTTGCGGGTCAGGTAGGCCAGGAAATACCTGGCCGCCATCCGGTAGTCGCCCTCACCGTAGGACTCCATGCCAAGCTCGCAGTAAGTTCCGAGGTCCAGGTCCAGGAAGTCTCCGGCCATCGGGTCCATCGGGTCGATCTGCGAGGGATTCGCACCGGGTGGTGCTCCGGTGGATGAGAGGAGCAGTCCCGCCAATAGGGAGATCACCGTCATTCCGGTCTCTCAGATCTCCACGGGCTGCAGGATGTAGATCTTCGGATAGTCGAGCGGGTCGCGATCGAAGGCGATGATGCCTCCCGCATCCACGCGGAAGGCGGGCCTGCCGACCTGCGGGAACCGGAGCTCCGGCACCGCGGCGAAGAGGAGTGTTCCGGCATAGTCGTACACCCGGAAAAGCGGCTGGTCGTAACAGGCCAGTTCGACCCAGATCCTGCTCTCGGAGTCCACGCCTATGGATGCGATGACATTGCGCCAGGGGTAGGTGTTCTCGACCCGGCTCATGTCCGCGGAGGCTCCCTCATCGTTGACCATGATGGAGATGCCCAGTCCCCCCGCGTCGATCTCCTCCTGCGTCATCGGGACCCTCTCCACGGGCTCGGAGACCGAGAGGAACTCTTCTCCCCCGGGGTTGTAACCGATCACGCTGAACAGCGTATCGGATACCTCCGCTACGAAGACGCTCCCGTCGGGTCCGACGGCGAACTCGAACTCGGGGCCTCTGGTCGAGATGGCGCTCCCCTCGCTGAGGTCGAGCTGCATAGCCCGGGAAAAGTAGGTGAGATCAGGCTCTGGACTGTCGGTCCATCTGGACAGCTCGAGCGACATCTCCATCGTCTCACCGGTCATCACCATCGGCATGTGCTGGCCGATCATGGCTCCGGCGGGAGCGCCCTCGATCCGCATCGGAGGGGTGGGGAAGAAGCCGGACAGCATGCCGGTGTAGTTCCCGGAGGTATCGAAGAAGGATATCACTCTGGAGATGGCGTCGGTCACAGCGATGCCGCCGTCTGGGAATACGGCGAAGTCCATCGGCACCTGGAACTCACCCGGACCGGGCCCGGGAGCCCCGATGTATCCGGTGAACTCCCCGGAGGGGGAGAAGACGATGAGCCTTCCTGCCTGCATGTCCAGGGCGATGATGCTTCCGTCGGCTCCATGCCCCACCCTCAGAAGCTGTCCGAACACATAGTTGCTGTCGCCCATATCCAGGCCTATGGTGTCGACAACTGCGAGGCTTAGGGTATCCACCCCGGAACTGACGGAGGCGGGGTCACCTCCGGATCCGCACGCCGCGGTTAGCATAAGCAGTGCCGTCAGGTACTGAAAACACATGGTTGCCTTCATGATATCCTCCACTCAATTCGCATTCCCGCAGGTGTCGAGCAGGGTCCGCCTCAACTCCGACTGAGGGTGGATGCAGTCCTCCCATCGGAACGGCGTTGAAGCCTGAACCGGTGCGAGTATACAGGAAAGGAGAGCCAGCGGGAGAAGCAGGATGCGGGAGCAGCGCCCCCCGGCGGGGATCCCTGTTGCCCGTTCTCGATTCATGTTGCTCTACCTTTCAGCTAATTATGAAGGATTATACTATGCCGTCGGAGGAGTGTTCCCACAGGACTTGGATGCATAAGAGAAGGCCGCCCGGGAAGGCGGCTGACTGGTTGCGTCAGAGTTATCAGGTACTGGCAGAGGGGGTGAGGGCGGCCCCGAGGGGCCGCCCTCGAAAGCAGCTAGCGTCTCTCGTTGGCCAGGTCGACCCTGATGGTTCTGCCGTCGAGCTCGGAGTCGTTCAGAGCCTCCATGGCAGCGCGGGCTTCCTCACCGGTGGAGTAGGTGACGAAACCGAAGCCGCGGGAGCGGCCGGTATCCCTGTCCTGGATGACCTTGGCCTCGGTGATGTTACCGTAGGGAGCGAAAGCGTCCCTGAGGGCCTGGTCCGTTGTGCCCCATGCGAGGCCGCCGACAAATAGTTTACTGCTCAAAGCAACTCCAATCCTGAGGGCTCCTGCCCTCGAGTCCCGGACCGTCCATCGGCCCGGCGCCCCGCTCATCCGAGGCAGATTCCCAGCAAAAGTGCCGGTACCGGAACCACCGCGGATCCGGCTTCTGAGATTACGACGTCCTGATACTGGGGTTTACTCGACTCGCAGAAAGGAGAAGTTGGTAACCGGCTCCAGAACCGTAATCACGAATCAAATATAGGCCTGGATGGCAGAAAGTCAAGCCCGAGCACCATCCCGGCGGCCTCGCCTGTCATCTCCGCGACCATCGAAGCAACCGCAGGATGATTGAGAAGGAAGTAACCGGCGAGCTCTCGTCCACTAACATGTTAACGCATTTACTTGACGAATTTGCGTCTGACCCCGGCTTGGACTGGCTTGGGGGGCTAGCGTGATGGTGAGCGGAGGTGCCGAACCGCTTCCGCCGGTTGACGAAGCTCCGCCGGAGAAACGAGCGGGCTCGTGAGGATTGACCATGTCGTCTCCTCGGGATAGGTTGCGTACGATCAATACCCGTCCAGGTGGAAAAGGATCGCACAGTATGTTCTGCGGCCGGATCCGCATTATGAATCGCCATCCGACAATGACATGTTTTCGCACATGTTTCGTTCGAAGACTGGACGGTGAGATGTCCCGTGTCGCTTTTCCCTCAGCCGCACTGCCGGCCGCCTCTCTCCGAAGTACGCTGAAAACATGTAAGCCCGGCCCTGGGGAGACGGGATGAAAAGGCTCATCGCCAGGCTCGTGGTCTTCATCCTGACCAGCCTGCTGTTCCTTGAACTGGTCTTCCGGTTCATCATCCCTGCGAGTGAGTTGCCAGCCTCGATGCGAGGGGAATACGGCTTCAATCTCTTCGATCCCGGTTACTCGAGGTCAGGTTGTTACAGTGAGGGTATCATTCCCTGTTCAAGGACCCGATGGGTCATCAACGACGATGGATGGAACAGCCTGTTCCAGTACGAACCCCGCGAGAACAGGGATCGGCCGCTGATCGCTGTTTTCGGCGACTCCGCGATCGAGGGGTTCCTATGCGATGTGGAGGAGCACATCGACACCTGGCTCTATTGCATCCTGCAGGGCAGCTTCGACGTCTACGCCTTCGGCAGGCATAATCAGTCGCTGGTCGAGATGGCTCTGCTCATGGAGCAGGTGGACTCACTGTACAGACCCGACGTATTCGTAATCATCACCAGCACTCCTGCCTTGAGGAACAGTCTCTGGCCAGCCTCCCTGGCCGAGTATCACACGCTGATGCCCTTACCACTCTGGGGGACCTTCACAACCGTGACCCCCATGTTATGGCAGTCGTCCCGTTTCGCCCGGACGGCCATGCGAAGCTCGCTGGTGAGATATCTGGCACTGAACAGGAACCTGTACCTGTTCCCACTGAAGGAAATCGAGATACCCGCTGTACATACAGCTCCTTTGAAAAACATCGAGATCCAGCAGCTGCGGCCGGTTGCGGGACGGTATCTGCTGACCAGGATGTCCAACGGTCTCGGGGACCGAAGACTCCTGATAGTGACTGACAATTCGGCCATCCGGCACCAGCTCTACGGGCAGGAAAGCATATCCGACGAGCGAAATATCATCACATCCGACCAAGTACTTCTAAGCGAGTTGTGCTCAAAATACCACAATATAGAGTATTTAGATTCATTTATTGATATCAGAAGCGACTTCGACACAACCAGGTCGTATTACGATGCATCTGACGCCAGGCATCTGAACGGTTACGGCAACTATGTGGTAGCAAGCTCCATCGCCCGCCGCCTTGAGGTTTCATGGACCCTCAGGCGTGCTCTTCTGGACTGGGAAGCGCGGTAACTGCCACCGTTGATGGTGAAGACCCCCACCCCTCAAGTGTTCGCAGAATACGGTTGGTGGTACGCCCGACAGGATTCGAACCTGTGGCCTGCGGATTAGAAGTCCGCTGCTCTATCCAGCTGAGCTACGGGCGCACCAAACTACCGCATCAATTCTACGATGGGGAAGGGCGTCCCGGCAACGAGGCCGGGACGCCTTCTTCCTGGTACGTCCCCCGGGGATCGAACCCGGAACCTACGGATTAAGAGTCCGTTGCTCTACCAGTTGAGCTAGGGACGCATGGGTGGGGTGGGAGACCGGATTTGAACCGGCGACCACCTGATCCACAGTCAGGGGCTCTACCAACTGAACTACTCCCACCATCGAGGCCCGCTGATTCTATCGTGACTGGTGTTCCCCGTCAAGGATATTTGCTATTATTCCGAGAATTGTAGGGGCCTGCACCTTCAGCCGGGGCGTTCCCGGCGTTGGAGAAGCCGATGAAGTGTCCCCGCTGCGGCAGCATGGACGACAGGGTGATCGACTCCCGCACCGTGAAGGAGGGTGACGCCACCCGACGCAGACGGGAATGCGCCGAGTGCGGCAACAGGTTCACCACGTATGAGTTCATAGAGCGTTCCTTTCCGGTGGTGGTGAAGAACGACGGCAGGAGGGAGCCGTTCGACAGGTCCAAGCTCGAGCGTGGCATCGGCAGGGCCTGCGAGAAGAGACCGGTCTCGGCGCAGGACATACGGGACATGGTGGACAGGGTAATACAGAGGATCACTGACGAGTTTCCGGATGAGGTCACTGTGAGGTTCATAGGGGAATGCGTGATGCGTTTCCTCCAGGAGGTCGACCAGGTGGCCTACGTCCGCTTCGCGAGCGTATACAGGCAGTTCAAGGATGTTTCGCAGTTCAAGGAGGAGCTGGATCGTCTCCTGAAGGAGTGAGATCCAGACTGGCAGCAGGAAAAGCACCGCAGGACTTTCGTGTCATGGCATGGAACCTAGGAGGCTTATGATCCGACCCAGAACTTTCAGCGGAGGGACCCACCCTCCAGGGCACAAGGACCTGTCCTCGGGCAAGTCCATCGTCAGGCTGCCGGCTCCCGAAGTTGTTCGGGTGCCGCTATGCCAGCATCTCGGCGCCCCATCGAGACCCATCGTAGCCAAGGGCGACAGGGTGGTGAGGGGGCAGGAGATCGGGGCGCAGAACGGCTACATCAGCCTGCCCACGCATTCACCCGTCAACGGGGTGGTGCTGGCTGTGGAGTCGGGTCCGATGCCTCACAAAAGAAGCGGACCCCTGGTGGTCATCCAGACCGAGTCCGAAGAAGGTGGGCAGGTATTCGAGCAGTGGACGGACTTCGGCTGCCACTCCCCGGCAGAGCTGATCGAGCGGATCAAGCTGGCCGGAGTCTGCGGCATGGGCGGGGCGAGCTTCCCTACCTACGTGAAGCTGTCCCCGCCTCCCGGCAAGAAGATCGATACCCTGATCATCAACGGAGTCGAGTGCGAGCCCTACCTCACCGCCGACCACAGGCTGATGCTGGAGAACCCGGGCGATGTGATCCTGGGGATGGAGATCCTCGCGCATGTGCTCGGGGTTGGGAAATGCCGGATCGGCATCGAGGTGAACAAGCCCGACGCGATCGAGCTCTTCCTGTCCAGGGGCGTGGATGTCCTCCCTCTGAAGGTGAGGTATCCGCAGGGTGCTGAGAAGCACCTGATTGACGCGGCTACAGGCAGGGAGGTCCCCGCCGGTGGGCTGCCGATGGACGTGGGCGTGGTGGTGCAGAACGTCGGGACCGCCGCTGCCGTCGCCGCTGCCGTCCGTGATGGATTGCCTTCTCTCAGAAGAGTGATGACCGTTACCGGAGGAGGGGTGGTCAGCCCGGGCAATTTTGAAGCCTGTGTGGGAACTCCGTTCACCGATCTCATCGAAGCCGCAGGCGGCTACACCGGGGATGTCTCGAGACTGGTAAGCGGAGGACCCATGATGGGGATTGCTCTTCTCACGGACGGAGTCCCGGTGACGAAAGGGACCAGCGGGATCCTCGCCCTATCCGCGAGTGAGGTCAGGGATGCTGCGGAGGGGCCATGCATCCGATGCGGGAAGTGCGTCGATTCCTGTCCCATGCAACTCACCCCCAGCATGATCGCCACCGCGGCGCAGTACGAGAACTGGAAGGCAGCCGAGCAGCTCGGCGCTCTCAACTGCATGGCATGCGGGACCTGCAGCTATGTCTGTCCCGCAGGGAGGTACCTGGTGCACTACATCAAGAGGGCTCAGGACGCCATACGCGCCGCTGTCGCCGGCAAGGAGGCATGATGACCCAGACCAGGAGGTTCGAGCTGGGCATGTCTCCCCACGTGGGATCGAGTCAGACTACTCGGAAGATCATGTTCGACGTGGTCATCGCTCTCATGCCGGCACTGGCCGCGGCGATCTGGTTCTTCGGGCCGCACGCGCTGCTTCTCGTCGGCCTCAGCGTGGCGGCGGCCGTGGGGGTGGAGTTCCTCTGCCTGAAGTTCATGAAGCGGCCGCTTTCCTTCGCGTTCGACGGCAGCGCTGCCGTCACCGGCCTCCTGCTGGCCTACAACGTCCCGCCAGGAGTGCCGTGGTGGATCCCGGTTCTCGGCTCGGCGTTCGCAATCGCCGTCGGCAAGCAGGCGTTCGGCGGCCTCGGCCAGAACATCGTGAACCCCGCTCTTCTCGGGAGAGCCTTCCTGATGGCAAGCTTCCCGGTCCTGATGACCGCCGGCTGGACGGCTCCGGAAGCCTGGAGGAGCGGCCAATCCGGTTTGTGGGGGACCAGCGCCATCGTGCAGGAGCAGCTTGCCGGCATCCCTGATGCCGATGCTCTTTCCGGCGCCACCCCGTTGAACGTCATGAAGCAGACCTACGACCTGGACGCCGGCGCCGCGCAGGCGAGAGCCGAAGGGGACGAGACCGCAGCGGCCGCCCTGGAGACCAGGTCAGAGGCCATCAGGAGCTCTCTCTCATCCGGTCCTACCTACATGAACCTCCTGCTGGGCAGGAGGGGGGGATGCCTCGGTGAGACCTCGATACTGCTGCTCCTGATCGGCGCGGCGTATCTGGTGATAAGGGGCGTGCTCGAGCTCAGACTCCCTCTCAGTTACCTGGGTACCGTCGCTCTGCTCGCCTGGGTGTTCGGAGGTCCCGGATGGTTCGACGGAGATCCCCTCTTCCATCTCCTGTCAGGGGGGGTCATCCTCGGCGGGTTCTTCATGGTGTCGGACATGGTGACGACACCGGTCACACCCATGGGGAGGATCATCTTCGGTCTCGGCGCAGGCGTTCTGACCATGGTGATCAGGAAGTGGGGAGGATACCCCGAAGGCTGCTCCTACTCGATTCTGCTCATGAACCTGGTCACTCCACACATCGACAAGCTCACCAGACCGAAGGTCTTCGGGGAGGTGAAGCGCAATGGCTGAGATGCTGAAGCTCGGGCTGGTCCTCATGGTCGTGTCGCTGGTGGCCGCCGTGGCGCTTGGTCTCGTCAACAGGCAGACCGCCCCGGTCATCGCGGTGCAGCAGGAGATGGCCAAGCAGGCGGCGATGACCGTTGTTGCAGCCAATCTGTCTCCCGGAGACAGCCTTGCGTTCGACTCGATCGAGGTGGAGGGGCTCGAGAACCCCTATGCTTCAGTCAACTCCAGCCTCCGGGTCGTAAGGGTCACGGTTCCGCCGGATCCCCAGGGGATCGGCTACCTGTTCATAGCGTACGGAAAGGGCTACTCCAGCACGATCCAGACCATGGTGGCAGTCGATGCCGCGGGAGTGGTCGCGGGGACGACCATCCTCTTCCAGAGCGAGACTCCCGGTCTCGGCGCCAACGTCACCGAGCCGGGCAAGCTGATCGACAGACTGAATGGCATCACGGCATCGGAGGCCGTCCTGACAAAGGACGGTGGGGACATCGACGCGATGACCGGCTGCACCATCACATCCAGGGCGGTCGTCAATTCGGTCCGCGCCGGAATGGATGCGATGGACCAGGCCGGACTCTTCTCCGGGGCTGCTCCCGTGGATGCGGCTCATGAAGAGGCGGCCGCTGAAGCGCCGCCGGTTCCGGAAAGAGAGATGGCCGCTGACTCTGCATTGGAACCGGCCAGGGAAGGAGGACCACTATGAGCCTGATGAAGGACTTCACAAACGGGCTCTTCAATGAGAACCCGATCTTCAGGCTCACGCTGGGAACCTGTCCCTTCCTCGCGGTGACGACCTCGGTGGAGAATGCCATCGGCATGGGCGCCGCCGCCATGTTCGTGCTGGTGTGCTCCAACTTCCTGGTCTCGCTCCTGCGGAATCTGATCCCCTCGGAGGTGAGGATACCCTGCTACATCGTCATCATCGCTGCCTTCGTGACGCTGGTCGACATGGTGATGGCCGCCTACACGCCAGACCTGCACAAGGCGCTGGGCATCTTCATCCCCCTGATCGTCGTCAACTGCATCATTCTCGGCAGAGCGGAAGGCTTCGCCAACCGGAATCCCGTCCTCAACTCCGTGATAGACGGGATCGGAATGGGCATCGGCTTCACGCTGGCCATGCTCCTCCTGGCCACCTTCAGGGAAATCCTCGGCAACGGCACCTGGCTGAACATCAACATCCTGGGCGATGCCTACACCAATCAGCCTCTGCTCATTGCCATCCTGGCGCCGGGGGCATTCATCCTGCTGGGCTTCATACTGGGCGTATTCAACATCATGGGCAACAGGAAGGGAGGCCGGCGATGAACGCTGCTGTGATGCTATCCGCGCTGATGGCCGCCCCGGACGCTGGGGGATCGGGCTTTGACATCGGCAGGATGATGGCCATCATCTTCGCGGCCGTTTTCGTGAACAACTTCGTGCTCTCCCGTTTCCTGGGGATCTGTCCCTTCCTCGGGGTGTCCAAGCAGCTCGACTCGGCCATCGGCATGGGCGCCGCGGTCATCTTCGTGCTGGCGATGGCCGCGCTCGGGTGCTGGGTGGTCTACTACCTGCTCCTCGTGCCGATGGGGCTCGGCTATCTGAGCACCCTCACCTTCATCCTGATCATCGCCGCGCTGGTCCAGCTCGTCGAGATGATCCTCCTGAAGTACAGTCCCGGGCTGTACAGGGCTCTCGGCATCTACCTGCCTCTCATCACGACCAATTGCGCCGTCCTCGGAGTCGCCGTGCTGAACATCGGCGAGCGTTACAGTCTCGGCGAGTCGATCGTGAACGCGATCGCCGCAGGCATCGGTTTCACCCTTGCGCTCATCCTCATGGCCGGTCTCAGGCAGAAGCTCGAGATGGCCGACGTTCCGCCAGCCCTGCAGGGCAAACCGATTGCGTTCCTCATCGCAGGGATCATGTCCATCGCATTCCTCGGCTTCGCCGGGATGGGGGGCTGAGATGACCGCTATCCTGATGGTCGCGCTCGCCGGTGAATCCGGAATGGCATCCGCGGTGGGCAGCCCTGCCGTGCTGCTCGGCGTGCTGGGTCTGACGCTCGGGCTGGGTCTTGCATTTGCGGCAAGAAAGCTCGCCGTGCCGAAGGACCCCATGGTCGAGAAGATCAGTGCTCTGCTGCCCGGAGCCAACTGCGGCGGCTGCTCCTACCCCGGATGCGCCGCCTTTGCCGAGGCTCTTGCTGCCGGCAGGGCCAGGCCGAACGACTGCGTAGCGGCTGGCGCCGCCGTCATCGCCAGGCTTGCGGAAGCGGTTGGTGCGGAGGTCTCGGAGAGCGTACGGAAGGTGGCAAGGGTGCACTGCAACGGCGGCCACTCCGCCACGGAAGCCTTCGAATACCGGGGTCCATCCGGGTGCCGTGCCTCGATGATGGTGATGGGCGGCAGCAAGACCTGCACGTATGGCTGTCTCGGCTACGGTGACTGCGTCACGGTCTGCCCGTTCGGCGCCATCGTCATGGGCGAGAACGGCATCCCTGTCATCAACGATGAGGCGTGCACGGGATGCGGCAAGTGCGTCTCCGCCTGCCCGAGGGACATCCTAGAGATCTGGCCGGTCAACAGGCAGGTGCTGGTGGCCTGCGCCAGTCGGGACAAGGGCGCCGTCGCGAGGAAGGCCTGCGCCATGGCCTGCATCGGCTGCGGAAAGTGCGTCAAGATCTGCCCCGTTCAGGCGATCCTCGTGAACGACTCCCTCGCGATCATCGACCCGTCGAAATGCATCAACTGCGGCCTCTGTGCCGCCGAATGCCCGACCGGCGCCATTCTTGATTCCGCCCCGGCCCGGCCCAAGGCCTACATCGACGGCAGTTGCATCGGGTGTACGCTCTGCACGAAAGTCTGCCCCACGAACGCGATTACCGGCATTCTCAAGGAACGGCACGAGGTGAACGGAGAGAAGTGCGTCGGGTGCGGCCTCTGCGTCGCAAAGTGCCCGAAGAACTCCATTCGCATGCTCGGCGCCCTGTCGTATCAGCGCGGAGAGGAATTCCAGGTATGACCGGCGACCTCTCAGACAGCCTCCGGGGGCTTCCGGCGGTGCATGAGCTGACCGCCCTTCTGACGAAGAGGGAACCGGGGGCTCCTCCCTCCGTTCTCAGGGAAGCATGCCGGAAGGTTGTTTCCATGGAGAGGGAGAGGATACTCGCCGGAGGGGCGCCCCGGGATATCGATGAGGTGGCCGGGCTGGCCTTCATCGAGCTCGCCGGCCGGCTGGCTCCTACAATGGTCGACGTGATCAACGCCACCGGGGTGGTCCTTCATACCGCCCTCGGAAGAGCCTGCCTCCCTGATGCCGCCGTGGATGCGGTCACCCGCGTGGCAAGGGGCTACAGCGCGCTTCAGTGGGACCGGGATACCGGACGCAGGGGCCACCGGGATGCCCACGTTGAAGAGATCATCTGCTTGCTCACCGGAGCCGAAGCCGCGACGCTCGCCAACAACAACGCGGGAGCCACGATGCTCATCCTGTCGGCGCTGGCCGCCGGCAGGGAGGTGATCGTCTCGAGGGGACAGCTCGTGGAGATCGGCGGCTCCTTCAGGATCCCCGATGTGATGAGGCAGAGCGGCGCCGTGCTGAGGGAAGTGGGCTGTACGAACAGGACCCATCTCCGGGATTACCGTGAGGCCATCTGCGAGAACACGGCCGTCATCATGAGGGTCCACCCCTCCAACTATGTGGTCAGGGGATTCGTGAAGGAGGTCCCGCTCGCCGACCTCGTCTCCCTGGGGAACGAGTTCGGGATACCGGTCGTGGACGACCTGGGCGCCGGCTCGCTCGTAGATCTGGCGGAGTTCGGGCTCCCCTCGGAGCCGACCGTTCGATCCAGCATCGAGGCCGGCGCAGCGCTCGTGACCAGCTCCGGGGACAAGCTGATCGGTGGTCCGCAGGCCGGGATCATCACCGGAAAAGCCGAGTTCGTCTCCCTTGTCCGCAAGCACCCGCTTGCCCGGGCTCTGAGGGTCGGGAAGCTCACGACCGCCGCGCTTCAGGCCACGCTCAGGCTCTTCCTCGAGCCTCCCGGATATCTTGCCGAGCACCATCCGGTCTACAGGATGCTCGCGAGGAAGCAGGAGGAGTTGAAAGCCGACGCCGAAGAGCTCTTCTCGAGACTCAGGCTGCCTGACGGATGCAGCGCGTCCGTGATGGCGACAGACAGCTACACGGGGAGCGGAGCCCTGCCCGATCATGCCGTCCCCTCATGGGGGGTGGGGATCTCCAGCCCCGATTCGGAGGCGCTGGCCTGCGCCCTCCGCCTCGGTTCTCCCGCAGTGGCTTCCAGGATCGAGGATGGAGTGCTCAAGCTGGACATGCGTACTCTGCAGCCCGGCGAGCTCGACACCCTGATCGACCTCGTCGGCTCGGCGGCTGAAGGCTTATGGGCGTGATCATCGGGACCGCCGGGCACATTGACCACGGCAAGAGCTCGCTGGTCAAATACCTCACCGGCACGGATCCGGACAGGCTCAAGGAGGAGAAGGAGCGCGGGATAACCATCGAGCTGGGGTATGTGTTCATGCCCCTGCCGGACGGGGAGACCCTCGCCTTCATCGACGTTCCGGGACACGAGCGCTTCGTACGGCAGATGGTGGCGGGGGTCGCCACCGTGGACAGGTTCCTCCTGGTCGTCGCGGCGGATGAAGGCGTCATGCCGCAGACCAGGGAGCACCTGGACATCCTCAGGCTCCTGGGCGTCACCCGCGGCATCGTGGCGCTGACCAAGTGCGATGTCGTCGCTCCCGACATGCTGGAGCTGGCAGAGAGCGACGTGCGTGGATACCTCTCCGATACGCCTTTCAGCGATGCCCCCATCTTCAGGGTGTCGTCCCTGACCGGAGAGGGCATGGAGAGGCTCCGGGCCGCGCTGATCCTTCTCGCCGCAGAGACGGTTCCCAGGAGCGCCAGGGGCAGGTTCAGACTGGACGTGGACCGCGTCTTCGTGCTGAAAGGCTTCGGGACGATCGTCGCGGGAACAGCCATGTCCGGATCGGTGTCGACGGGCGACAGGCTGGAGCTGCAGCCAGGCGGACGGGTGTTCCGGGTCCGCGAGATGAGCGTGAACCATCACCGCAACTCGCCCTCCGGGTCCGCTGGAGACCGGATAGCGCTGAATATGGTCGGACTCGAGGCGGACGATGTGGAGCGCGGCGACTGCTTCGCGGAGCCGGGTTACCTGAAGCCCAGGACCAGTCTCGACACCGAGTGCTCGCTTCTCTCCTCGGCGGGAGCTCTCAAGCGGCACCAGCGGGTCAGATTCCATACCGGAACCGCCGAGGTGATGGCCAGGGCGGTGCCGGTGGACGCCGCGACGCTGCCGCCAGGCACCAGCGGTTTTGTCCACTTCCAGCTTGAATCCCCTGTCGTGGCGCTTCACGGGGACCGCTTCGTCATTCGGAGGTATTCCCCGGTGGTCACGATAGGCGGGGGAGTCATACTGGAGACCGATACACGGAAGGTCAGGTCCAGGGATACCGCGGAGCGTGCAGCCCATCTGGAGCTACTCGCCGCAGGCGATCTCTCCTCGCTCCTCGGCGAGCTCCTCGAAAAGGCGGGTCCGGCCGGGATCACTCTCGCCGAAGCCGCCTCCAAGTCTGGAGTCGCGCCTGACGAAATGGATCGTGAAGCCGCTTCCCTGCGTGAGGCCGGCATCATCGATCTGATGAGGGACGGCTCCGTGACCCGGATCGTCGACATGGCTGTCGTCGACGAGGCCAGGGGAAAGCTTCTGGACACGGTAAGACGCCATCATGAGAGTCGCCCGGCAAGCCCGGGAGTCGCCCTCTCCACTCCGGGGAGGATTCTCGCCGGGAGTCCGGCATGGTTCGTGAGGAGCATCGTGGCCGAGCTCGAGAGCGAGGGCAGCATCGTGAAGAGGGGCGAGTGGTTCGCCCTGCCGGGTCATCCGGAGGAGCTGCCGGCGGACATTGCAGCGAAGGTCCGGAGCATCCTCAGCGGTATGGACGCGGCCGGCCTCGACGGCTTCGGGACGGCATCCGCTGATCCTGGCATGCTCGAGTCGCTCCGCGAGAGAGGCCTCGTCCTGGATCTTGCCCAAGGGGTGTCGGTTTCCGCCGGTTACCTTGACGGAGTCTGCGCCAGAGCGGCTCAGGAGTTCGGGGAAGAGGGATTCGGGCTGGCGGAGCTGAGGGATGTGCTGGGCGTCTCCAGGAAGGTGGCCCTGCAATGGGCGGAGCTCATGGACAGGACCGGGAGGACGCTGCGGAAAGGCGACAGGAGGGTCTTCCAGGCAAGACGGTGAGTGTTTGCATCGTGCCAGTGTTATCTTATCCTTTCCAGCCAGGCTGACATGGGACCGGAGGAGAAATGCACATCACCGTGGTCGGAAGCGGTTACGTTGGGCTCGTTGCAGCGACGTGCTTCGCAGAGATGGGCAACGACGTCATCACCGTCGACAAGGACAGGAAGAAGATCGACAGTCTGAACGCCGGTGTGGTCCCGATCTATGAACCCGGGCTCGATGACATGATCCGTCGGAACGCCGCCCTCGGGAGGCTCTCCTTCACGACGGACATCGCGGACGCGGTCAGGAAGAGCCTGATCATCTTCATCGCCGTCGGCACGCCGCCGGATGAGGACGGCTCAGCCGATCTCAAGCATGTGCTCGCCGTCGCATCGGATATCGCGAAGTACATGGACGGTCCCAGGATCGTGGTCAACAAGAGCACGGTGCCCGTCGGCACGGCGGACAAGGTTGCCGGCGAGATAGGAAAGGGAACCCGCCACAGGGTGGACGTCGTGAGCAACCCGGAGTTTCTGAAGGAGG
>Ga0209450_10000437_pt1 | contig 21427 bp, 16 predicted proteins | sample FrelakmetLWP11LW_FD_187149 | JGI IMG/M metagenome (GOLD analysis project Ga0209450, IMG submission 187149) | Freshwater lake sediment microbial communities from the University of Notre Dame, USA, for methane emissions studies - LWP11 LW (SPAdes)... | ecosystem: Environmental > Aquatic >...
GATTTTCGTATCTGTTCCATGTGCTGAAATTAAATTTGTGAAGTTTGTAAATGTATAAAAAAATAGATCTAATAACCTAAGCAAAAAGCATGACATCTGAACTTATTGGCACAATTTTGGTTATAAATTTGAATAACTATATTTGCGTCGTTTATATTTAAATATCTGAATATTTGTAATTATCTTATTATCATGAAGAAACTGTTACTTGCGATGATACTTTTTGTACCTGTGCTGATGGTAAAAGGACAGGAAACACAGGTAAAATGGTATTCGATAGAGGAAGCTGCAGCTCTGGCACTGACCAGTCCGCGGCCTATTTTTGTTGACGCATATACAGACTGGTGCGGGTGGTGCAAGAAACTTGACAAGGACACATTTTCGCACCCTGTGATAGCAGAGATACTGAACACGAAGTATTATGCAGTTAAGTTTGATGCAGAATCAAAAGAGCCTGTGACGTTCCAGGGAAGGACCTTCATCAATGATGGTAAGATGGGAAAAACGCATCAGCTTGCCTATGCTCTTCTTCAGGGCAATCTCGGTTATCCGACTGTAGTCTTTCTTACAGCCAACAGTGAACTAATCACTCCGGTTTCGGGCTACAAGACCCCCAAAGATATTGAGCCGATGCTTGTCTATTTCAGCGGCACAGCATGGCAGTCACAAAGTTATGCAGACTTTGTTAAGACATTCCAGGGGAAGGCACAATAGGGTCTGAAGGTCTTCGGTCTTCGGTCTTCGGTCTTCCTACTTCCCTATTATGAAGTTTGCCGGCAGTGCAACGGTATTACCAAACTGGTATATCAGTTTGCGTGCAGTGCATATTGTCTCATTGCCTGATGATACCCTGATCTCAACCACATCAGGCACCCTGTAGAACAGCTTGTCGGCAACAGCTATCTCTTTTTCAGATACAACAGGCCTTACGATCAGGTTAAGGTCTCTTGTCTTTCCGGAGGGGATGAATTCAATTGATACAGTCTCTCCGCCGTTACTGCCTGCATTGGTCATGCCACCTGTCTCCGAGAAGCTGAAGAGGGTGGTCTTTTTCCCGGCCATTGTCATCTGCGGAGTCAGCCATATACGGTAATGCTTTGTCTCTGTCCAGCTCTTCCCCGCAAAAAGTGCAGTATACTCGCGGTCGAGCCTGTTTATTTCGTTAATCGCAGAGCCGTCCTGCGGAAAGATGTTTGTCTCACCCGTAAGGATCATGTGTTTTCCCTCACGAAGCTCAAGCAGTCTCTTTGCGGCCTCTGCTGCCTCCTCTTCAAGTGTAGGGCTCTTCTTCTTCTGAACGAGGTACGGAACCCTTATGAATGCAGTGTCGGCCTTGACTACTTTATATGCTGTATCTGTCTTCAGCGAGACATACTCCTGCGCACCCATATCCGGAAACAGGAGTCCCTGGTAGTCAGACTCACCCTGACTGTGAGCGAAAGCAGTTTCAGCATATATATCCGGATTGATATCGAGAACCAACCCGTTTTTTTTGAGAGAGAGCAGGTTGGTCTGCATAAGCGTGGTGCCCTGAATCACATAATACTGTGAAGGGTCTAACTCTTCGACCGTGCGCAGGGTCACATCCCTCAGCGACCATATCTCATTCTCGTCTGCAATGACATCTTCGAGTCCGATCATCTCCTTCGCAAATTCAGAGTACGGGCCTGGTATCTCTATGGTTCGTTCGGCTATTATGTCAAACTCAAGAACGGTGAGCGGGAGGGCATAGACGATGCTGCCGTCAGTTACCTTTACCTCTCCTCCCAACGGCAGGATAACGATATCTGATTTTGAACCGGTCTTTGCAGGAACACATCCGGATGTCAATAATAAAGCTGCAAATATAAACGGTGTAAACAGTACTCTCATTGTCTTTGCTTTTTTACAAATATAGGCTAAAGTTATTGAAACGTGTTTCGCGGAAGGCTCTCCCGATATTCATCAGGATATCACCTGCGATGACAGCTTCTTCAGAGTGAATTCTGAGTGCCACATCGCCGGCGGCGCCGTGGAGGTAGACACCTGCTATTGCTGCCCTGACCGGGTCATAACCCTGGGCGAGCAGTGACGCAATCATACCTGTAAGTACGTCTCCGCTGCCCCCTGTTGCCATTCCGGGGTTACCCGTGCTGTTGAAGAATATTCTGCCGTCAGGCAGGGCCACCGAGGTATGAGCCCCTTTGAGGACAAGAATGCAATCATGCTCCGCCGCAAACCTGCTCTCCATGTCAAGAAGCTGGTAATCAGTCATATCCTCACCTGTAAGTCGTCTGAACTCACCGGGATGAGGGGTAAGTATTGAATGCGGGGGTATCAGCCTTAGCAACTCCCTGTTCTGGGCCATGATGTTGAGTGCATCTGCATCGAGTACCAGAGGTATCATGGCTGTCTCCAGGATGGTTTTCAGTACGTTGTACGTGTCAGGATCCGTTCCCATTCCCGGTCCGATTCCTGCAGAATCGTATCTGGAGAGGTCAGGCACAGTGGTAATGAACTCTGCTCCGGGGTCGGGGGAGACCATTACTTCCGGCAGTGCAGCCTGCACAGGCAGTATGGCTGCCACAGGAGTGTGAACTGTCACAAGCCCGGCGCCCGTGCGAAGGGCAGCACCTGCAGCCAGCGTGGCAGCACCGGCTTTACCGTACGATCCGGCAACAATAAGTGCATGACCGTAAGTGCCCTTATGGTCAAACTTCCTCCGTTTTCTAAGCATCGGAGTGACGTCTTCCCTCATGATATAATGATATCTGGAGGGTTTCTTGTTGATGGTTTCCTGGTGAAGGCCAATGTCAATAACCTCCCACCTTCCTGTAAAATCATCGTTTCCGGCAAACATGAACGATATTTTAGGAAACTGGAACGTCAGCGTCATGGAAGATCTTACAATTGTGTCCCGGCTGACCTCGGTATTATCCTCGCAGAAGAGTCCGGAAGGAACGTCAATGGAGATCACATTTGCACCTGTGAGGTTGATACGGCGGATAACCTCTGCGGCTATTCCTGACGGAGGCTTGCTCAGTCCGGTTCCGAATATGGCATCGATAATCACTTCATTGCGGCCGACCGCCGGAAAAAGTGAGATGTCAGCAAGGGTAAAAGAAGCAACGCCGGAACGGGCAAGCCGGTCAGCATTGAGCTTAAACTCATTGCTGTGTGCAGCACCCGTTTCAACAATATAAACCCTGACGGGGTGCTGCTCTTCATGCAGCAGCCTGGCAATGACAAGACCGTCTCCCCCGTTGTTTCCCGGACCGGCAAAGACTGTAACGCTGTTGTCATGAGCAATGTATTCCTTTATTTTCCGGAAGGCTGCCGTGGCGGCCCGCTCCATGAGTCCTCCGGGAGTAACAGGCTCAAGTGCAATTGTGGCAGCGTCTATCTCCCTTATTTCTGACGATGTAAATATTTTCATAGATTATTGTTGAATATCAAACACACAAATTTATATATATAGGTGATCCAAAAATATTGTAGTACAATTTTCTTCCTGACACCGGCAATTAAAAAAGATTAATATATTTGCCTGCGTCAGAAAAAACTATAAACCAATAAACAAACAAGAATTATGCTTAAGAACCATCCAAAGGGACTGCTGGTAGCATTTTTTGCCAATATGGGAGAGCGCTTCGGGTTTTACACCATGATGGCCATCCTGGTACTCTTCCTGCAGGCCAAATACGGCTTATCGGCTGAAAAAGCCGGGGGTATTTACAGCTGGTTTTATTTCAGCATTTATGCACTTGCCCTCGTCGGCGGTATACTGGCTGATTCAACCAGGAAATACAAGACTGTGATTCTTTTCGGCATCATCATCATGTTCGGCGGTTACCTGCTGATGGCCATTCCGGGCATGACACTCACATTCACGATCATCGGGTTGTTCACCATTGCCTTTGGCAACGGTTTATTCAAGGGCAATCTCCAGGCAGTTGTGGGTCAGATGTATGACAACCCCCAGTATTCAAAGATGAGGGACACTGCCTTTATGATATTCTATATGGGTATCAACGTAGGTGCATTTTTTGCTCCGTTTGCTGCCACAGCAATGAGAAACTGGTGGCTGAAGACCAACGGCTTTGCACATGACGGAAGCCTTCCGGCGCTCTGTCACCGGTACCTGGAAGGTAATCTTACCGACACCACGACATTCAGCCAGCTTGCAGCAAATGTAAGTCTTAATGGCCAGGCAGCCGATCTGACGAACTTTGCCAACACCTACCTTGAGGTATTTTCAAAGGGCTACAACTATGCCTTTGGAATAGCTGCCGGTGCCATGGTGATCTCAATGCTCGTCTACATCTTCTTCGGCAAACTGCTTCCCAACAAGGAGAAGAAAGTGACGGAAGTTGCTGAAAAAGTCGATTTCCAGCCCCTCCCACTCGTTTTTGCAATCATTGCAATGGGTGTTGTGGCATACGCACTTCATTTTATCAAGGAGGTAGGCTGGGCCGCAGGTTTTGCATTCGGCCTCTTCGCTGCCTTCGTTACATGGATCATGCTCAGTTCAACAAAGGAGGAGAGGGCAAGAGTAGTATCACTGATACTTGTGTTTGTGGTGGTGGTCTTCTTCTGGATGTCTTTCCACCAGAACGGATTAACCCTTACTCTCTTTGCACGTGATTATACAGTCAAACAGGTAGACCCCTTTACAAACCTCTTCTTCACACTGCCTTCAATACTTGCAGTAATAGGTTCCGTAGCAGGTCTCGTGTTGCTGGTCCAGAAATCAACCAGCGCCATGAACAGAACAATTGGTGGAGTACTGTTTGTCGCAGCTATTGTATTCTCATATTTCAGGGTCACCGGGGCAGATTCACTGAACTCTATTTCTCCTGAGATCTTCCAGTCATTCAACCCCTTATTCATTGTTGCACTCACATTTCCGGTAATGGGAGTTTTTGCATGGATGAACAAGAAAGGCATTGAGCCTTCCACTCCCAAAAAGATCGGTATCGGAATGATAATTGCTGCTGTAGGCTTCATTGTTGTCCTTATCGCATCACTGAACCTTTCATCTCCGAAGCTTCTGGCCGGGTCGCCCGTACCTGACGCTGAAAGAGTCATGCCCTACTGGCTGATAAGCAGTTACCTCATACTTACCATTGCTGAGTTATTCCTGAGTCCTATGGGTCTCTCCTTTGTGTCAAAGGTTGCTCCATCGCGCTTCCAGGGACTAATGCAGGGTGGATGGCTTCTTGCCACGGCCGTCGGAAACAAGCTCCTTTTCGTCGGAACCCTTCTGTGGGATAAGGTTGAACTGTGGGAACTGTGGGCAGTCTTCATCGTATGCTGCATCCTTTCGGCCGCATTTATATTCTCTGTCATGAAAAGACTTGAAAATGCAACCAAATAGCCTCTGCTGAAACAAAAGCAGCGACCTGCAAGTTGCAGGTCGCTTTTTTTTTATCTGAAAAGGAGCCTTTTTAGCCATAAAAAATAATTATCAATATATTTGTCTGTTTTTAAAATAACAGTTATGAGCGGCAGGAACCTATACGATAAGGTATTTGCAATATTCGGGGCGATGATGGTATTCTTTTATTTCGGCCTCGGCTATTATGTGATCTTCTCACCATACCTTGATCATATTGACCGGCCCTTAAGGGTAATCATCGGAGCCCCGCTGCTTGTCTATGCTGTTTACAGGCTGTTTGTCTCCTACACCAAAATAAAAGAGAACTTCTTCAACGGGGAAGACGATGACCGGTAAAACAGGTTCAGCGGATGGGGTCAAAGGCCGGTATAGCGGTCTTATAAGGATGTGGCACATACTTTGTAACAGGTAACAAAAAGTGTTACACCTGAAAATTGGTAACCTGAGAGAAAGCATCTTAATGAGATAATTATTAATATTGTGGGCTGCAGAAGCGGGAAAACAACGGGAAAGATGAAAAAGTACCTGAGAAAAAGTGAGTTGATGTCACTGATTGTGATGATGGCCATCACTGCAGTTTTTGTCGTCACCTGCAAGAACCAGGGTACTCCTGCCGTTAAGGAGACTCCAACATCGGGTGATATAAAGATTGTGGCAGATGAATCATTTCAGCCCATCGTAGATGCTGAGGCAGCAACATTCACCTCGTTGTATAAATATGCCAGGATAACTCCCGTATACAAACCCGAAAAGGAGATGATTGCTGATTTTCTCAACGACTCGGTAAAAGTTATTGTTACATCATGGACTCCGACGGAAGAGCATAAGCAGCTGCTGCTCGATGCACTTACGGTTATCCGCACGACAACAGTTGCCTATGATGCGCTGGCACTCGTTATGCACAAGAGCAATTATGACTCGCTTCTTACCTATGACGAGGTAGAGGGAATATTCACCGGGAAGATAACCGAATGGAAGCAGATCAATCCTTCTTCGAAACTTGGCAGAATCAATATAGTTTTCGATAACGACCGCTCAGGAAACATCAGGTATTTCAGGGAGAAGTTCTCCATTCCTGACACACTGCCTGAAAACTTCTTTGCAGTCAACAACAACCCTGAGGTTATTGAATACGTTTCAGAAAGTCCTGATGCCCTTGGAATAGTAAGCGTGAACTGGATAAGCGACACTGATGATTCATTAAGCGTAAGTTTCATTAACAAGGTAAAAGTGGCAGGCGTCTCGATGCAGTATCTTGACAAGTCAACCTTTTACCTGCCGGTCCAGGGTTCAATTTTTGAAAAGACCTATCCCTTTGTAAGGGAGATAAACATGGTCTCCCGGGAGACGTTTTCAGGTCTTGGTTCAGGATTTATCACATGGGTCTCCGGGGAACAGGGACAACGAATTATATTAAAGTCAGGGCTGGTCCCTGCGACAATGCCAATAAGGCTGATACAGGTAAAAAAAGAGTAACTAAACCAGATAAAGATGATTAAGAGAAGTTTTAAAGTGGCGTTGCTGCCTGCAGTTATGATCTGCATGGTTTGTGGTACAGGGGTGAAAGCTCAATCACTTCAGGAGGCCATTACCTTCACCAAGAACGAACAGTATGACAAAGCGGAAGCACTGTTCCAGCAACTTATCAAGAGCGAGCCGGGTAACAGCAAAGCATACTTCCATTACGGCGAGAATACACTGCTGAACTATTTTTCCGATACCATTTCAAACTCGCTCAATGCAGCAACCAAAGAAGCAGCTGATATATTCAACAAGGGGATTGCAGCCAATGTATCTGATCCGCTCAACTATGTAGGGCTGGCCAAGGTTTCATCCTACCAGGGTGAAGAGGCAAAGGCAGAGGAGATGAGGGTAAAAGCAAAAGGGCTTCTTCCCCCATACAAGAAAATCACGAAGATAGAAGACCCAAAGGGTTATGCATACACCCTCGCCAAAATAGCAGAATCGTACATACGTTTCGAACAGGTCGATACCAGCAAGGCACTGCCGTTCATCAGGCAAGCACTGCAGATAGACCCGAGAAACAGCGAAGTGTATATTATCGCCGGTGATATCTATATCCTTGTCAACGACGGATCAAGGGCTATCAAATATTACAACCTTGCACAGGACTGGGACCTTACCTCGCCAACTGCCAACATGAAGATAGGCAGCATTTATGTAAAAGGCCGCAATCTTATGGCTGCCATTCCTTTCTATGAGCAGGCTATAGCTCTTGATCAGAACTACGCCCCGGCATACCGCGAACTGGGTCAGCTGTACTCTATGGCAGGAAGATTCAATGAGTCAAAGAAGTACTTTGAAAAGTATCTTGAACTTACACAGGGAAATATTCCTGCCAAGATCAGGTATGTGAACGCCCTCTTCTACGCCAAGGAATACAGTGAGGTAATAAAGAATGTCGAGGAGATCTTTGCCATTGATGATTCCAGGACATACATGAACAGGATTGCCGGTTACTCGGCTTATGAAAAAGGCAATTACCCTCTGGGTCTGCAGTATATGGACAAGCTTTTTGCATCTCTTCCTGCAGACCGCATTATTAAGAAGGACTACATCTACTATGCCAGGATACTTGTCAAGAAGAACCAGAACTATCTCAAGTCGGTCATAGAGACTGACGGCATGGTCTCTGACCTTACTGAAATGAAGGGCAAATATCCTGCCCTGAAAAGTCCTGCCAAGGAAAAGATGAAGGCAGACATGGATTCGCTGCAGCTGAAGATTAACGAATCAAAGATACAGAATGCCAAGGCTGATGCAGAGATATCAAGTGCCTTTGAGGCATACGAGAAAGCAATTAATTTCGGTGAAGAAGATCTTAACCTGATATACGAAAAGGGGACATTCCAGTATTCATTTCACAGGTATGCAGATGCCGGTGACACATGGTCACGGCTCCTCGCAAAAGGGAGGAACAGTGAGAGTGACTTCCTGCAGATCGGCCGTGCTTATTACCAGGCCAAGAATTTTGAAAAAGCCGATCTGATTTTCAAGGTGATGATCGAAAAATACCCGGACAACCTTCAGGGCTATCTCTGGTCAGCCAACACAGCATCGGCTCAGGATCCAGATGCAGAACTGGGCCTGGCAAAACCGAAATTCCTGGCCCTTCTCAAGAAAGCTGAAACCGACTCGGTAAAGTACGTCCAGGAGATGTTTGACGCCATGAGGTTTCTGGGGTATCAGGCTCTGCAGGAGAAAAACTACGAAGAGGCAAGGGCATACTATACCAGGATCATGAATCTTGCACCCTCGAACAAAGACTACAAAATCAAGGCACACAGCTCTCTCAGCACAATGTGGCTGACCATGGGTGACTATAACAGGGCCACGGAGGAGAATAACAGGATTCTTGCCCTTGATCCGGCGAACGAAAATGCGAAGGCGACGATTCAGTATATAGCAGCCCTGCAGAAGAATGCCGCTCCGCCCAAACACCCGAATGAAATAACCGGGATAATATTTGATCCGGCAGGGATGCCTATTCCGGGAGCCTCTGTAAGGGTCAAGGACACTGCCGCTGAAGCATGGACCAATGCAAGAGGCGAGTACAAGTTTGTAATGCCTGAAGCCTCAGAGATACTGGTCATCAGCGCCAAAGGGTACAGGACCGTGGAAGTACCGGTGACAAAGAAGAGGGTTTACAACGCCACCCTGGAAAAATAAACGGCGTTAGCATATTCATGAAGGTTTGATATTTATAATGAGACTATTGTAAAAGATTAATAGAATAATTATTTTTGCCAACTGTTTACTTAAACCAACTAAACAATACTAAAATGAGCAAAGAATCCAGTAAGTTCAAAGATGTGATGAATTCACTTTTTGCACCCGTTGCTATTATTGTAGCTTTTATCGTTGCCTATTATCTCTTTAGCAATGTAATGGGTAACCCTGTTAACTTTGAGGGAGGTAACCCCAAGGGTCATCCGCTTCAGGGTAACTATCTCGGTATGATCTATAAGGGCGGTATCATTGTGCCGATACTTATGACATGCGTTCTCACCCTTATCATCTTCGTTTTTGAAAGAGGTATTACCTTAAGCAGAGTACAGGGTAAAGGCAGGCTTAACGTTTTTGTTGCCAACATTCAGTCATTACTCGCACAGGACAAAATTGAAGAAGCTGTAACCGCATGCGATAAGCAGAAAGGTTCACTGGCAAACGTACTTAAGGCAGGCCTTGTGCGTTACCGTGACCTGGCAGGTGACTCATCACTCGAGAAAGACCAGAAGATCACCTCAATGAAGCAGGCCCTTGAAGAGGCAACTGCCCTTGAGCTTCCGACTCTTTCAAAGAACATGGTAATACTTTCAACATTAGCCTCAATCTCGGTGCTTATCGGTCTTATCGGTACTGTTCTAGGTATGATCCGCGCATTCGGTGCTCTTGCACAGGCTGGTGCTCCAGATGCACTTGCCCTTGCAACCGGTATCTCAGAAGCGCTTATCAACACAGCATTCGGTATCACTGGCTCAACATTCGCAATCATATTCTACAACTATTTCTCATCACAAATTGACGGTTATACTTTCAAAATTGATGAGGCAGGTTTCAGCCTGACTCAGACCTTTGCAGCATCAGTCAGCAAATAATCACCAGTATTTATTCTTTTGGTTACAAAAAGAAAGGATTTAGAAAATGCCAAAGATTAAAATACACTCCAAACAACCTCGCATCGACATGACGCCGATGGTGGACCTGTTTGCGCTGCTGCTGACCTTTTTCATGCTTACGGCAACATGGAGGCCATCAGATCCGGCTCCCGTTGATACACCTTTTTCAGTATCCGAGAAGCCCACTCCTGATGCAAATATTATGACCGTGTTGCTTTCTGCTGACAACAGGATATTTTTCAATGTTGACAACGGCCCTGACACAATTCTTAAGTTCAGACCCAAAATCCTTGCGGAGATGGGGAAACGCTACAACATTGAATTCACTGAAGAAGAATTGCGCACATTTGAGAAGCTTCCATCATCATCATTTGGCGTATCCATTCAGGACATGAAAGCCTACCTGTCAGCAACAGATGCAAATGTAAGGGCATCACTTGAAAAAGGTATCCCGATAGATTCAACTGACAACCAGCTAGCGCTATGGGTACTGTTCTCACGCCAGATCAACCCAGCGGTAAACACGCTGATCAAAGGCGATGCTAATGCTGACTTCCCGATAGTACGGGAGGTTCTCGACATTCTCCAGGACAAAAACGTCAACAGGTTCAACCTTGTGACCAACCTGAGGGTAATTGAAGTTACAGAAGAAATAACTGAGTAAGATGGCAGAGATCATACAAGAGGAAAAAGGTAAAGGTGGCAAGAAGAAGCCCAAGAAGCACTCGACCCACATTGACATGACGCCGATGGTTGACCTTATGTGTCTGCTCATCACGTTCTTCATGCTCACAACAGCTTTCAGCAAACCGAAGATCATGGAAATTCTCCTTCCTGAGAAACTCAAGAAGGACGAAGTAGTTGAGCCTCCGAAAATTGCTGAGAGCCGTACTCTGAACATCATCCTCGGTCCCGACGATAAAGTTTTCTGGTACCCGGGAAAAGCCGATCCGGAAGTTACCGTTCTCCAGGAGACTGACTTCAGCGCTGCCGGAATCCGTCAGATTCTGCTTGACAGAAACAGAGCACTGTTTAAGAAAATAGAACAATTTGAAAACGATGTTATCGCCGGTAAGATCGAGATCAAACAGGATTCTATGCTCAATGCCATCAAGCAGCTCAAGAAGGATGACGATACAGGACCGATCGTTCTTATCAAAGCCTACAAGACTTCCAAATACAGGAATTTCGTTGACATCATTGACGAAATGTCAATAGTAGGCATTGCGCGTTACACATTCACTGACATCAGCTGGATAGAAGAGAACCTTGTCGCTGCCGCCATCGGCGTGGCACCGGTAACCGCTTCCGGAACAGCTAACTAGAACGACAGGATATGGCAAAGGAAAAGAAAAATTATGTAAGCTTCGATGACCTGGTCTTCGCAAACAGGAACCAGTCGTACGGAGCATACGATCTGAGGAGAAAGTACAGCCGGACAATGGCTATCTCAACTCTTGTCGGTATCATTATCATCGCAGCAGCGGTAATACTTCCCTACATCAAGGCAAGTCGCATCGCTCACATAAAAGCGAGAGATGCCAATGAGGTAATTGCTGAAATGGCTAATGACATCCAGCAGGAAGAGGCAGCCCCTCCGCCACCACCGCCACCGCCACCGCCTGCTGAACAACAGACGGTTGTGAAGTATGTGGCACCAGTTGTGGTGGACACTATCAAACCTGAGGACCAGACAGATCTCATGACCGCCGATGAAATCTCAGAGACTGTTGTCGACGAGGAGGTTGTTGAGGTAGTTGAGCAGGTACAGGAAGAGGTGGAGTATGAAGCTCCGGCAGAGGTGTTCGTCGTGGTTGAGGAGATGCCATCATTTCCTGGCGGCGACACTGAGCTCTTTAAATTCATCTATGACAACATCAAGTATCCTGAAATAGCAAAGGAAAACAACATTCAGGGGAAAGTGATACTCCGTTTCTGCGTTACCTACAAGGGGACCGTTGACCAGGTATCAGTTGTCAGGGGTGTTGACCCGACTCTTGATGAAGAGGCTATCAGGGTAATAAAGATGCTCCCTCTGTGGAAACCGGGCAAACAGGGTGGTAAACCCGTTAACGTCTGGTACAGTGTGCCTATCAGCTTCCAGCTTAAGTAAACTATTGCTAAAACCATAAAAAAGGTGTCTCAAAAGGACACCTTTTTTTGTTTGTATGGGGCAGATGCTATTTAAGCATCAAGGTGATATACCTGTCTGCCAGCGCAGCCTTCTCCCTGTCAAGGCCGCTGATAATTATAAGCCTGTCACCCTGCAGAGCCATGAACAGCAGACCGTTGAATCCATCGTCAAAAACATACTTAAACGATTCTTCACCTGCATTGTAGGCATCTCCGGCGAGTCTCTGTGCCATATCAGAAATATCCTGTTTGCTCTTGCTGTTGAACAGGTAGATGTCAAATCTGTCATTATCAAGCTCATAAGAAGCCCTGAATGAATCATGAAGGAAATCATGGCCAAGCACACCCTCCATTATATATGTCTCCTGGTTTGCGATCAGCCCTTCTGCAGGATAAAGTTTCAGCAATGGTGGAAACTCATTCCCCCCTTCAATCCGTTCTGCAATCATATCAGCCAGCGTTATCATCGCTTCAGCAGCTTTTTTTGAGCCGGAATGTGTCATTATCTTGACATAGAAGTTGCCTTTAAAGAAGTTTACAACTCCCTCCTCCGAGTAACCCTGCACTCCTAAATTGATAAATTTATAAGAGGGAGACCGTTCAAGGGAGTAAATTCCAAATGCTGTCGCTTCGTCGCCGAATGAATAGATCTCTGCCTTCAGAGACTGTTTTCCCTTACGGTATTCGTTTATGTTGAGGTCCCTGAATCCAAGTGCCAGATACGCATCGGCTGCACCGTTGATATAATCCCACAGGTCCTCCGGAGTATAAACCGGATAATCGCTGATCTGTTTGTATCCTTTTAGCGGAGGAAACATTTCCTGCTGACCACGGAGAGCAGTAAAAGCAAAGACCAGGAAGAAGAAGATAGTCACATGTTTCATTGACGTAACTTTTTATGTTGATTAAGCTATAAGGTCATAGGGAACGTTCTTCAGCCTCGCGATATCAGTTATCTTTCCCCTGAGGTCAAATCCCTTGATACACTCAGCCGAACATGTTTCGCATAATGTACATGGTTCAGAGGTGGCGTCCGTTTCCCTGAGGAGGTCCGATGCCATTGCCAGGTTTCCGTATCCGTAGGCGTACATGTATGCCCTCATCATCTCAGGTATCGGCAGGTTGGCGGGGCATCCCTTAAGGCAATTCTGACAGGCATTACAGTAGAGGCCGCCTGATGCAGCAGCGGCAATGAGACCACTTTTTTCTTCAGCCGTAAGGGTAATATCTGCAAGCACTTTCAGATCAGCATTCACATGATCAAATGTAGTCATACCAGGTATTGTAGTATGGACGTTCGGGTTGGAGAGAGCCCATTTCAGGGCTGCCTGAGGATTGACGGCCTTTGTCTTCTCCTTGTCAAGGAACCCTCCCGCCATTGTCTTCATGGCCACCACTCCGAGGCCAGCCTTAGCGGCTGATTCAAGGGCACTGTTAAGATCATCGAGGTGTGCAAGATTGAAATTATAGGCTGTCAGCACAACATCCCATATTCCTTCTTCAACCATGGTCCCGATCACAAGAGGTTCATTCTTATGGGTCGAAACTCCTATGAACCTTACCTTTCCCTTCTTCTTAAGGTCAAGCATGGCGGCAGTGATCTCCTTGTGTCTAACTATCTCAGCGCTGTCGGCAGCATGCATATAGAGAATATCTACGTAATCCATTTTCAGCCTGGTAAGACTAAGTTCAAATTTCGCCAGGAAATCTTCCGCAGTTGTATCTTTCGAAGGTAGTCCCGTGCGGGAATCTACTCCGGCAGGCTTGACCTTTGTTGCAAGTATGAATGATTCCCGGGGAAGAGATTCAAAGAAGCTGCCAAGCATCTCTTCATTTCTGCCGTTCATATAGCCGTGTGCTGTGTCAAACATTCTCATTCCTCCTTCGTAAGCTGCTTTCACAAGGGCATTGTTATCCGATCTCATGACACCGAAACTCACTACAGGGACCTTCAGTCCGGTCTTACCCAGTGTCCGGTAAATAATCTCCTGACTGGCCGGTCTGTCACCCGCCAGGGCAGTATGGTTTATAGTTGCCAGTCCTGCCGCACCTGCAAGACCTGACCTCAGAAATGTTCTTCTTTTCATATGGGCTGAATTTGAGTTACGGTCAGATTAATTAACACTATATCAGAGCCAATATACAAATATTTTATATTATCTTGGAGTAGCTGCCGGATAGCATAAAAATCAGATACCTTATGGGACGCTATATTCATAACCTTATCCTGCAGGGTGAAGGGATGAATCTTGATTTCAAGTACTGCATATCTGATCCTCACAAGATAGCCAGGTCACTCTCCGCGTTCTCAAACAGTGAGGGTGGAAAACTGCTGATAGGTGTCAGGGACAACGGATCACTTGCCGGGGTAAGGTCAGATGAGGAATATTACATGATTGATGCCGCAGCACGTTTATTTTGCCGGCCGGAAGTAAGTGTAGGAATCAGAAATCACACGATCAACGGTAAAAGTATCCTGGAGGTTGATGTCCCCAGGAGCAGCATCATACCGGTGAGGGCAAAGGATGAGGAAGGCAGGTGGAAGGCATACTTCCGGCAGCGTGACCAGAATTTTCTGGCTGACAGGGTGCTCCTGCAGGTATGGCGCAGGAGCAGCCGTTCGCACGGTCTGCTTATAAGGTTTGATGATAAGGAAAACCTCCTGCTGAATCACCTGAGGGACGGCGGAAAGATTACCGTTGCTGAGTTCCGCAGACTGGCTGAGATCAACAGCAGGAGCGCAGAGAGGATATTAAGTGACTTCATGCTGTGCGGAATAATAAGGTGTGAGGCAAGTGAAAAAGGTCTCTTCTACCGTCTCACCAGCGAATTTGAGACCTCCGGCTGATGTTCTAATCAGCCTTGAAGCCCATCACCAGAATATCATCTACCTGGTGTGACGAGCCCATCCAGCTTCTGAGCCGCTCATCGAGTATCTCCATCTGTTTATTCATCGGGTAATCCTGCACCTCCAGGATCAGTTTTATAAAGTTCTTCTTCATAAACTTGCGGCCAGTGGTGCCATTGAACTGATTTATATAACCGTCAGTGAAGAGGTAATATGAGATATCCCTCTCCATCACCCACTCGCTCTGTGTAAAATCCTGGTTCATCCTGGACGAGATGCCGACTGTCATCTTGCTTCCATAGACCGTCTCAAGGAGAAATCTTCCATTGGCAACAGATCCGTCACCAGTTTCAAATTCCCCTTTTTCCCATATCTCGATCTCAACTTCATTCATGGGTCTTACCTTGAAGCATGGGCTATATGCTCCTGAGAATTCGACGATGCGTCTTGAATAGTCAAACACCAGCAGGGCCATATTTATCCCGTCCCTCCTTTCATCTGCCTCACGTGTCTGTTTGAGGGAGTCAATCACCTGTTTGCGAAGCTCATTAAGGATTAGACTCGCTTTTCGGTATGGCTGTTTATTAATTGTCTCATCGAGGAAGGATATCCCAAGGAGACTCATGAAGGCACCCGGCACGCCGTGTCCGGTGCAGTCAGCTGCAACAAGATAGAACTTCTCCTCCTTACGGGCCATCCAGTAAAAGTCACCTGAAACAACGTCGCGGGGTTTAAAAAGGATGAAGTAGTTCGGAGTCTGATCTGCCAGAATCTTCTCCGGCGGCAGCAAGGCCCTCTGAATGCGGCTGGCATAATGAACGCTGGCATCCAGATCATTCTTCTGACGTACAACCTCTGCTGTCTTCTGCCCTGCAAGCTGTTCCAGTCGCGTATTCTCATTTCGAATCCTGTGGGAGAAGAACCTGGCTGTTGAATAGATAAGCAGCATTACCAGTATTGTATACACAGCCAGGGCCCATGCTGTGGTGTAAAAGGGTTTCCGGACGGAGAAGCTGAAGAGGGCTTCTTCGCTCTCAAGCCCGGTACTTGTCTTGGCCTTCAGCCTGAAGGTATAATGTCCCGAAGGCAGGTTGGTGTATTCCCTGGCGTTACGTTTTTCCCACTTTGACCACTCATCGTCAAATCCGTCAAGCCTGTGCCTGTACTCAGTTTTTCCCTCTTCCACGTATGACGTGGCAGTCCATCTGAATGAGATGTCATTCTGAAAATATCTCAGTACAGGGAGCTTCCCCTCCGCTTGTGATACGGACGGAATTTTTATTCCCGTCTCTGAGGAGGTATAAAAAAGAGGGTTCATCGGCAATGTGCCTGACCCTGCTGTGATGCCTGTAAAGAAAGTGCTGAAAGAGCCGTAGCCGTAACCCAGCTTTGCCTTATCCACTACATAAAGGTTGCGTCCCTTGACAATCCATACATTACCCTCAATAAATTCAATGTCTGCCGTGGAAATGTCAGGCAGGAAATCAAACTGCCGTCTGAAGACCACGTGCCCCTGGCGTGTAGGGGTTACCAGCGCATCGAAGTTACGCATGTCAAATCCTGATAAGACAATATCACCCTCCGTGGTCTTAATGATGTTATGAATATTCGCATCGCCGAATGTCGCACCAACCAGTTTATTATCTTTTTCAAACAGGTCATTATAAGGATTATACAAAAACAGGCCATTTCCGGTGCATATGTACAGGTTATTATCTGCAGTAACAATCCGGTTAAGGGTTTTGCTGGCCAGCCCGCTTGTCTCGTCATATGGAACAAATGTCGTATCAGAGGGTGTGCACTGCATCCTGTAAAGGCGGTCAGGTGAGGCAGTGAGCACCCACCACTCCCCTTCCGCAGAGAGCTCAATATTGCTTACCGCACCTATAGTGGCATTCCTGTAACTGATGTTAGCCATCTTCCATCTGCCATTGAGATATTTTATTGTAAGTATTTTACCGTCATCAGTTCCTGCCAGCAGCAGGTCGGGCCGTGTTGCATCAGATTTTACAGCAGTAATATTCACCTGATCAAGCACCACCGATACCTGTTCGTATTCATCGATCTGGAACAGCCCTTCCGTTGTCCCGGCAATCAGTACTTCCCAGTCAGAATTCTTACATACGACCAATTCAAAAACCTTACTCTTCACCCCATCCAGCTTCAGGAACTGCATCTTGTCATCATGGTCCACAAAGCTCCTGAAGAGGCCAAGATCATGACCTGCGTAAATGTATCCGCCAAACTCCTTTGCATTCCTCAGTGATGTTTCAGTGAAGAATTCATTCACCGGGAGCGAGACATATGCCCTGTTAATATATCCCGGCGTACAGAACCAGAGCTGTGAGTTTGACAGATGGTCGCAGAACATCGCCGTTATTGCTGACTCCGGAATAGCTGTCGTTTCTGAGGAAATCTGCTGCTGCAGACTTCCGTCGTTGCTGAAGATGGAGATACCTTCTCCTCTATTCACGCCAACCGCAAAGCGATTACCGGGGAGTCTTACTGCGCCCGAGATGGAACCCGCTTTAAGCCTGTCGTTGTTCTCCGTCGAGAGGAAGTCAGATTTCAGTTCGCCGGTTTTCAGATTAAAGAGAAAGACGCCTGAGTCGGGTGATGCAATTAACAGGTTATCCCTGTCATAAACTATGATCGACCTGAACTGCATCATTTTCATCCTGTCTCCCCCGGGTATGAGACTTATCACACCCTCCTTCAGTTCAAAAAGACCCTCCCTGCTGTCGGCAATGATTAAGCTTCCTTCCCTGGCGAGTAAGAGTGCTGCGTTTGACAGGCTATGATCCTTGCTCAGGTCGGTGACTGCGAGTTCGTTCCTGTCAATGTCATAGAGATAGAGCTTCTTACCGTCGGTGAAATAAACGAATGAGCTGTCGGAAGTGATAGAACAAATCGTCCCGACCTCTTTTCTTGCAAGAGAATCGGTCAGTCTGTCAGCCAGCGAGGCGTATGAGAGGTCACCCCTGTCGTCTGGCTGCAGGATGCCAAAATCGTCTGTTATGCCCGCATAGACAACTCCTCTGTGATCTGAACGGAGTGAGTTCACGCTCTTTTCACCCGGTACCTGCACAACTCCCCATTCGGTACCGTCATAAGTTAAAATGCCCTTCCGCTGGCTGCCAAAGTACATCACTCCCCTCTTATCCATGGTAACACAGATGTTTTCAGGGTCTCCCTGGGTTTCCATTGCATCGAAACAATGCACAACGGGAGCCCCTGACCTGTTAACCTGTGCCAGAAGGGCAAATTGATGAAAAGCCAGCAGAAAAATGAGAAACAGTCCGTTCTTTATTCCCATTAGGATTTCCCTGAATAAAGGGATAAATATACGAATTCATATCAAATTCAGGCGGTCAGACTTTGGCATTCTATTTGCGACAATTTTTGCTTATCTTGGCTTCACTTTAAGAAGGTATGAGGGTAATCAACAGAGCTATTGTTCTGCTGGCATTTGCTGTTGCTGCAACCGGCCTGCTTAAGGCACAGGTTTCGGCACGTGAAAGTATGGTCCCGGGGGCTGAACTGAGGCCGGAGTCACCATACCGTGATCAGGGTATCACCTATCGCAACGGCAATCCCAGGCTGAAGAAGTCATCCGATCCTTCCGGAAGATATTTCAGAATCTCTTTGCCGGGTCACCATTTCACCAGTGAAACAGGAAAGCCGGAGCTGCCGGTATACAGTAGTCTGATAGAGGTGCCCCGCGGCATGGAAGTACGGGTTCATATCTCTGATGTTGTGACAAGGCGGGTACACTTTTCTGACCACGGACTAAGGGGCTCTCATATCTATCCTTCACAGCCTGCCAGGACAAAAAACCAGCCTCCTGATGAAAAGGTTGTAATCAAGGACAAGAAGACGTACGAAACAAGAGGCATTATATCGCATGACACGGTAGTGATAAAAAGGGAAGGGATATTCAGGGGAAGGGAGCTTTATAACATAGCCCTTTATCCGGCATTCTACGACCCTTCCGGAGGGTATGTTGACCTGATCACATCAATGAATGTTGAAATAACTCAATTGCCTTCAGAGGCCAAGGGTGACGGCACCTTCCCTCCTGCCGGGGAGAAAGGAGGATTTGCGTCTGAGGCGTACATCACCGGTTATACTGACGAACCGGTGACAATGATCATTGTGACAGACTCCGTCTTCATAAAACACCTGCAGCCGCTCATAAGATGGAAGACTCTTAAAGGAATTAATACCACCGTTCTGTATAAGGGGCCCGGTTCACCCGACACAGTCTACAATGACCTTAAGAGAAGGATAACATCATTTTATTCCAGTGCAGTTGAAGCAGGTAATCCTCCGCAGTATCTGCTCATTGTTGGCGATCTTTCGAAAATACCCGCCTCACGGGGTACAGGAAATGTCTCTGACCTCTACTACGGTGAGTTTGACGGTGAGGGTGACTACATCCCGGAGCTGTTCATTGGACGCCTTCCGGTCAGTGACTCCACGCAGCTCAAGGGAATGGTCAGGAAAATCATTGACTATGAGAGCTATGCGTTTGATGCCGGGAATAAATTCTGGTCTGGTGCGGTGGCAACGGCAGGAAATGACCAGAGCTACGAGAAATATATGAACGGCCAGATAGGGTATGTATTTAATGAATACCTGAGCCGGGATACTTCCCTGAAGGCTTTTCACTGGCTCTATCCTGAAGCGTCACAGAAGGATGATTCCCTTAAGTTGCTTTTCAACAAAGGGCTGAGCATTCTTAATTATACGGGACACGGTGAGGCTAACGGATTCAGTGACCCGACCTTCAAAACAACAGATGTCAGCGGACTCACAAACATTAACATGTATCCGCTCATTATTTCCAATGCCTGCCGTACTGCCCAGTTAAATGTAGCTTCATGTTTCGGGTCTGCAATGGTAAATGCAGTGGATAAGGGAGCGGTTGGCTTTATCGGATGTACCAACGATTCGTTCTGGGCTGATGATTTCTACTGGTCTGTGGGCCCCGGAACACCTGATACTACAGCGACCTACAGCAACACAGGCACAGGAGCCTTTGACAGATTGTTTCACACCCATGACGAGGCACCGGGGGAGTGGTATTACACGATGGGACAGATCAACTTCGCAGGCAATATGGCTGTCTCGGCAAGCACCAGCTCCAGAAAGAAGTACTACTGGGAAACCTATATTCTTCTTGGGGACCCATCCCTATCACCAATGATAGGAAGGCCTGACCCTTTCGAGATAACGGTACCTGATGTTTTGCCCCAGGCATTGACTTCCCTTAACTTTTTCTCCAGCCCCTTCTCATATGCAGCAATCTCCAATTTCGATACTCTGTGGGATGCGAGATTTGTAAGCCCGTCAGGCAACGTATCACTTGAAATACCGGAAGGGATCAAAGACTCATGCCTCCTGATAGTCACAGGGCAGAATATGATACCCTTCAGAAAGACATTACGCTTCGGTTCAGTTTCCGGTCCGTTTCTCACAACAGAGAGCATCGTGCTCGATGACTCACAGGGCAATAACAACGGGCTTCCCGACTACGGAGAAAAAATTAACCTCAGGGTCACCATCAGGAACCTGGGCAACGGAGTCTCCTCAAACCTGAATGCAGATATATCTGCCGTTGCAGGAATGATAACAGTTGAACAGGCCATGACATCCCTGGGCGATCTCGCTCCAGGTGAATCATATACAATTAATAACGCATTCATATTCAGCATATCAGACGAAGCAGAGGATGGCGAAATAGCCTCTCTGCTTCTCACCCTTACCGACAACGGGAATGAGTATCTCTTCGGTTTGGACATGACAGTACTGGCTCCCGATCTCAGAATAATTTCATCGGTTCATGATGATAATGATACCGGCAACTCAAATTACCTGCCCGATCCGGGAGAAACGGTAAAAATCAATGTAAGAGTCAAAAATGAAGGTTCATCTGCGACAAGCGGTACGCTCTCGCTCATTGCTCCTGCCCCATGGCTTACACTCGAGACTGATGAACTGGCCACCGGCATTCTTGACCCGGGTGTTGAAAAGGTCCTCAGCCTTGAGGCGGTTATTTCACATCTTGCCTTACCGGGTACCGAAATCGGTTATGACGTCGAGCTTGTATGCGGAAAATATGAGGCGTCGGATTCCTACTCAATCAGAACAGGCAAGACCCGTGAGACATGGGAGTTTGACAGGTTTGATGTTTTTCCCTGGATACAGGAGAAGGATTTTCCCTGGACAATCTCTGCTTCAACAGCCTTTGAGAACGTACGGTCAGCCCGATCAGGCAATATCCCGGACAAGGATGAGACTGTGCTGGCTATCTATGTAAATAACCCGGTAAGTGATACCGTATCATTTTATTCAATGGTATCGTCTGAGTTTGATTATGACGAGCTAATATTCAGAATTGACAGTGTCACCGACCTGAAGTTATCT
>Ga0209450_10000438_pt1 | contig 21396 bp, 26 predicted proteins | sample FrelakmetLWP11LW_FD_187149 | JGI IMG/M metagenome (GOLD analysis project Ga0209450, IMG submission 187149) | Freshwater lake sediment microbial communities from the University of Notre Dame, USA, for methane emissions studies - LWP11 LW (SPAdes)... | ecosystem: Environmental > Aquatic >...
GATCCAGTATCAGTGGACGCTGCTCGAAGGGATCAACGACAGCGAGGCTGAACTGGACGGCATCGCCCGCCTGCTGGCCGGAAAGTACGCGGTGATGAACCTGATTCCCTACAACAGCGTCGAGGGCGTCGACGGCTTCGATTACCGCCGCCCAAGCTGGGAGCGCGCGGCCGAGATGGCGCGCCGCCTGCACCTGCGCGGCATCCTCACCAAGCTGCGCCACTCGGCGGGGCAGGATGTTGAGGGTGGTTGCGGACAGTTGCGGGCGCGGGCGCTGCGAGAAACAGGATCAGACACCCTAACCAGATCAACCCTCCCGACATGAGATCCCATCTGATTCTGCTCGCCCTGTTACAGGCGTTCCCCGCTTCCGCCGGCGTCTACAAATGGACCGACGCCCAGGGCCGCATTCATTACAGCGATTCGCCGCCGGCCGCGGCCAGGACCACGCAACTCAAATTGCAGAGTTTTACCGGCCCGGCCCAGGTCGGTCGCGCAGCCGAACCGGACAGCGGGGTGACGATCTACACTACCGCATGGTGCGGGGTGTGTACGCGCGCCAAGGCGTTCTTCAAGCAGAACGGCGTGCGTTTCCGCGAGTGGGACGTGGAAAAAACCGAGTACGGTGCGACTAAATACCGGCAGTTGGGCGGGGCCGGTGTGCCCTTGATCACCGTCGGCCCGGACAAGATGACGGGCTTCGATGCCAACCGCTTCATGGCGATGTGGAAAAGCACCCAACCCAAACCATGACCGCCGGCTGTAGCGCGGTCATGAAGGTTGTGCTTTCCGGCTACGCGTTTCCTTCACGCGACCTGCGATTCCGCATGCAACAAGCGCATGGCCTTTTCAAGTGGCCGCCATTTCCTATATTGGTTCTTGGGGAGTGAGTCCGGAAGGGAAGGGGTGGCATGTCGAAGATACTTGTTCTGGTCTTGTTGCTGGCCGTTGTCGCCATCGGGTGGCGCTATGCAGCCAGGCGCAAAAAGCCTCTGCAGGCGCCCGTTGCCAGGCCGCGCACGTCCCGAAGCTACCACGCTGTCGAAGTGCGCCCAGGCCTTCGCGCATGCAAGGCCGTTCAGGATCTCGGAAATGTCCGGTTCCTGTCCGATCAGGCCCCCAGCCTGCCTGTGCCCGGCTGCACGGCGGCGACCTGCACCTGCAGCTTTATTCATCACGACGATCGCCGGCAGGAGGACCGCCGCCATCCTTATGGGCAGTGGTCAAGCATTCCACCCACCCTTTCGGGCGAGCGCCGTTCACGCACCGAGCGGCGCAAGTCGCAGGAAAGTGCATTCAAGCCGGTGATGACAAGCTAGAACGAATGGGGTCGACACCCTTTCAGTCCTGGCATTGTGTCCTGACTCGCGCAGCGTAGATGCCCGTTGAAATAGCGAGGGATTCGGTTTCTGCGCGTTGGTCCTGTCGGGCCCCCGTTTATTGCCCGCGCTGCGGTTTCCTGTGAATCAGCCAGGTGGGTGGCTTCGAATAGGTTTTCGAAGGATGGAAATAAAGAGGGTTAGCTTGAACAGCCTCGATTTCCAGGCAACAGCCCCTGCGATTCCATGTAAGCCATCACCTGCGCGGCGGCCTGCTGCGGCGTTCCCAGGTCGTTTCGGATTACGATTTCCGGTGCGAGGGGGGCTTCGTACGGATCATCGATGCCGGTGAACCCGATGCCCCTGCCATCGGCCAGGGCGGCGCGCGCCTTTTTGTACAGACCTTTGGGGTCGCGCGTTTCGCACACCGCAATCGGCACATCGACCATGATCTCGATGAAGGGGAGGCCGGCTTCCAGATGAATCTGGCGCACCCGGTCGCGATCCTTGCGGTAAGGACTGATGAAACTGGCAAGGGCGATGACGCCGGTATCGGCAAACAGTTTGGCCACCTCGCCGATGCGGCGGATGTTCTCTTCGCGATCGGCGGCGCTGAACCCCAGGTTGCAGTTCAGGCCGTGGCGGATATTGTCGCCGTCGAGCACGTAGGCCAGTCGCCCGCGTTCGACCAGGGCATGCTCGAGGGTGAAGGCGAGGGTGCTCTTGCCGGAACCGCTCAGTCCGGTGAACCAGAGGGTCGCACCTTTCTGGTCGAGCAATTGCTCCCGGTCGGCACGCTGTACATGACCTTCATGCCAGGTGATATTGGTTGCGCGTGTTTCAGTCATGGCCGTGTCCCTGTTGTATGTCAGGCATAGAAATTCAGAAGAACAGCTTTAGCAGCGCCAGTAAACCCAGCGCCACGGTGACTCCCCCAACCAGGCTGCGTACGACGTGTTCGGGAATGTGCCGGATCGTGACGGTCGCCATGGGTACCGAGAGCAGCGCGCCCAGGGTCAAGGGCACGGCGAGACTCCAGGCCATCGCCTTGCCGGCGGCAAGATAAGCCAGCACACCGACCAGACAGGTCACCGCCTCAGCCACCGAGGTCACGGCCACGGCGCGCTTCGCCGGCAGGCCTGAGACCACCTGGCCTGCCGTCACCAGCGGACCGTATCCGCCGCCCGACAGGCCCTTGTTGAAGGCGGCCACCGCACCCACCGCGACGATGCCGCCGGCGCGATAGCGTAACTGCCGGCGCCGTGTGGCGAGAATCACCGCACCCATGGAAATGACGATGCCGGTGATGAACACTCCCAGCCAGAACTTGGAAATCTGCACCGCCAGCGCGACCGCCGCCAGCGCGCCGACGGCGCTGAGAGCGACCAGCAGCAGCGTGGTGCGCCTTGCCGCGGCGTCGCGGAGGAAATCCACGTTGCCATCGCGTTGATGCATGATGCCTGCGGCCACGCCGGTGATCAGTTCACTCAACAGCACAGCGGGCACGATCTGCAGCGGCTCGTAGCCAAACAGCAATAACAGCGGCGTAAGGGTAGTCCCGTAACCCATGCCGAGGCTGGAATCCATGTACTCGCACAGCAGCGCCGCGAGGAAGATGGCGAACACGGCGGCGCTGTACCCGGCCTCCGTGCTGCCGGGCAGAAAATGCCACTGCGGCATCATCACCTGCGTGGCCAGAACGGCGATCGACCCGGCCACCATGAACAGCCAAAGGCGCAGGCGGCGCCCATGCAGGCGCGGGAAGGTGGCGGCAAAGGACAGGACGTGCGCGATCATGGTGGTTGCTCCCTTTCAACGACTTCTACCCGGGAACGTGCAAGAGCCGTGCCGTGGCATCAAGCCATTGAATAGACAGAATTTGTGTTGGTGACGCGTTCAAAGCCGGCATATATGATAGTTATACCGTTAGATACAATAGAAAATCCGTCCTATGATCTAACTATGAATACACAGTCCTCATTGAGTCTCGCAGCGTGGAAACTGGCGTCGCGACATCAGGGCATCGAGGCCTTTGCGGCCGGACTGCTGCCGGCATTGCAGGCGGCTCTGCCGGTGCGGCTTTTGTTGATCCGGCGTCTCGATGTGTCGCGCACGGCCCTGGAAACCGTCGGCTCCACCGGCCCTGGCGCCAGTCCGTCCGGACACCGTTCCGTGTTCGATGCCGTGACCTGGCAGACACTCCTGGAGGACTGCGGGCGCGGTGCGTGGTGGCATGAATCCGCTGCATCGCTGTACGGGCACATGCCGGGTCTTGTGCCGGACGGCGTGCAGGGTGAGCTGTTCGCATTCGGCCTCGGCTACGACGGTTCCGCGCTGGGGGTAGCCCTGCTTGCGCTCGACCCGGGTGCGGCGGACGCGGATTTTGCAGGCCTCGCGCACGCGCTTTCGGAGCCGCTGGCCGCGGCGCTGGAAAACGACCGTCATCTGCGCGAATTGTCTGCGCTGCGCGAAGCCGCCGAGGCGGAACGCCGTTCGCTGCTCAAGCGGCTCGGCCGCCAGGACATCGCGGACACCATTGTCGGGGCGCAGTCCGGATTACAGGAGGTGATGGAACGTGTGGACCTGGTGGCGCGTTCCGACACGCCGGTGCTGATCCTGGGTGAAACCGGAACCGGCAAGGAAGTCGTCGCACGGGCCATCCACCGTCGTTCATCACGCGCCGGCGGGCCGTTCCTGCGCGTGAACTGCGGGGCGCTGCCGCAGGAACTGATTGATTCGGAGCTCTTCGGACATGAGCGCGGCAGCTTCACCGGGGCGGTGGCGAGCCACAAGGGCTGGTTCGAACGAGCCGATGGCGGCACGCTGCTGCTGGACGAAATCGGCGAACTCACGCCCGCTGCGCAGGTACGCCTGCTGCGCGTGTTGCAGGACGGCAGCGTCCAGCGTGTCGGTGGCCAGCAGACGCTCACCGTGGATGTGCGCGTGGTCGCCGCCACCAATCGCGACTTGCGGGCCATGGTGTCCGCCGGCACCTTCCGCGAGGACCTGTGGTACCGCATCGCGGTGTTTCCGATCCGGCTGCCCGCGCTGCGCGAACGGCCGCAGGATATCCCCGCCATCGCCACCCATTTCGCGCTGCGTGCCGCAGAGCGTCTGGGCCTCGCGCTGCAGATCCCGAGCGCCGCGGATCTGGTGCTGCTCGCAGCGTATCCCTGGCCAGGAAATGTGCGCGAGTTGGCCTCGGTCATCGAGCGGGCCGCGATCCTCGGCGACGGTCATCATCTGGAGGTTGCCCAGGCATTGGGCAGCAGCGAACTCGGGCCGCGTCCGGCTGGCGACCCGGTTGCGCCGGCGCCAGCCGCCGAGATGCAAATCGAGAGCCTTGATGCCGCCATGCGTCGCCATATCGAGTCTGCACTGATACGCTGCCTTGGCCGCATTGAGGGACCTTTCGGCGCGGCCGCAAGCCTTGGCATCAACCCCCACACGCTGCGTGCGCGCATGCGCAAACTGGGGATCGACCCGCGGGCATTCCGCAGGACGTAGCGGGCGGTATACAGGCCAAATGGGCCGCTTCAGTCGGACCCCTGCTCTGATCAACTAGGGCGTGTTCACACTAACTAAGAATTTCGGGATGCTTCGGGCATGGAACTCACCGAAGCCCGATACCGCCTGATTGGGGACTACCTGCCGCGCCAGCGCGGGAATGTCAGCCTCTCGAACCTGCAAGTTCTTAACGCCATCCTGTACGTCGCTGAGCAAGGCCGCAGTAACGCGGCCTGCCCAAGCGCTTTGGCCGATGGCACACGATCTACATGCGTATGAGCCGATGGCCGAGGGCTGGCGTGTTGGATCGGGTCTTCGTGCGTTTACAGCATGCTCAGATTGTCCGTATCAAGACCGAGGCCGTATCGTTGGACAGCACTTCGGTCAAGGCCGATCCGGACGGCACCAGCGCACTAAAAAAACGGCTCGCAATCCATCGGCAAGTCCCGCGGCGGGTGAACCACCAAGATTCATTTGGTTGCCGCGGATGCCAGAACGGCCATAGCGTTCTCTCTGTCGCCGGGTCAAGTGCACGATGCCCCGGAAGGGCGAAAGTCGCTGAGCAAGCTGGGGCGGGCTGCGTGGCCGATCCACTTGCTTATGGATCGCGCCTACGAGGGCGACGAAACGCGGCCACTGGCCTTGGATCTCAGCTTTATCCCTGCCGTGCCGCCCAAGCAGAACCGCATCACTGCCTGGCAATGTGACCGTGCGATGTACCGGCGCCGCAACGAAATCGAGCGACTGTTCCGTCGCCTCAAAGGCTTTCGCCGCATCTTCTCCGGATTCGAGAAGCTCGACGTGATGTTCCTGGCCTTTATTTATTTCGCCCTGATTGTCGAAAGCTTACGTTAGTACGAACACGCCCTGGCGTGTCAGCAAGTCATCCCTGGTTCTCGTGGAACAAATGGGCTCAGACACCCGTTAAACTGGGGGAGGTTCAGACACCCTACGCCCCCTGCGTCGCCTTTGCGCCCGCGGATGTGGCGGTCACCCGCATGCTGCAGGTGGACGTTACAATTTCTGTCTATTTCTATAATGGCTGTATTCGGTTCAGCCACGGGAGAAGTTATGCGACACCTCAGCTATGCATTGCTGCTGCTGCAGTTGAGTTTTGCGGCTGCCGCCGACAACGGGGCCGAACTGGACAGACTCTACAGTGCCCTGAACATGCTTAATCAACAGCAACAGGCGGTCTATCTGCAGTTCCAGATGGTGCAGGAAATCCGTCGCGGCAGCGCACCCATGCTCTACGGCATGCCCATTCCCCCTCAGCCAAGCGGGCTGATCCCGAACTACGATGCGGTGGTCGAGGCGAATAGAAGTGCAATCCAGCGCGCGGAACATTTGTATCAGCAGGCTGACCAGCTTCTGGCCAGATACAATGAAATCGAAGAAATGAAAAAGCCGATCCAGTCGAAAATTTACGAGCTGACGTTGCAAGGCGGGCAAAACTGATTTGCCAGTGAATCAAGGTTGCAGGTTCGAATGGATTCCATTGTCAGGAAATCGCCGGCCAGGCTCGTTACATTGATACCCAGTCATTTGAATCAGCCCCGCCTGATTCGAGACGAAAAACCGTTGAAAGGGATCAGCTTCCGCTTGTTTCCAGCGGGGGGGTGCCGGTCGAAACTGGTCCGTTTGGCCTTGGTGCGGGGGGAGCGATAGCCGATCCCCTCACCCGCAGGTGCCTTCACTCTGCCTTGGCAGGGATCCACGTATGTGAGTAAAAACCGTTCTCGAGATCGTAGTCGAAGTAATGCTTCCCATCCCCGGCGCGGAATACGGCGAAACAGGTCTTGTCCATTCCCTTCTTCTTCAGCACCTCGAGGCAGTAGGCATTTTTCCCTTCATCGAAGCGCCACGTGCCACGGAAGTCCTGGAAGGCCTTGCGCTCGTAACCACCATCCGGCTTGAAAGTCCTTGTGCTCTTTCCCGTCGTTCCATGGGTCATTTGGGTCCCCGGGATGAAGGCCTTGAGGTCTTCCACACTCATGCGTTGCAGCCCCTGGGCCTCCGCCTCCTTGAGATTGATGGGGGCTTTGGGACCGCTCTCCTGTGCCAGGACCGAGGTGGCCGTGAACAAGGCGACCAGGATGGCATGACGTGCGTAGGACATGGCGATACTCCTTGATGAATAAATGAACCGGGGAAACGCTTGTTTCGAAGGGCAGATCGATTCAACCCCAGCATTTTTTATAGACCATTATTATGGGATATACACATCTGCAAGCCTGCTTAATCTTTGACGAATCCAGATGATTCGAGTTGAAGAGCCCAAAGGCTGTACGGCCGGGCCGTACGGGAGCAGCGCCCCTATCTACCTGATGCTGGCGGGGCGTTCAGCTGATTTGAACGGCCAACATGCAGAAAAGCGCAGGAGACTGCGCTTTTTTGATCAGAACAATGCGCGTGTCTAGAACTGCCCGGTGCGCAGCAGCACCAGGGTGCAGGCCTGTTCATAAGCGATGCCGGCCTGGCTCAGGCGTTGTGCGAGGGCGGGGTTTCCGCTGCCGGGGTTGAAGATGACGCGCCCGGGGCGAAGCTGGAGGATGGACTCGGCGGCGGCGCTGGAGATGTCGGGACCGACATAGAGGGTGAGGGTGTCGACCGGGTCGCTGATCTCGTCAACGTGATGCAAGACCTTCAATCCTTCCACCTCATCGAGCTTGGGGTGGACGGGGAGTACCTCATGACCGTGTTCCAGCAGCAGGCGGATTGCCATGTTGGAGTAGCGATCGGGATTGGCACTGGCGCCCATGACGACGACACGCTTTTTATTGGGGCTCATGTTGCGCTGCCATAAAGGTGAATGCCGGCATTTTAAAACAGACCGGGAAATCGAGCCCGCGGCACCGCGTATCAGACGGCGGGGCGTTAGCTGGGATCAACCGGCAAGAGAGAAAATCAGGCGCAGGGAATAGCACCCTTCTCCTGGGAGCCAATCCATTCGACCAGGCTCCCTGACTGACAACGCGCCAAGCGCTTCGAAACGCTCATCAGCGCGTACCAAGCAAGCGGGCCGCTGATCCGCGGCCCGCTTGAGTCACCAGTGTGAAGAATCAGATTCCTATTTGCCGGCTCCGGATAGCGCTTTGATCAAGGCGTCAGATTTGGGGTTCGTGACGTTGCCCTGGATCAGGATGTCCACCGGCGTAGCCGCTTTGCCGTAATACGCCTCGTTGAGCTTGTCGCGAACTGCGATGACCGAACCCTCCAGACTCAAGCCACCGAAAAGCCCTTTGCTGCGCGAGAACTGAACGATATCGGTCGTCGCTGCCTGTGCGCCCGCACCAACCGGTCCTGCTGACACACTTGCATCCGCGCCGGCCTGGAATTTGTTGCTGAGCAGGGCGTTCTTGCCTTTTTCGGTCATGGCCATCATCACGACTTCAGCTGCCGAGCCGCCAGCCTGCAAACCCCAGCTGACTGATCCTGCGCTGGCGAAGGACGGACCTTTCCAGACATTGGTCTTCTCGTCGCGGGCCAGAACCACCCCGTTACCACCGGATCCGCCGAAGATGAAACCAGCTTTGACCAGATTCGGAATGATCATGACGGCCTTGGCCTTGGGGATGTTCTCGCGGTACCAGGTCATGTTGGGATCGGCTGAAAAATTCTTCAGCACCGAGACGGCACCATTGACCGTTTTCTCCGCATCGGCCTTGTCGTTGGCGACAACCTGAGCGGACCCAAGCATAAGGGCTGAAAGAGCGAGCCATCCGACTGTTTTTGTAAACAGAGCGTGTTTCATTTTGACCTCCCGGGTCGTTGAGTAAAAGAAAACTACTAAATACCTTATAAACATAGACGAATTATTACAAGTTGGTATACGCGGCTGGGGTGCAATGGAGGTGGCAAGGTGCTTGATTCACCTGTTGCTCAAGTCTGCTTTGGCTCAATCAATCCCCCCGCCACTCAGTGTGAATCCTGCCCCGGCATCCTGCCCGAGCACGCGAACCAGATAAGGCATGATTTCTTCAAGTGTTGGTTGCAAGGTCCAGGGCGGGTTGATGACGAACATGCCGCTGCCGTGCATGCCGAAGCCATCCGGCGACGGGCTGTGCACGGTGAGCGTGACGTGCAGCCAGTTCTTGATGGGCAGGCGCTTGAGCTTGTCGGGGAGTTGCTGGGCTTCCTGGCGCGCGAGTTGCGGATACCAGATCGCATAGATGCCGGTGGCAAAACGGCTCAGCCCCTCTTTCAGCGCCGAAATGACATTCGAATAGTCGTCGCGGGTTTCGTAGGGCGGATCGATCAGGACCAGCGCGCGGCGTGGCGGGGGCGGCAGCAGCGCCTTGAGGGCATCGAATCCGTTGCCGGTGGTGACGCTCACCTGCCGGGCATAGTCCTTGAAGTTGTCCTGCAAGATCTTGCTGTCGCTGCTATGGAGCTCGAACAGGCGCAGGCGATCCTGCGGACGCAAGGTTTGCAGCGCCAGCCAGGGGGAGCCGGGATAAAAGCGCAGGGTGTTGTCCGGGTTGCAGGCGCGCACCCGATCGACATAGTCGGCCAGCGCGGGGGGCAGATCCTGGCGTGCCCACAGCTTGCCGATCCCGCCCTCGTATTCCTTGAGCTGGGTCGCATAGCCTGACTCCAGCTCATAGAGACCCGCACCCGCATGGGTATCGATGATCCAGAACGGTTTGTCCTTCTGTCCCAGATACCGGCTCAGCTGGACGAGCAGGAAATGCTTCAGAACGTCGGCGTGATTGCCGGCATGAAAGGCGTGACGGTAGCTCAGCATGGTCGGATCATGGTTTCGGGGCGGCTGATATTTTGCAGGGTCCGGCAGACTATAAGACAGTCGAGGCGGGGCCGCACGAACCGGAACAAAAAGTGCTCATCGGCGCACACCACGGAATTCGACAATGCCTGCGTGCCCGTGTCCCAATCGAACCCTTGCGAGGCGCCTGCATGCGATCCGATGGCCGTTTGCATGGCATCATAATCGCGCGCATCTAAGCGTAGACTGTTTGTTCAATGCTGCATGAGGGTGGTTCATGAAGGTTTCCTGGAAGGACAGCATCTACCTGCAAAGGGAAGAGTTGGCGCGCACGCTGCGCGAGCCGATGGGGCAACTGGCCGAGCATTGCACACCGGCATGGGGCAAGTGCGATGCGCTGGATGCGATTCTCGTGGAGCACTTCTCCAGCATTCCGCATTGCTCGTTCCTCTATTGCATGGGAAGTGACGGCATCCAGGTCAGCAACAACGTCGGCCAGCAGGGGATCGTTCCCGGATACATGGGACGCGACCGCTCGCAACGCCCCTACATGAAGGAAGCGGTCCCGGTCTGGGGGTTTCTGCTTTCGGATGCGTACATCGGGCTGACTGAACACCGGCCTTCTCTCACCGCTCTCCAGGTCGTCAGCCGGGGTTCACAGATGGTGGGCTACCTCGCGGCCAACTTCGACTTGCGCAATCTGCCGGTGACGTCCGAGCTCTATGAAGAACCCGGTTACTGGCGTCAGGTAAAAGGTGACCCGGCGATCCGCAGCACGGTGTTTCAGCAATGCCGGGTGGAGAGCCCGATCGATCGCAACATGGAACAGGCCTTGTCCATCCTGGAGGAACTGCTGACGCAGCGCGGCGTGTTTCAGTGTCAGATCCACTTCTCCAGCAGCCAGGCGACGATCTGGACCGTGGACGATCCGTTTCGTTATCGCATTCTGGATCAGGAGGCCTTGAGCGATCCGGACATCTGCCTGATCTACCCCACTCGCGACTACCCTCGCGATGCCGCGATCCCGCAGAACGACATCAAGCTGATTCTGGATACCCTGCGGACCTTGCGCCTCGCCGATCCGACGCTTTATCTGCGCATGGCCTCGATCAACATTTTCAACGGCATGGTGAGCGTGACTTTTTCATGTGACGGCTCACATTACATGCCGCACGTCGAGTTCCTGATGAAGGGTAATTCCTTCTGGTTCTGAACTTGGCCGTGACTTGGCGAGGGGGTCAGGACGGCGCATCGGCGGCATGGGGCACCGGTTCACGGAGTCTGTTACTGTGACCCCCCGTCATGCTTGGTCTCCTGGATGCCTGGATCCCGGCCTCGAGACGAATCAGCGGAACGATCCATTATTTACGGAGAAACTTGTCCCCATTTCGCGAGTCGTATAAAAAGTGAACTGGTTTCCGCAACCATCATTTCTGGTGTTACAGACATGATGAATTCAGACAGGCAGGGGGTTCTCATGAACAGGTTCAAGCTTGGGTCGGCTTTGTTGCTGGGGCTCTTCGTCACGTGCGCGAGTGGTGTCGCCATGGCAAAGAACGGTGATGGCGGACAGGGCGGGTATAGTCGGCAGGGCGGGGATAGCGTGAAGGGTGGCGATTATCGTGGCCAGGGTGGTTACTCCACCTCTCGGGCGTATCCAAACTCTCGTACTTATCCCAGTTATCGTTCCTATCCCAGCTATCGTACGTATCCCAGCTATCGCACGTATCCAAGTTATCGCTATTACGACAATGTCGGCTTCAGTATTTATATTGATCCCTACTGGTTCGCGCCCGGGTATTACCCCGCTCCGTACTACTATCCCCCGTACTACTACCCGCGCGCCTACTATCCGCCGTACTACTATCCTCCTGCAGTCATCACCGATCCGGCCACGCCTCCGGTCTACATAGAACGCGGGGAGGGTGGGGAGGATGCCGCGCCGGCACCCCAGGGATCGGCTTCCTGGTATTACTGCGACGACCCGCAAGGCTATTATCCCGATGTGAAGCAGTGCCCCGGTGGCTGGCAGGCCGTCGCCCCCCGGCCACCTGCCCCACCTGACGACGGGAGATAGCGATGCGATTTCCTCTGAAAACTGCCTGGCTTGCGTTGCCCGTGTTGCTCGCCGCCTGCACCGTCATGCCGAGCGGGCCGCGGGTGATGGCGTTGCCCGGCAGCAGCAAAAGCTTTGACCAGTTTCGCGCCGACGAAATGGCATGCAGGGACTATGCCCTTGGAAGCGTTGGCGGCTTGACCCCCGACCAGGCCGCTTCGCAGAGCGGAGTCGGCAGTGCCGTGGTCGGCACCGTCGTTGGCGCGGCTGCCGGTGCGGCGATCGGCGGACACGAGGGCGCCGCGGTGGGAGCAGGCACAGGACTCGTAGTTGGTGGACTGGCCGGTGCCGGAACCGCGCAAGCCTCGAGCTACGACCTGCAACATCGCTACGATTCCAGCTACATACAGTGCATGTACGCGTTAGGCCACAAGGTTCCCGTTTACGGCCATGTCTATCAGCAATCCGGGCCTGCGACCTATTCATCCGCGCCCCGGAACATCCCGCCCCCGCCTCCCGGCACCCCTCCGCCGCCACCGCCAGGCATAACCGCACCCTGAATCTGGAGTCGTGTCGGGCCTGGGCAAAGCGGGAGGTTGAAGGGGACAGACCTGGCTGAGGATCAATCAGGGAACGTCACGGAAACCGGAGGAAAGCCTCCTGCACAGCGTTGACCCCATCCGGGTAACGGCCATCGCGGCCCCGGGGCTATTCGCCGCATTCGGCATGCATCCCGTTCACGCCGGGGAAACCGCGTGCGCCGGGGCACTGGTCGGCATCACCGTCGATATGCGGGTGCCCGGCGGCAGGTCCTACTCGCACGATTTGAGCGGATGAAAGGGTCGTTGAAGGTCGAGCGCAACGCTGCCTGCGAAGACATGACCGTCGTTAAGCCGCCAGCCTGGCCTTCACTTCGCCCGGCCCCTTAACCTGCCCCAGATACTGGTGCACATTCTGGATTGCGCCTGCGCCTTCGCCAACGGCCGAAGCCACGCGTTTCATCGAGTCCAGTCGCACGTCGCCGACGGCGAATACGCCGGGCACGCTAGTCTCGAAGTTCATCGGCTGGCGCTGCAGGGGCCAGAGCGCGGGGTCGACCCGATGCCCGGTGGGAATGAAGCCCTTGGCATCCCGCTGCACCCTGCCATCGAGCCAGTCGGTATGGGGCAAGGCGCCAATCAGCACAAACAGCATTCGCGCCGGTATCGTCTCCACGGTGCCGCCGGCCCGATCGCGAACTTGCAGCGTTTCCAGGCGCTCGCCACCGTCGCCACCGACCACTTCCGCCTCGAGCTTCACCTGGACATTGGGCGTGCTGCGGATCTGCTGCACCAGGTAGTCGGACATGGTGCGCTCGAGCGAGTTGCCGCGCACGATCAGGGTGACGTTGCGGGCGAACTTGGCCAGGTGGACCACGGCCTGGGCGGCGGAGTTTCCGCCACCCACGACGGCCACGTCGAGGCCCCGCACCAGGCGGGTCTCGCCGAACGTGGTGTAGAAGATGCTGTTGCCGACAAAGCGCTCCAGTTCGGGAACCTCCAGGCGGCGATACTTGGCGCCGGTGGCGACGATCACCGAGTTTGCGCCGATCTCGCGTCCATCCGACAGGTCGAGGATTTTCCTGTCCCCGTCCAGGCGCAGTCCCGTTACCTCCCGCGAGAAGACGAACTTCGCGCCGAAGAGCCAGGCCTGCTGGTAGGCCCGCTGGGTGAGTTCGGCCCCGCTGATGCCGCGGGGGAAACCGAGGTAGTTGCGGATCAGCGAGCTGGCCCCGGCCTGGCCGCCGATCACGTGCCGTTCGACCACCAGCGTTCCCAGCCCTTCTGAGCCTGCGTAGACCGCTGCGGTGAGGCCCGCTGGTCCGCCACCGACCACCAACACGTCGCAATGCAGGTTGTCGGGGCTTTCGCCGACGCCGTCCATGATCTCGGCATCGCCGGGATTGACGAGGGTCGAGCCATCCAGGAGAAAGACCAGCGGCTGTTCCTGTTGCCACGCCTCGTGCTCGTCGAGAAGCTGATCGGCCAGCGGGGTGCCGGCCGGGTGGAAGCCGTAGGGAATGCCGTTGCGGTCGAGCAGCTCGAGGATCTCGTTGGTGCGGGTGGAGAACTCGTCCCCCACGATGTGGATCAGTTCCATCCCGGGACGATGGAGACGTGTCCATTCCGCAAGAAATTCACTGACGTACGGATACAGATGCACCTCGGCGGGAGCCCAGGGTTTGTAGAGGTAGTTGTCGAGCTGGCCCAGGGCGCAGGCCTGCAGGATGATGGGCGATGCTTCGTGGTCGCCCCAGGAAACCAGAAGCGCGCGCTTGGCCGTGGGCTCGAGCGTGCGTACGCGGCCGAGAAACTCGTCGCCGGTCATGTCGGGCATCCACTGGTCGGCGATGACCAGCGCGATCTCTTCACCGTCCGCCTTGATTCTGGAAACGGCATCGAGCGCGGTACTTGCAGAGAGGTGGGGTTCGATACGGTAGTCGCCGCCGAAGCGCCGCGTAAGGGCGTCGAGCATCGAGGCCAAAGCGCTCGGCTCATCGTCCACGATCAGAATGGTGGGTCTCTCTAGCATGGCAGCATCACCTTTCCTGGGCCACCTGGGGGGCGGCGCATGATCACGGTGACGGTTGAGCGAGCACGACCTACTCGGTGGGGGGCAGGCCACCTCCCGAGACAGGGAAGCTCAGCGCAGTCACCTTGGAAGACAAAGTATAGAAAAGCTGACGCTCAATACAAATCGGGGAAAATCAGCTCGCACACGATCAGCTATAGGCTGCGTGGCGTGTTCAGGCTCAACGCCAGCTGGGGACAACCAGCGACTGGCCCGCTTGCGGGCTTGGTCGAATGCTTAGTCGTTCCAGCAGAGTGGTTGTTTAAATTCATGCAGTTACGATAAAGCTCCGCAACCGTTCACCCTCTCCCCATCCCACACTCATCAAGGGGGAGGGGGTCTGTCTACAGCCTGGGGCAGGGGACTGCGCATTTTTTGCTCGGGTGATCGGCGGATGCGGACTCCCGCTCCGAATCCAGCCATGTTTGCCTTGGCTGGATCTGGCGCATGGGATGGAAACGGGCGGCGTCGTTCATTCACGCAGCTGCAGTTTGGTTTTGTCGAGATCATACGACCACGGCAGGCCGATGTTCTTCCAGCCGTTGACCGCGCGCTTGCCCTTGTTGGGGCCGTCCTTGGCCAGGTCGCCTTCGAAGCCGTCGACCACCGACCAGACGTTGGTGTAGCCCTGTTTGGCGAGGAAATCGGCTCCCAGCGCGCTGCGATCGCCCGAGCGGCAGATCAGCAGGATGGGGTCCTTCTTTTCGGTGCCCTTGTCCATCGCCCAGTATTCAAACTGGGAGAGGAAATCCGGATTGGGGAAGCGCACATAGGTCTTCTTTTTCTCGTCCCACTTGTTGTAGTTCATGATGCCGAAGGGGGCATTGCCGTCGATGCCCTGGGGGACCCCGACGAACAGCAGCTCCTCGGGAGTGCGCAGATCCAGGAACAGTGCCTTGGGGTGTTTTTGCAGGAAGTCCGGGACTTCCTTCGCTTCGATGTAAAGGCCGAGTTTGGTTTTCTTGATGTCCGGCAGGCTGGCGGGATCGACGGCGAGGGCGGTAAGCGGTGACGCCAGCAGCGAGATCAGCAGGGCGGTGAGCAGCGGGTGTTTCATGATGCCTCCTTGATCAAAGAATGTGTTCATGGAAGAAGTCCAGTATAGCCATGATCGGGGGCTCGTCGCGCACCCGGTCGACGGCAAGACGAGTGGCCACGGGCGCTGGCTGCCGGGGCTCGAGCGGCCCTCGCGTCCTGCCCGCGCTGATTCCGGGGAACTGGCCGTTCGTGACCTCTCACGGTGGTGCAAGGTGGGTATAAACCGTCAGGGAGGAGAGGGGATGGGCGTTTCCCCTCACCCGCCGCGGCGGCGAGCACCTTGATTCAGCGCTGCCTGCCTTTTTACTTGCTCTCCGGCGGGACGACGGTTTCCGGAGCCGGAGGCGCGTCGGGAGAGGCCGCCTTCTTTTGCTCCTTCTCGGCCTTTTTCTTCTTCTTCTCCAATTCGCGCTGACGTTTCTCGTACTGATAGTTCGGCTTCAATTCAGGTTCCTTTCAGTGGGGGCGTCGTGGCCAGCAGGGTTCGGGAGGCAAGCTTACATTCGGATACAAGCTGTTACATCCATGCGGGTGCCAGAAATCATAAGGATACATCCCCTCCCCAGAATGCGTTGCATGCCGCTCCCCCATTTGACCGGCATTTTTGACAACCTCTCTGAAGGAGAACGCAATGAAATCGAACCAGACTACTTTTGCCAAACGTGCCCTGCTGGTGGGTCTGCTGGCGAGCGGCGGCATTCTGGCGGTATCGGCTTTTGCGATGGCGGAGCGCGGCCCCGAAGGCCAAACCCGCTGCGAAATGCGGCAGGGCCAGGAAATCCATGCCGGGTGGGAAGCGCGCCGAACCGGGCACCTCGCCGAACTGAAGGACAAGCTCAAGCTCACGGCCGGGCAGGAAGCGGCATGGAATGCCTTTGCCGAATCCGCTCCCCCTGGCATGCACCGCATGGCTGGCGACCGGCAGGCGATGCGCGGCGAGCTCGAAAAACTGAGCACGCCCGCGCGCCTCGACCGGATGCTCGCCCTGTCGGACATGCGTCGCGCTCAAATGCTTGAGCGCGCCGAGGCGGTGAAGGCCTTCTATGCCCAGCTGACACCCGAGCAGCAGAACGTGTTCGATGCCGAGGCGATGCCTGAACGCCATCGTGGTCGTCATCACCCTCGCCATCAGTCCTGAACAGCCAGGGGATGACTGAACAGACGTGGGCGCTTAACCGCCCACGTTTTTTTGTGGCAGGATTGCGGACGAGGTGTCGAGTCCGACCGTTTCATCCAGCCATCACTCCTTCGAGATATCCGCCATGCGCGTCTGCACGCCCCTTTTTCTCCTGACGGCCGGACTGGCTTCTGTCCTGCTTGCTCTGCCTCCAGTGCATGCCGCCGATGCGCCGGTGCGCCAGTCGGGGCTGTGGGAGATGCAGACCGAAACCACCGCCGGCGGTCAGAAGATGCCCGGACCGGTGACGCTGCAGATGTGCGTCGAGCAGGGCAGGGACGACCTGATGGCCGATCCTCGCGGCACGCAGGACATGCGCAAGCGCTGTCCGAAGATGGATATCAAGCAAACCGGCAACAAGGTGACGATCGATTCGGTTTGCACGATGGACGGCCACACGGCTAGCGGCCGCACGCTGATTACCGGCAACCTGGCCACCGACTACCGCATGGAAAATACCACCCGCTTCGATCCGCCACTGCACGGCATGCAGACCTTGTCGTCGACCGTGACCGGGAAATGGCTCGGTGCCTGCAAGCCGGGACAGAAGCACGGTTCGGTGACGCTGACGGGCATGCCGCGCGGGCCAGGAGGCGAATTCAGGATGGACCCGGAAATGATGAAGCGCATGCAGCAGATGCAGCAGTCGATCGGGCGCTGATCCGATGAGCGGCGTGACCCCCTACCGCACTCTGCACGACATCGCGCGCGCATTGCCGCAACTCACCCAGCGCGCGGAAATCGAATCCGCGCTCGACGAGCTGGAATACCTGTTCGAGGTGATGCCGCCGGAAATGCAGGAATACGCCGAGCCGGTAATCGAGGCCTTGCGCCGCAAGCTGGAGGAAGCGTCCAGGGGTTAGGTCCAGGGGTTAGGCTTAGTCCAGGCGGGTCAGGATGGACGAATTTCAGAGACGAAATGACATGGTCAACAGGCAATCCGGGACAGGCGGAAGAGTGAGGTTTGCGGCGTTTGTCGCGATGCTCCTGTTTGCGTCTATGGCCGCGGCGGCCACCCTGTCAACCGCGGCCAGGGCCGAGATCGAGGTCTTGCTGTCGAGGCTCGAGGCTTCGGGATGCCAGTTCAAGCGCAACGGAACCTGGCATGGCGCGGAGGAAGCGCGAGCGCATCTGGAGCGGAAGCTGGACTACCTGGAGAAACGGGGCGCGGTCGCCAGCACCGAGCAGTTCATCGAACGGGCCGCCACCCGGAGCAGCACGAGTGGCCAGGTTTACTGGGTCCGCTGCGGTTCCCATCCGCCGCAGCCGAGCGGCGAGTGGCTTGCCTCGCAGTTGCAGGTGCTGCGATCCGTTTCTGCAGGCTCCGTCCCTTCGTCCGGACCGGTCGCGCCCGCTAACGGCAAGGGGTCCTATTCGCCCAGATGAGCTGCCAGGCCGGCAATCTACCCGTCCACCGGGGGGTGGAAGTGCGCGATGAAGAGGGGATCGGGATTCGAAGGATCGAGTCCCGATGGCCGGCCGAGAAAATCCGGTCGGGTTGATCAAGACCCTGCCAGCGCCTCCGGCAAGGCAACAAATTGTGGGTTTCCAGAAACTCGCTACGGATGAAACAAGCCTAGAGCATAGGATCCGCCTCGAGGGCGCGCCAATATCGGTAAACCGCCTCGGCGGTGACGGGCAGTTCGTCGCATAGCTGCCGCTGCCGCGGATCGAGGCCCGATCGTCCCCCTTGCGAGAGCTGAAGAATGGGGGCGAGCAGGCCGTTCAGCACGCGGCCGCCTTGAAGGGCCCACAAATCGCGGCACAGCGACATGCCGGAGAAATAGCCCTGGCACCAGGCCGAAGCGTCCATCGTCATGCCCCCTGCATCGTCGCGCACGAAATCCAGCACTGGTCGGAAAGTGCCCTGCCCGTCGAGGCTGGTCTCAATTTCCCGGTAGAGGCGCAGCGCCAGACCGAGCATGCGTTCGGCCTGGCCGGCGCTCTCGAACACCGGTTCGTCGAATACCAGCCGCAACCATTCGCCGGGCTCGAGTTGCTCCGGCCCGCTGGCGGCAGCGGTGAGGAAGCCGTGGGCGCGCGAAAGACCCATGGCCTCGCGCCCGCAGGCCGGGGAGTGAAGAAACGTGTCCAGCGCGATCAGATCGGACTGGCTGAGTGCCTGCATGGGGGTGGTCAGCATGTCGCCAGCATGCCCTGCGGCCGGAAGCAGATCAAGGCCAGGGGCATCCGGCTGGCCGGATTCGGGTCCATGGCCGGTGTCGCGTTTTCTGCAGCGCTCAGGAATTGACGCGCGGTCAATCCAGGCGGATTCTTGCACCCTGATGACCCATGAATAACAACCGTTCCCGGTCGACGGGGTAACCGAACCATCCACCCTGAGAGGAGAAAAGCATGTCCGCATCGCCGACTTCCGATACCCCCCAGTCCCCCGAGAACATGCCCTTCGTGGCCCCCTGCCGGATGCTCGACATGGCCGCTCCGCTGCGCTGGCTGCGCCTTGGGTGGTCGGATCTCGTCAGGGCACCACGACTCAGTCTGACTTACGGTGCCGTCCTGATGACGCTGAGCGTGCTGATCGCCGCGCTGTTCTGGCGCTATGGCGCGATCGCGCTGTATATCGGCCTGGCCACGGGATTCGTGTTCATCGGACCGGTGATGGCGGTCGGCCTCTATTCCATCAGCCGGCAGCTGGCCAAGGGCAGGGAGCCGGTGATGGGCTACTGCCTGCGCGAGGGCTGGCAGCACATTCGCGAGTTGCTGGTGCTGGGCATCGTGCTGCTGGTGGTGCTGCTGGTGTGGGCGCGGGCCGCGGCGACGGTGCATGTGTTCTTCCCCGTGGAGTCGGACCCGAGCCTTCGGCAACTGCTGCCCTTCCTCGGCATCGGCAGCGCGGTGGGCGCGGTGTTTGCCGCCATCGTGTTTTCCGCCAGCGCCTTTTCGCTGCCGATGATCATGGACCGCAAGGTGGACGCCGTCACCGCCGTGGTGACGAGCGTCAATGCCGTGTTACGCAACAAGAAGCCCCTGATCCTGTGGGCCTGCCTGATCGCCTTGTTCGTCGCGCTGGGGTTCGCCACGGTGTTGCTGGGATTCGCCGTGCTGCTGCCGATCATCGGCCACGCCACCTGGCACGCCTATCAGGAAACCATCGATGCCTCGGACTGGCCGCTCAACCAGGCGGAGGGGGGCGCCTGAATGATGTCCACTCGCTCCTGAGGCCGGGTGAACGTGAATCTGAGGAAAATGTGCTCTCCTGACCGAGACGTGCTATATATATAAAAGATTGAGTTGACGGCCTTTCCAGGGCATTTTCGGCCGGTTATCATTCTGCAGGGTGGTGTTGAATTCTCAATGGCTAAAAAATCTTCAAACCAAGAAAAAGGGGTTAGCACATGCGTACAAAAATTTCTCTATACAGTGTTCTGGGCGCAAGCCTTTTGTCTGCCGGGGTATTAACGGCGCATGCGGCTGAGGGCGTTTTATACGATCCTTCGAATGCTGCCAGCAGCAGCGGTAAAACCAGCGGTTATGAATTATTCGGAACCATCGGCTGTCCGGCCAAGGGGCTGCTTGACGCTCCTTGCCCGAAACCCAAGCCGGTGGATAGCGACGGCGACGGCGTGGTCGACGAGAAGGACAAGTGTCCTGGTACCCCGGCCGGCCGCAAGGTCAACGCCGACGGCTGCGAACTCGACAGCGATGGCGACGGCGTCGTCGACGGCAAGGACAAGTGTCCTGGCACCCCGGCCGGCCGCAAGGTCAACGCCGATGGCTGCGAACTCGACAGCGATGGCGACGGTGTCGTCGATGGCAAGGACAAGTGTCCTGGCACCCCGGCTGGTCGCAAGGTCAACGCCGACGGCTGCGAACTCGACACCGATGGCGACGGCATCGTAGATGGTGTGGACAAGTGCCCCACGGTCTTTGCCAAAACGGCTGACGGCTGTCCGCCTCCTCCGCCACCCGCTCCTGCACCGAAACCGCTGGTGCTGGAAGGCGTGAACTTTGACAACGATCAGGCCACGTTGAAGCAGGAGTCGTTTGCCATCCTCGACCAGACGGTCGAAAGCCTGAAGGAATGGGGCGATGTCAAGATCGAAGTCGCAGGTCACACCGACAGCCGGAGCACCGACGAGTACAACCTGAAGCTGTCCCAGCGCCGTGCCGAGACCGTGCGCGACTATCTGATCAGCAAGGGGATCGCGGCGGATCGCCTGACCGCCAAGGGTTATGGCGAATCCAACCCGATTGCCGACAACGAGACCGAAGAGGGACGCCTGAAGAATCGTCGCGTCGAGTTGATCAAGCAGTAGTAATCTGGATGGGTAGAACGAAAACGGGGACTGCGGTCCCCGTTTTTTATGTTGGCGAATGATCGAACGGTTATCTACAAGCCTACCGAACCGATCAGAATTCCAGCCTCATGCTGATTCCCATCCTCAACTCCCTGACCATCGGCGGGACGTCCTTCTCTGTCTCGGCTTGGGGTGGGGCCAGATTTAGCTTCCAGCCCTTCTGCGCAGCGACCCGGTCGGGAACGACAGGGGCCGACAGGTGATCTATCAGTGGATGGGCATGCCCCTCATTACCGTAATGCGGAACGTAGGGCGTAGTCCATGAAGCATAGGAATACTCCTGCCGGTCAGAACCCTTCGACGCCGCTATCGAAGGAAAGCTGCTCAGCATCGCCAAACCCATGATGAATAATTTTTGTTTCATGCCCTACCCCCCTTTATTCACTTTGTTTATATGAACAGGAGTGGATTTGGTCAAGGTGGTGGAAGGGGGAGTGCGTGAATAAGGGAGTTGAGGACTTTGTACTGTCGATGATGTAGCGAAGAGCACCGGGCTTGGGCAGCGGAGCGGAGGTGGTAATCGTCCCTGAATCTTTGACGCAGGCCCCTAAAGTTCGTCGGGATTTCGTCGTTTCTGATGACGGATGAACAGTCCTGCTGCACGTCCGCACCCCGCCGCGGATTGATGTTCAGGCGCAATGCCT
>Ga0209450_10000439_pt1 | contig 21390 bp, 16 predicted proteins | sample FrelakmetLWP11LW_FD_187149 | JGI IMG/M metagenome (GOLD analysis project Ga0209450, IMG submission 187149) | Freshwater lake sediment microbial communities from the University of Notre Dame, USA, for methane emissions studies - LWP11 LW (SPAdes)... | ecosystem: Environmental > Aquatic >...
AGGGACGATGACGGCCTTGACGGAATCCCCTTCGACCCGGGTGATGGAGCCACGGTGGAAAGGTTCCCATGGAACGCTCCGGACCAGCAGGGTTTCTGGCTGGCGGGACCTCCTGGCGGCACTCCGGGGAGGCATGCCGAAGCGCCTTCGGACACGCTGAATGTCTCCTGCGACAGTATCTGGACGGAACCGGAGAGTCCTGAAGCCGGCGTACCCTTCCAGGTCGCGGCCTCGTTCACATGCTGGGGCAACTGCGTCCCCGCGTCGGGCACCCTCACCGTGTTCATGGACGCCGATGGCGATTCTGCAGCGAGCCCGGGAGAGATCCTGGCCGTCTTCACCGCCTCCGACATGCAACCCGGCATTACCGACACATTCTTCATCACGGCAACCGCTGAACAGGGCTGGTACCTCCCTTCCGCCAGGGCGGATGTCGACGGTGACGATTTTCCTGACGATGACCATGCATGCTCCCCCGTCGCGGTCGGGGGAGGTGTCGATCCGGTGATCACCGAGGTGATGGCGAATCCCCTGGTCGAAGACACCGGCGAGTACATCGAGCTGTATTACCCGGGACCGGGCATCCTTCCCCTGACCGGGTGCAGCTTCACGGATGGAGACGCGCTGGATGTCATCACCTCCTGGACCCTCTCCCCTCTCACCGACCCGGATGCCGTCTATTCCTCCTTCCTTCAGTCCGACTCCTTCACGCTGATCCTTGATCCGGAGTATGCGGACGGGATGCAGAGCTACGACCTTGCCCCAGGCACAGTAGTCGCTACAGTGGGCAATACCACTCTGGGCAACGGGTTGACCGGAACCGATCCGATCACCCTGTACGATCCCTTCGGAACCACCCAGTCGCATGTCCGCTCCACTCATGGAACTCCTCTTGCGTCTGACGACCCCCTGCTCTGCGACGATGACGGCCTGGACGGCATCCCCTTCGACCCCGGCGATGACAGGAGCCTCGAACGCAGATCCTCCATGCTTCCGGACGCTGAGAGCTCCTGGGTAGCCTCACCGCTCGGAGGAACGCCAGGATCTCCGGCACAGGTGACCGACACGACAGATTCGCGCATGGACAGCCTCACGATCTCCCCTCAGAATCCTGATCCCGGCGCGTTGGCGACACTGACAGCCGTTTTCGTCAATTCCGGCACTACGTCAATCCCCGACGGTTCCATAACCCTTTTCCTCGACTCGGACGCGGACTCTTCGGCTTCCGCAGGCGAGGTGCTGCTCACGGTCCCCTTCGGACCGCTCCCCCCTGCCGCGATCGATTCAGCAGTCGCCTGCTTCTCCTGTCCGCCGGAAGGCTGGTACCTCGCCGCCGCCTCCATCCAGACCCCGGGTGACCAGGATCCATCGAACGACACGATGCTGGAGCAGTTCCGCAGCGGCGCCGGAGTGGATGCCGTCATAAGCGAGGTGCTCTGCAATCCGGAATCGGAGGACACCGACGAGTTCATCGAGATCCATTACCCCGGCCCGGGTGTTTTCGACCTCGCCGGATGCGGTTTCACCGACGGTGATGCGCTGGACGTCATCGAGGCCTGGGATCCGGAGCTGGGCGGCATCACGGATCCGGATGCATGCCCGGGGTCCTTCGTCACGGCAGGCGCCTTCGGAGTAGTGCTTGACAGTGAGTACGCAGCCGGCTGCCAGCCGTATGACTTCCCTCCCGGAACCGTGATCATGACGTCGGGCAACACGACGCTAGGGGACGGCCTGACCGGGACCGATCCGCTCACCCTGTACATGGATGGCGGGACCGGCCTGGCCGATGTGATGTCCACCTTCGGCACTCCGATCCCGGCGGAGGATCCTCTGGACAGGGACGATGACGGAGCGGACGGCATCCCCTCCGATCCGGGCGAGGGCCAGAGCCTCCAGCGGCTCTCACTCTCAGGACCCGACCAGGAGGGCAACTGGAGCGTCAGCCCCGAGGGTCCCTCCCCCGGGGGGCCTTTCCCTGAAGGCTGCATGGGCGTCAACTGCTCCGCCGTCTCGATCGCCTGCGATCCGCCGATGGGTGACGGGGGCCAGCCGGCTCTGCTGATTGCCCTGATCTCCTGCACCGGGACGGACCCGATCCCGGAAGGCGACATCACCGTGAGCTGGTACTGCGACCTCGACCTGGACGGAGTGCCTGAGCCCGGCGAGCTTGCAGGCGTCTCGGGGGCCGGTGCCCTTGATCCGGGGGACACGCTGGAGATTCAGGGTGACTGGACAACGGTCCAGCAGTGCTCCGAGCTCATGGCGATCGCGCAGTGCAGCGATGACCAGACACCATCCGATGACACGGTGTCATGCCTCTGGAACCGGACAGGACCGCTGGTCGTGAATGAGATCATGTACAGTCCTGTTCCCGGGGAGCCCGAGTGGGTGGAGCTCCTGAACATGTCTGATGGGCCTGTGGGTCTCCTGGGCTGGCGATTCGAGGACTCCGCCGAGCAGGTTGTCCTCTGCCAGGACAGCGTGATCGTCGAACCAGGCTGTTACGCCGTGGCCGTCTCCGATTCGGCCGGCTTCAGGACCGCGTGGCCTGGGGTCGCATGCCCGATCGTCGAGCCGGCGGGCTGGCCGGCTCTGAACAACTCGACGCAGTCGGGCCAGTCGTACGCCGATCTGCTGACCCTTCGCGATCCCCAGCTCAATCCAGCCGATCACATTCCCTACGACGATGACTGGGGGGGCGGCATCGGGATCAGCCTCGAGAGGTTCGGGTCAGACCAGAGCGGCTGGCTCGCGGGGAGCTGGACCGGCTGCGGCAGCGGGGGCACTCCCGGAGCGCCGAACAGCTGCCAGTCTGCCGGCGGCGGAGGCGGCTTCCTCGAGTACGCGCCTGACCCGTTCTCGCCTGACGGCGACGGCAGGGATGATATCCTTGTCATCTCCATACACCCTGAAGGCGATCAGACCGAGATCACGCTGACCGTCTACAACGTGCAGGGCAGACCCGTGCGTGAGCTCATCCGGAACGAGCCTTGCGGCAGTGAGCGGACGCTTTCATGGGACGGCTCGGACTCCGATGGATGCAGGCTGCCGCTGGGAAGGTACATACTCTACCTCAGGGCACGCGATGCTTCGACAGGAGAGGTGCGTGAAGCCTGCTCCGTGGTGGTGCTGGCCCTTCCCCTCTGAGAGACCGCGCCCCGTATCCGTCACCCCGCGGATGGATCCGCGGCCGGGGTCCGCTTCGCGCGGAGTCGGGCGAGCATGTCGGCAGTCATGGACGGGAGGTCCCAGTCGGGTGTCCAGCCCCACTCGGCCCTGGCAGCGGAGTCATCCACCGAGCATGGCCATGTGTCGGCGATCGCCTGCCGGAAGTCAGGACGGTAGGTGACGGTGAAACCGGGGATGTGCTCCCGGATGCTGTCCGCAATCTCACCCGCAGTCACGGAGAGCGCCCCGACATTGAAGTCGCTGTGGTGGATGAGACTGTCGAAGGGCGCCTCGGCCAGATCCAGTGTGGCCTTGATGCAGTCGGGCATGTACATCATCGGCAGCATGGTGTCCTCACGGACAAAGCACTCGTAGCTCCCCTTCTCGACCGCCTTGTAGTAGATGTCCACCGCGTAGTCGGTCGTGCCGCCCCCGGGAGGGGTTTCCGAGGAGATGATCCCGGGGTAGCGAAGACCCCTCACATCGACGCCGAAACGGCGGATGTAGTAGTCGCAGAGCAGCTCCCCCGCGACCTTCGTGACGCCATACATGGTCCTGGGGCGCAGCACGGTCTCCTGAGGGGTCATGTGTCTCGGGGTCTCCGGACCGAAGGCCGCGATCGAGCTGGGGACGATGATCCTGGAGAGATCAAGCTTCCTCGCGGCCTCGAGGACATGGAGGGTCCCCTCGATGTTCACCTTCCAGCACAGCCCCGGCTCCCGCTCGCCGGTGGCCGACAGGATGGCGGCGAGATGGAATACGGAATCAATCCGGAGGTCGCGCAGGGTATTTTCGACCGCTTCAGCGTTCATGACATCCAGAATGGTCCAGGGACCCTCGTTCCCCTTGCCTGCTCCGGCCGGGGGCCGGATGTCAGAAGCGACCACGTTGTCGGCGCCGTACCTGCTCCTCAGCGCAGCGGTGAGCTCGGTGCCGATCTGTCCAAGCGCGCCGGTCACGAGTATCCTGCGGATCTCTCTGGTCATGATCGTCCTTCCGGAGTTCGGCGCCCTGTGTGAATCCGAGCCTCAATGCGCCGATAGTCGTAAATAGGAGTGTGGATGGCAGGCCGCCGTGCGGCGGTCACTCCATGAGCGTAATGCCCGTGATCACCGTCCCCACCGTGATGTCGTCGATCGGGCTGCCCTCGCGGACCCGCCCGAATGCCGTATATCTGCCGTCGAGCCTGCCGTGGTGGTCCAGCATGATGAAGAACTGGCTCCCGGCAGTCCCCGGCCCTGCATCCGCCATGCCCAGAACCCCCCGGTCGAAGCCCATCATCGAGGGTTCGCCGGGCAGCGCGTACCCGGGTCCGCCCATGCCGTTGCCGTCTGGGCAGCCGCCCTGCGCCACGAAACCAGGGATGACCCTGTGGAACGCGATGCCGTCATAGAATCCGTTCCCGGCAAGGTACCTGAAGCCGGCACAGGCGATGGGCGCCACATCGTTCCAGAGGTCTATGGTGAAGTCACCTGCATCGGTATGCAGGATCGCCGCCGAGGGAGCGCCCGAATCAATCCCGAAGGGCAGCTCGAACCCGTGCCAGCCAGCCACCGTCTCACCATCGGCCTCTCCGCGAAGAAGTTCACGCAGGCCCTCAGCCTCCTCGAGCAGCTCGGGGGATCTGTCGGCGGAACCGGGCTGCTCGAGCAGGAGGCTCAGCACCCGCTCGGCGCCCAGGGAATCGCCCATGTCCGCGAGCTGCCATGCCCGGCTCATGGGGATCACCCAGTACGGATCCGATATCCAGGCCCCCTCGAGGGATGCGCTCACGGGCAGGGAATCCGCCAGCCAGGCGGACTGGGCGGCGGCCCTCATCGCAGGGGCGCCTTCCAGCATGAGCTCCGAGAGGAGGAGGGAGTCCCCGGGGCCGAGCTGGCCTGCCGCGAGGATGCCGACGGGTCCGGGAACCGCAACCAGATCGAGGAGCCTTTCCCCACCGTCTGCGAACCCGGAGTCACGCCTGAGGACTGCCGCCGTCAGCACTACGTAGGGAACAGGATCCTCCAGAAGAAGCGCCGCGTCTTCGGCCCGGCATCGTCCCAGGGCGCGGAACCGCACCGCCCAGCGGGGGTCTGACAGCATAGCGGTGGCCTCATCGGGAGTCGCGCACGCGGCCATATACCCGGCCTCGAGCGGGAGGCACTCCCCTGCGATGGGGAAGGAATGGGTGCCGCCGGTCTCGCTCCAGTACCTGGCGGAGGCGCGGAGTCCGGCCATGAGCACCTGATCGTCATCCAGCAAGCCGGCAAGGTCGACACGGAGTCTTCCGAGGACCTCCAGCGAAAGTGATCTGGTGCCGTCGGGAAAGGAGTTCCAGCCGATGCCGATCCTCTGAACGAGCGGGGGGATGCTGTCCGGCTCCAGTCCCTCGGCATAGGCGTGAAGAACCCTCCTGAGTGCGGCGTCCATGAGCTCCGGCCGGTATACGGCCTGCACCTCCGTGGGGATGAGCGTAGTGGCGCCGAACTCCATCATGGGAACGGCATCGCAGGAGGAGAAGGGGTGCCCGGCCATGCGGGCGGCCCATGCAGCCGTCCGTGCCAGGGCGGGATCTTCACCCAGGCAGGCCGCCAGTGAATCAGGCGATAGCCAGGACGGGAACCAGCCTGTCCTGGCGGCGACGAGCAGGACCCCCAGAGGATCTTCCTCGAGCGCTTCGCGGACGGCGGCGCTGTCCGGAGGCTCAGGTGAGAGCACCCACTCCGCCGGGGCTGAGAGAAAGGCGGATGCGATCAGCAGACATGCAAACGCTGACATCCTACTCCCCCTCGCCGCTCTCGGCAGGGGCTTCCCCGAGCACGGCCCGGTACTCGGCGATCAGCGTCCTGGCCCTTTCAGCATGGGGCTCCAGGACCATCACCTCTCCCCATACCGGATTCCAGACCCTTGCGATTCCATCGTACATCGGAATCTGCCTGCTGTGGAGACCGGCTTCTATGCCCTCATCCTCCAGGAACGCCTGGATGGCAAGGGCTTCCATCTCTGAACCGACCTCAAGGACGGCTACCAGATCCGAGTCTCGATCTGTGGCCATGTTCCACCTCCCCGTGAAACATAACAGACGGCACCGCCACCCGCACTTGACACGGACGGTCGGGGAGACAAGTTAGGGATGTTCCGTTTTCGTGCACAGCCAACCACAGGGGTGCCCCGCGGGATGGGGCTGAGATGATACCCTTAGAACCTGACCCGGGTCATGCCGGCGGAGGAAGACCACCATGAGATATCCGGATACGATCATCCATCAGGCCAGACTGGGGAAAGCGGCTCCCGTAGTCGAACGCGCGGCGGAGCTCGAAGGGGTCGCGGTGCCGGTGCTGATTGCCGGACTCGCCGGAGGCACCGTTGTGATCCCGTCGAACCGCGTCAGGGAAACCATCAAGCCCTGCGCCATCGGCGCCGGAACCAGGGTCAAGGTGAACGCCAACATCGGCAGCAGCGCTGACCTCGAGTCCGTGGAGGGCGAGCTGGAGAAGCTGAAGGTCGCAGTGGCGTACGGTGCGCATACGGTGATGGACCTCTCGACCGGCCCGGCCTGGAGGGAGATCCTTTCCCGGATCGTGGCGCAGAGCCCCGTGCCGATCGGCACCGTCCCTCTCTACCAGGTCTTCGGGGAGGTACTGAAGCAGGGAGGTCAGGTCGCGGATGTCGAGGAGGAAGACATCTTCGGCGCCGTGGAGGAGCACTGCCGCGCAGGGGTCGATTACCTCACCCTGCACTGCGGCGTCACAAGGAGATCCGTGGCCCTGATCGAGCGACAGGGAAGAAAACTCGGGATCGTCTCCAGGGGCGGAGCCCTGATGGCCGAATGGATGGAAAGAAGGGGCTGTGAGAACCCCCTCTACGAGCACTTCGACAGGCTGATCGACATCCTCGGCTCCTACGATGTGACCTTCTCCCTCGGGGACGGCCTGCGGCCCGGCTGTCTGGCTGACGCATCGGACAGGGGACAGATCGAGGAGCTGGTCACGCTGGGCGAGCTGCAGCAGCGGTCCCTGCATGAAGGGGTCCAGGTGATGATCGAGGGACCCGGTCATGTGCCGCTCCACATGATCGCCGAGAACGTGCGTATGCAGAAGAGCCTCTGCGGCGGCGCTCCCTTCTACGTTCTGGGACCTGTCGTCACCGACATCGCTCCGGGCTACGACCACATCACGAGCGCGATCGGCGGAGCGCTGTCGGCATGGTACGGGGCTGACTTCCTCTGTTACGTCACGCCTGCCGAGCACCTCCGCCTCCCTGATGTCGATGACGTCAGGGTAGGCGTCGTGACTGCCAGGATAGCAGCCCACGCAGCCGATGTCGCCAGGGGTACGCCGGGCGCCAGGGACTGGGACGACCTGATGGCCGCCGCCAGGCATGATTTCGACTGGGAGGCCCAGTACCGCCTGGCCATCGACCCCGTCACCGCCCGCCGGGAAAGGGGTCAGGCGCTCCCCTCGGACAGCGATGTCTGCTCGATGTGCGGCCACCTCTGCGCCCTCAAGACCAGCAGGAGGACCCTCGGGGATGAAACGTAGCACCCCTGGTCGCGATGCAGTTGCATACATGGCTCTGCTGACCGCGGTGATCCTTCTCGCGGCGTCCTGCGGCGCTGCGACCTCGGACGGAGGCAGCCCCTCCATCCTCCTGCTCCTGGTGGACACCTTCCGGTCAGATCACATGTCCTGCTCCGGTTACGGCCGCAACACGACTCCGGTGATGGACAGCCTCGCCGCCAATGGCTCGGCATGGCTCCGCGTCCAGGGACAGAGCAGCTGGACCCTGCCGGCCATGACCACCATCATGACCGGGCTGACCCAGCGATCGCACATGGCGGGCTGGCGCGACGGCGCTTTCTACGGGATCGACCCGGCTCTCCCGACCCTGGCCATGCTTCTCAACGCCAGGGGCTACCAGACGGCGGCCTTCTTCAACGTGATCTTCATGAACGAGGACTTCGGATTCCACAGGGGCTTCGAGCATTTCGACTGCCGGGGCTTCGTGGGCGACGCCAGCACCAGGAACGCCTCAGGCACCGTGCAGGATTTCCTTGCCTGGTACGACTCTTCCAGAGACGAATCCAGACCCCTTTTCGCGGCCCTGCACTTCTTCGACCCCCACCTTCCGTTCTCTCCGCCCGAGCCATGGTGCTCGCTCTTCACCGATCCCCGGTACGAGGGTCCGTTCGGCGCCGAGTGGGGAGGCAGGGATGACGTGTCGGAGGTGAACTCGGGTGAGGTCCCCATGGACTCTGCCGGCCTTTCCAATCTGATGGGGCTGTACGACGGAGAGCTTACTTTCACCGACCACCAGATCGGAGTCCTCCTGGACTCCCTGCGGGCGAGGGGTGAGCTCGAGGGCATGCTGGTAGTAATCATCGGGGACCACGGGGAGGAGTTCATGGATCACGGGGGCATAGGTCATGGACACACCATGTACCAGGAACTGCTCACCGTGCCGCTGATCATGGCCGGGACACCGTTGCTGGCCGGCGCGGATACTTCGGCTGACGCCGCCCAGATCGACATCCTCCCCACCCTGCTTGTGCTGGCCGGATCCCCGATACCGGCGGGAGCTGAAGGAATCGATCTTTTCTCCGGCTCAGCCGGAATCGATCCGAGGGTACTGCCCTCCAGCAACCGCTTATGGGTGGCCACAGACCTTGCCGCGGTCCGCTGCGGGGCGGGGAAGGTCATTGGAAATCCCTCCCTGGACACGGCCGCAGGGTACGACCTTGATTCCGACCCGGGAGAAGTCTCGCCGGGAGAGCCCGACGCCGCCCTGGTCGAGGCGCTTGAGCTCTACTGGTCACAGCCTCCCGTCGGCCACCCGCAGTTGGTTCCCTTTGCCGAGACGGCGGAGAGGACCCTGCGAGACCTGGGGTACATCAGGTGACGGCATCCCGACATTGCCCGGGCAGAAGGATATGCAGATAATAGCCTCTGTCGCCCGCCTCATCACAGGATGCCGTGGATCGAACACAGTCAGCAGACGGAGGGATGTTTCCAACATATGCGACACATGATGATACCGGCTTCCTGGAAGAGCGCCGGAGCCCTGAAGAAGGTCATCGAGACCAAGGAGCAGGAGGGCTGGAGCGTGGTCGCCCTCGGTGAGATCTCCGGCAGCAATGTTCTGATCATGGTCGATGACGGAAAGAAGTACGAGCATGAGATCATTCAGATATTCTGGAGCCTGCGCGGCAAGATCGCCGAGATCCTCGCCGAGAAGCAGAAACTGGGCTGGTTCGTTGCCACCGTGGGCAACTGCCTGGGCAGCTCCATGATGGTCATCAAGCGGGTTGTAGGGGGCGAAGAGGAAGAAATAGAGTTCCTCATGGACCAGACCCCGGATCGCAACAAGCGGCCTTAGCAGTTCGGATCCCGGAAAGCCTGGGCTGCGTTTCCATCAGTAGCCCGGGCATCATCTCACACGGATCCGACCGTCACCTGTCCCAGTCGAGACCCATCGTTGAAAAGAGATCGGGGGGCGCCTCGGGTGCTCGAGTCGCGGTTCCGGGGGCTTCAGCCTCAGGCAATTCGCCCCTGAGAAGGAACCCCCCTCCCGGCTCCAGCCAGGAAGTGCCTCTGCTCTCTATCAGGAAAGCCCGGAGGCCTTCAGGGAGAACGAGGATCTCTCGGATGCAGGACCCTGAGAGCAGCTCGACCCTCTCGAGTCCGGTCCGGAGCTCAGCGGCAGGGATGATTCCGGCTGCCAGCAGCTCGATCACCGGACGGCCGGCAGAACCGATCGATGCCGGCGATGCGTACGCGAAAGTGAGGCGTTCGTCCAGCTTCGCGATGAGCTCGGAGAGCAGCCTTCCGGGGTCCGCCGCGGCACGGAGGAGCGCGGTCAGCTCTCCGATGAGCGGAGCCTCGGGGGAAGCCCTGTAGTAGGTCCGGCTCCCGATACGCTCACGGAGCGCCAGTCCCGATTCCGCAAGGTTTGCGAGCTCGCGCTGCACGCCGCCCCTGCCGGTCCGAAGAAACGCGACGAGCTCGAGCAGGAAGAAAGGGCGCTCAGAGTTCAGAAGAAGTATGCAGAGCAGTTCCCTCCGTATGCGGCCGAAGAGCGACTCGGTGACCTGTCCCAAAGTGGTACTCATAAAGGGTACAATACTATCCTTCCGAGCGGCTCTGTCAAGTGGCCGGGTCAGACCACCCCAAGGCGTCTGCCGACCGCGATGAATGCCCGCACGCAGCACTCCACCTCCTCGCGAGTGTGGGCCGCCGAAAGCTGGACCCTGATCCTGGACTCCCCTCTCGGCACCACGGGGAAGAAGAAACCGATGGCGTATATGCCCTCCTCGAGCAGCAGGTCCGCAAACCTCTGAGCCAGAAGGGCGTCGTCCGGCAGGTGCCCGAAGAGCACCGGCACGATCGGATGGTCGCCCGGAACGATCCTGAAACCGGCGGCCGTCATCCTCTCCCGGAAGAGCCTCTGGTTTGACATCAGCCGGTCCCTTCCTGCACTGGATTCCTCGATAAGATCGAGCACCGCCAGCGTCGTGCCGACGATCACGGGCGGCACGGTATTGCTGAAAAGGTAGGGCCTCGACCGCTGGCGAAGGGTCTCGATGACCTCGGCCGGACCCGATGTGAAGCCCCCGGACGCCCCTCCCAGAGCCTTGCCGAATGTCGAGGTGAGGATATCGATGCGGTCTTCGACGCCGTGATACTCCGGAGTGCCCCTGCCATGCTCGCCGATGAACCCTGTGGCGTGGGAGTCGTCAACGATGACGAGCGCCCCATGCTCCTCGGCGAGGTCGCAGATGCCCGGCAGCGGGGCGATCTCCCCGTCCATCGAGAACACCCCGTCCGTGATGACCGCCTTCACCCTGGCCTCCCTGGCTTCGACCAGAGTAGCCTCCAGATCGTCCAGGTCGGCGTGGGCGTACCTGAAGCGCTTCGCCTTGCTGAGCCTGACTCCGTCGATGATGGAGGCATGGTTGAGCTGGTCCGAGATGATGGCGTCCTCATCCGTCAGCAGGGGCTCGAAGAGACCTCCATTGGCATCGAAGCAGCTCGAGTAGAGGATCGTGTCCTCCCTGCCGAGGAACGCCGAGATCTTGCGCTCCAGCTCGAGGTGGATGTCCTGGGTCCCGCAGATGAACCGGACCGAAGAGAGGCCGAACCCTTTCTCCGCGAGAATCTCCCTGGCCCTGTCCACCAGCCTCTGATCGCCTGACAGGCCGAGGTAGTTGTTCGCGCAGAAGTTCATGACGCTCCTGCCGCCCACCTCGATCGTGGTCCCCTGCCGGGACGTTATCACCCGTTCCCTCTTGAACGTGCCGCCCTCCCTGGCCTTCTCGAGACCCGAGAGGAGGCTCTCCTTCAGCGCATCTGGATACATCAGAGTTCCTCCGGTTACCGCGCCGGCACGGCGCATATGAGGAAGCAATATAATCAAAGCGGAAATCTTCCGCCCGAGGTCACGCCTGATGAGCAGCGGGCTCAGGCAGGACCTGCTCCCCGGTCGCTCCGTGATTATGTTCCACTGCGTCCAGAGCCGGAGGGAGAACAACCATGAAGTGCCTCGTCACCGGTGGAACGGGTTTCATCGGGTCCAATCTTGCGCTCCACCTCCAGTGTGAGGGACACGAGGTGATGATCACCGGGAACGAATCCGAGCAGATGCTCCCGGAGTTCCACGGCAAGCGCCTCTTTCCGGGGCTGATCGGAATCGACTGGGGTTCCGTCGGGACCCTGGATGTCCTCTTCCACCAGGCGGCGATCAACAACACCAGGATGATGGACAGGCGGGAGATGCTCCGGGCGAATGTCGAAGCGTCGGCGGTCCTGTTCCGGCATGTCATCCGCAACGGCTGCAGACGGATAGTCTACGCTTCCTCCACGGCGGTCTACGGGCGGAACCCCGCCCCCTATCGTGAGGAGGGCCCCTTCGACCTGAGCACTCCCTACGCCGAATCCAAGAAGCTCCAGGAGGAGATGGCGTCGGAGCTTGCGTCGGAGTACCCCGATCTCGTGATCGTGGGGCTCCGCTACTGCAACGTGTACGGCCCCCGCGAGAACCACAAGGGCGCAAGGTCGACCATGATCCACCAGTTCGCCCGCCAGATGCTGAAAGGGAATCCGAGGCTGTTCGAGCATGGCTGCCAGAAGAGGGATTACATCTACGTGAAGGATGTGGTCGCGGCCAACCTCTGCGCCGCGTCAGCCGCGAATAGCTGCATCGTGAATTGCGGATCAGGTGTCCCTACAACCTTCAACATGATCGTCGAGATCCTGAACGGGATCCTGGGTCTCGAGAGAACCCCGGAGTACATCCGGAATCCTTTCCAGGGCAACTATCAGGATGACACTTCGTGCGACATGAGTAATGCCCTGCGCGAAATCGGGTTCAGGCCCGGTTACGACATCCGCGAGGGCATCGCTGACTACTTCCGTGAGGGCTGGCTTACCGCAGGGGCATGACCGGTCAGAATCCGAAGAACCTCGACATCAGACGGAGGGCCGCGTCGCGGCCGAGAAGCTTCTTAGCCCAGTTGGCCTTCCGGGCGTTGGCACCCGCAATGTAGCAGAACCTTGGTCTCCTGAGCGAGATGACTCTTGCGATCGCCCCGGCCACCACTGCGGGATCGATGCCGTACTTGCTGTCGATCCGCGAGACCACCTGCTCATACAGGCGGTCCAACCGGGATTCCCCTGAAGAAGTGTAGCTGTTGCCGGTCTCGTTGAAGCCGGTGTTGACATTGCCCGGCTGTATGACCGAGACCCTGATCCCACGGCAGGAGAGCTCCGCGTGCAGTGACTCGTAGAAGCCCTCAAGCCCCCATTTGGAAGCGGAGTACATCGAGGACATCGGTACTCCTACGCAGGCCGCGATCGAGCTGACCCCGACGATGGATCCCCCCTCCTCCACCAGCGGGAGGAAATCGCGTAGGAGCTTGATATGGGAGGAGAGGTTCACGTCGAGTACCGTGTCGATGACCTCGTCGGTGAGATACTCGGCGGGATGCGTGCTGTGGACCGCGGCTGTGATGACGACGGCCCTGAGCGTGAGCCCCCTGGCGGTCAGGCTCTCCGCCGCGGCAAGGACACCCTGCCTGTCGGTGATGTCCAGCTCCAGCGTCTCCAGGCCCGGCCGGGCGAGATTCGACAGCTTCCCTGCGTCCCGGTCCGCGGCGATTACATCGAACCCCTTCCCGCAGAGAAGCTCCGCGGTCGCACTTCCGATGCCGCCCGCGGCTCCCACGATCAGGGCGAGAGGTTTCATCTGATGCACGTCTTCAGCGTCAGAAGAAATGCCTGGCCAGTCCCAGGATCCCCTGGCTCCAGGGTGCCCTGTGGGAAACCCCGCCCTGGCCCTTCCCGTACCTGTCGCGGTTGTCCAGGTACCACTGGTAATTCTTCAGGAGCGCTTCCCTGTTGGAGAACCTGGGGGAGTACCCGAGTATCCTCTGGGCTTTTTCGATGGAGACGAAGGAGTCCTTCGTGGCGGTCTTGTAGACCCACGGGTAAAGGGGAGAGAGCTTGAAGAACTCCAGGACCTCCAGGGCGAAGATGACGAGGTTAGCCGGGGATTCCTTGATCTTCCTGCCGAATCCAGCCTTGTCGAGGACGACCTGGTAGTCCTCCCGCATGGTGGTGTACTCCTTGGCCCCGATGTTCAGCTCCGTGTTCACCGCGACAGCATCCGGATGCTCGACGGAGAGCACGATGGCATCGCAGAGGTCCTCCACGTCGAGAAGCTGGTAGAGATTCCGCCCCCTGCCGATCATCGGGAAGCTGCGACCCTCCGAGGCCCACTGGTAGAAGATGGCGAAGACCCCCAGTCTTTCGGGTCCCACGAAGGACTTGGGTCGTATCGTCGTGATGGTCATGCCCTTCCCGCGAAGCTCGCCAACGATTTTTTCAGCCTCGATCTTACTGGTGCCGTACGGCCCGACGCCGACGAGGGGATCATCCTCATAGAGCGGGTGCTTCTCGGGGATGCCGTACACGGCCGTCGACGAGATGTATACGCCCCGCATTTTCCCGTGCTGCAGCGCCGACTCGAGGACATTCCTGGTGCCCTGGATGTTGGTCGTCAGAATGTCGGACTTTTTGTACAGAGGCAGCGCGGCCGCGCCGTGCATGAAGAAGTCGATGCCTTCCATGCAGCGGTCCACCGCTTCCCTGTCACGGACATCCACCAGGCGGTGATCGATCCTGTCAACCATGTCAGGGTAATCGAATGGCTCAATGTCAATGGAGACAACCTCATGCCCCCGCTCTACCAGATGGCGGATCAGGTTGATGCCCAGGAAGCCCGATCCTCCGGTTACCAGCCACCTTGCCATAGCACCCCTTCCCTGCCTTCCGGGAATCCCGGGAGATGTGTCCCACACTCCCGCGGAGCTTCGTCCTGCTCCGCGCGGCATCAGGTCTTCGAACCGAGGGCCTTCTTCATCCGGAGCCCGCTGAAGATGGAATATAGACAGTGGTCTCAGTGATCGGAAGCTGCTTCATGCCCTCCAGGCGGGCCAATGGAAAGGGGCGGCCCATGAGCCGCCCCTCCAGCCGAAGCAGTTCGATCTAATCGATCTTGACCAGTCGTGCGGCTGCCTCACCCGAAGAGTCAGAAACACGCACGTAGTAGGATCCGGAGGGCATTCCGGCCGCGTTCCAGGCATAGTTCCCCTGGAAAGAGGCGGTCTCGACGGTACGGCCCGTCAGGTCGAAGATCTCCAGCATCGCGCCGCTGAAACCCTCGCCGCTGACGACTACCGCAGAGCGGAAAGGGTTCTCGCTGAAAGACAGCGCTCTGGAATCGATGCCGGAGCCCGATTCCTCACCGATGCCGGTCGTGACGTCGAGCAGGTAGATGGTGTCATTGTCCGGGTTGGAGACCCACAGGTGTCCGCTGCCGTCCATGGTGAGCCCTGAAGCCGCGCTGACTGTCGTCCCGTCGACATACCCCGTGCACTGACCTACGGTGTTGTAGGCGATTACGGGGCTGTCGGAGTTGTCCCTGGCGATCCAGACGCCGCCGCTCTGCCAGGCGATGTCATGGACCGATGTGCCGAGACCGGGGAATGTGCTGCAGTACAGGCCGCTCGTCGCTCCGGCCGTCGTGAATTTCTGGATGACCGGAACGGAGGAGGAATTCAGACCGTAGAAGTACAGGAGGCTGCCGTCCGTGCTTGCACCCGTCACCGACGAGTACAGGCTGCTGCCTCAACAGTACATGTTGAACGTGCCGAGCAGGGTACCCGACGTGTCGAACTTGTATACCTCTCCGTATGTTCCAGATACGTGCATCGAGACGTACAGCGTGCCGCCCACGTAGACCAGGCCGCCGGCAGCCGCGTCATACGACGGGGTCAGGTCGGTGATGTAGAAGCTCGAGAGGACCTCCCCGGCCGTGGGATCGAGCTGGTAGACGTTCTGTGTGGTGCCGTCCAGCGCCCAGAGATTGACGCCGTCCCACGTCAGGCTCGAGATGCCTGTATCCGGGGCATCGAAGCTGTTGATGATCGATGCGCCGAGAGCGAGTGCCGGAAGTACCATAACCAAGACCAGCAGTCTTTTCATCGGAACCCCCTTCCATTGTGGCGAGCAATTTCACTGGTGCTGACTCTAACTACTACCAATCCAATATGCAATACCCATCGGAGATGTCCGGCAATGGGATAGGGTGCTGGTTCAATCTGTCCCTCTGTAGAGCGGAGGGGATCAGCGCCATCTCCGGGGAATCAGTCGGACCATCCGGTCCACAGGTCAGCGGCTCCTGCCGGTATCCACTCCGACCGGGTGGAATGGGATGCCCCTGCCGTCCAGTGCGGACCGGAATGCCGTGATCTCAGGACGGGAGAGTATGGAGTTCCTGGCCGAGTAAGGGTGAACGCGCTCCAGCTCACGGACAAGCAGCGCTGCTCCCTCATCCAGAGCAGTCTTCTCCTCATCCGGTCGGTCAAGCAGACGGAGAGCGGAGGCAAGACCCATTGCGCGAAGGGCAATGCCGGGGGCATCATGCATGTCCTCAAAACGGGTCAGGGATACGCGGAAGTACTCTGAGGCGGCCACGAGGTTCTCCATGGACGGCTTTTCTCCGGCCATCTCCAGCAGACCCTTCACGAATGTGAGTTCGCTGTCGGTGGAGGGCGTGTGCCGGTCCGATTCGGTCATGGCTACCAGTTCCGAAGCCTCGCCGATCCGTCCCTTGCCGAGGAGAATCCTGGCCAGCCTGAGCCTGCAATCGGACAGGATCTTGCCGCACTGCAGACTCTCGAAGATTCCGATGGCGGCCCTCAGGCAGATCTCCGACTCCTGGAGATTGCCCTCGAGGAAGTTCAGAAAACCAAGGCCGTACTGCCCGAAACCCATCCCCAGCACGTTGCCGATCTCATCGTTCAGCTCCATGTACATCTCGTAGTACTCGCGCGAGAGCTGCAGCATGTTCAGCTGGAGGTGGTGCTCGGCGATGTTGTAGTAGGCGATTGCCAGACCCAGGCGGTCGTCCAGCCTGCGGTTGAGACGGACCACTTCCTCAAGGGTATCCATCGCCCTGCCGAAGTCGCCCGTGTTGGAGTACTCCCCATGCATGTTGTTGAGCACCATCGCCTCGCCTGGCAGGTCCCCCATTTTCCTGCAGATTGCGAGCGCCGTCCCGTAGAGCTTCAGGGCCTCTCCGCTGTCTCCCAGCTCGGAGAGTACATCCGCCCTCCTGGTGAGGTGCTGTGCTCGGAGATCTTCCCTTGAGGACTCTCCCAGGCGGTCCAGCAGCCCGCCGGCGCTGTCCAGGCGCTGAAGCGCCCCATCGAAGTCTCCCCTGATCCTGCAGATGTGCGATGCAAGGATGTGCGCCTCTATCGAGGTGCCGAGCACCGTCCTGTCCTCCGAGCCGCTCTCGGAACAGAGGGTGATGGCCTTCTCGAAGCACTGCATCGCTTCAGGGTACATGCTCCTGTGCTGGTAGCTCTTACCCAGACGGAACTGCCCGACCGCCTCCTCAACGGGGCTGTCTGCAAGCTCCAGAGCCTTGCGGAGGTGGTCCTCCGCCATGGCTGCGTCGGCGGTGACCGCGTACAGCATCCCGAGGTTCACATGAACATTGAACAGAGTCCCGCGCTTGACGCTGTCGCTCTTCATCCTGTCCAGGAAGTCGTTGTACCAGACGATGGCGTCCCGGTTAGCTCCACGCGAAGTGGCCTGGACGGCGGCTTCGAGGGAGTATTTCAGAGCTTTCCGCTCATCCTGGCTCCTGGTGTAATGGTAGGCCACTGTCGTGAGGAGGTCATCCCTGCCGGCAAGGTGGAACTCCTCGAAGTAGGCGGCCATCCTTCGATGGTAGGTGAGCTTCAGGCTCTCAGGCAGCTCCCTGGAGAGGAACTCCCGGACAGCTCCATGCGTGAAGCTGAATCCAACCTCGCTTCTGCCCTCCTTCGTCTCTTCGAGGAGACCGGCCTTGATGCAGCTGTCCAGCCTTCTGGCCAGCAGAATGGGGTCGCCGCCGACAACGCTCTCCAGGAGGCTCAGGGTGAGGTGATCCGGTGAGAGCGATGCCGTGCGCAGAACATCTCTGGACTCGGAGTCGATGTTGCGGAGCCGCGCAGTGATGATCTGACCCAGGCTCTCCGGGATGTCCATGTCGTCCGGCAGCTTGTAGATCTTCTCCCCGGACCTCGATGCGCTGATGTGCCCCGAGGTGACGAAAGCCGAGATCAGTTCGCGCAGGAAGAGCGGGTTGCCGCCGCTCTGGGTTATCAGGAACTCCTGCAGCTCCTCCGGCACATTGGGATCCTTCAGGGCGAACAGGATCATGTTCCTGGCTTCCCCTGGAGTGAGCTGGGCCAGCTCGATGTGAAGGAGGGGTATGGACGAGCGAATGGAAAGCAGCTTCTCGAAGGCGTCGTTTCCATTGTCGTCAAGCTGCATCATGCACAGGTAGCAGACGTGCGCCTCCGGCGTGTTTCGCGCCACAAACGACAGGAGCCCGAGGTCCGGCTCGGATGCCCATTGAAGACCGTCCAGGATCACGGCGAGCGGCCTCATCGCCGATACCGCGGAGATGAGCAGGGTCACATCCTGATAGATCCTGAACCGGAGCCGCTCCTCCCTGAAGTAGATTGTATCGTCCAAAACCGTGGCCCGGAGCTCCGGGAAAAGCTCCTGCATCGCGGGGTGCACGGGACCGGTCCTCCTGCGCACGGCCTCCAATTCGCGCTCGCTCAGCATCCCGAGGGCCTGGCGCAGGGGCTGGACCAGGAGATCGTAGGGCTGATGCCTGACGAAATCAGCCAGAGTGCTCCGCACCACCATGACCCGCATGAAATCGCAGTAGTGGAGAAGCTCCTCGACCAGGCGGCTCTTCCCGACCCCGGCCTCGCCGGTGACGAGAGCGAAGCGGGAAGAATCGGTCACGGTCTCCTCGAGGAGCTGACGCAGCTTCTGCAGCTCGGACCGCCTCCCGACCATATGGAGGAAGTTCATGTCAGGCGCCTCGTTCTCGGAGATCTCCTCGGTGAAGAAGTAGAATCGGCCCCTGCCGGTCTCCTTCGCCCTGTAAAGGGCCTTGTCGGCCCGGGAGAGCAACTCGGTGATGGAGGGGTCGGACTCCCTGCTCTGGCTCACCCCCATGGAGAGGCTCACCCGCACGCCGGAAGGGTAATTGCAGCGCCCGACTTCGATCATCAGCCTCTCGGCAAGGGTCAGGGCGCCCTCTTCGGCGGTGTCGGGCAGGACGATCACGAACTCGTCCCCCCCGAAGCGGACCGCGGTGTCCGACTTCTTGAGGTTCACCTGGATGTTCAGGGCGGTCTGCCGGAGAACCTTGTCCCCCTCCAGATGACCGTAGATATCGTTGATCAGCTTGAAATGGTCGACATCGACGATGATGAGCGACCAAGGGGCGGACCGCCTGGAGTAGGCGTCTTCCATGGCATCGAGATGGGTCCTGTCGTACAGACCGGTCAGGGGGTCGATGCCCATCCCGTCCCATGTCCTTCCGGTGTTGTTCGTTTTCATGATGCCGGCAGCTAAAGCCTGCCCCGTTCCAGCGCCCTCTCCTTCATCACGAGGAACGGCGGCATCACAAGAGCGTCGATGCCCGTGCCGTAAAAACACCGGATAGCGTCCAGAGGGCTGTTGACAATAGGCTCGCTCCGGACGTTGAAGGAGGTGTTCATCACCACTGGAACGCCGGTCAGCCTCCCGAACTCCCTGATCACATCGTAGTAGAATGGATTGTCTTTCCTCTCCACCGTCTGCACCCTGGCGGTGAGGTCAACATGAGTCACGGCAGGGATGATTTTCTCCATCCCGGCAACAACGGGGTAGGTCTTGATCATGTAAGGACTCCCGATGCATCCCTGGAAGAAGGCCGGAGCATCCTCCACCGTGCACGCGGGGGCAAAAGGCCTGAATCCCTCACGGAGCTTGATGACCTCGTTGACGATGTCCTTCATTTCGGGGCGTCTGGGGTCGGCCAGTATCGATCTGTTTCCAAGCGCTCTGGGACCGAACTCCATCCTTCCCTGGAAGAGCCCTACGACGTACCCCCTCTCGACCAGAGAAGCCGTGAGGGCCGGCAGGTCTGCCGGCTCCGAGTACTCGATCCTCGAACCGGTCAGCGCAGCTTCGACTTCCTCACGCGAGTACTCGGGACCCAGGAACATGTGCGACGGAGGAACGAGGGGAGTATCGGGAAATGCGTCCAGATGAACGGCCACTGCAGCGCCGACACACGTTCCGGCATCATGGGAAGCCGGGAACGGCTGGACTTCGGAGAACCCGGTCTCCCTCTCGATCCTGCCGTTCATGACGCAGTTCAGAGCGGTTCCACCCGCCATGGCGAGCAGGTCCATCCCGGATATCCGCCTGAGATGGCCGGCCATCTTCAGACCCGCTTCCTCGAGCACCAGCTGTCCGGAGGCGGCGATGTCCTCGTGACGATGCTCGAGCGGCTGTCCGGGGATTCTGGGAGGACCCAGGACCGAAAGCACCTCTTCCCCGAATCGGGCGTGATGCACCCCTCGGTTGACATCCAGCAGCTTCGAGTCTATCCGCACGGAGTCATCGCCCGCGATGAGAATCCGTCGGAACAGGTCAGCGTGAACAGGCCTTCCGTAGCTCGCAAGACCCATGACCTTGTACTCGTCGCTGTCGGGCCTGAAACCGAGATAGGCTGTCAGCGCGCTGTAGAACAGACCCGTTGAATGCGGAAGCCTGGTGGTCGAGAATCGCGAAAGCCTTCCCGACCTTATCTCGCCAAGCATCCCCGAGTGGCGCTCGCCCGACCCGTCAAGGGTGAGGATCGCCGCGTCCCTGCATCCGGCTCCGTACCAAGCGGACCAGGCGTGCGCGACATGATGCTCGATGAAATGGAAGGCCGGTCTGAACCCATCTCCGAAATGCTCCCTCAGCATGTCCGGGACTCCGGCCATGCGGCGCGCGCCAGCCGTCTGAATCGCGAAAAAGCCGAGGGCACCCCTCTTCGTCCAGTAGCGGGGAACCATTCGTACGGTCTCACGCATGACCTGTGAGGGCTTCATGTAGTAGGCGACATGCCCGATGTCGGAAGGACTCAACCCGGCATCGGTCAAAAGGAAGGAGATGGTCTTCAGGGGCAGCGAGTAATCGTGCTTCCTCCGTGTGAACCTCTCCTCCTCAGCGGCCCCGGCCAGTACCCCGTCAAGGAGGAGACAGGCTGCGGAGTCGTGCTTGTAGCAGTTCAGTCCGAGAACGGCCTTCATGTGACCTTCCAATCCGACCCGGCGGAAAAAGGATCCATCGTGCCTCAGTCATTCCCGTCGTCCAGCCCGCATCATCATTTGCATCGATGGTTACAGCGGCAGGCATCGGGCTGCATCAGCCTGTGCATCCCGACATCAAGGCCGTTTCGGCGGCCTGCAGGTGATGCCTGGATGGCTACGCGTACTCATGAGAATATACTGTCGGCAGTTGATTCCAACAGTCCGCGAATCGCGCCGGACTCCCGGGCGGCGCTGCTCCGCGCAGTGCATCCGCCCTCCCTCCGCCAGATGCGTCTGGGGAATGGCCGGCCTGCTCCAGGAGGTCCGCCGCGGTCTTGCCGGACCTGGCCGGCTTTGACATATGATGCTTTCTGATACCGCCGTTTGGAGGATCATGACCGAGAACCGTTCCGCCGTGCCATTCGTTACATGCTGAGACTGAGAGACCGTCTGCTCGCCGGGTTCTCAGCCCCGCTGATGGCGGCGCTGCTGCTCTCGGCGGGTTTCGTGCTGGTGCTGACTCTCGTCTACTACCGTCCGGC
>Ga0209450_10000440_pt1 | contig 21388 bp, 18 predicted proteins | sample FrelakmetLWP11LW_FD_187149 | JGI IMG/M metagenome (GOLD analysis project Ga0209450, IMG submission 187149) | Freshwater lake sediment microbial communities from the University of Notre Dame, USA, for methane emissions studies - LWP11 LW (SPAdes)... | ecosystem: Environmental > Aquatic >...
TCATATATATCACGGTGTTCGTCAAACCAGGTTTTATTATTGTTTTTCGGACTTTTTAGCTTTCTGAGAAAACCGAGTGTATCTTTTGTAAAACCCGGAAAGGGTTGAAGTATTAAATCATCAAGGTATACCATCACATTTTGTCAGGAGCGTTAATACCGATAATACTGAAACCGTTTTTAAGTACCTGCTGAGCCGCTTCGCATAGTTTCAGCCTTGCGATTGAAGTCTCACGGTCTTCTGTATTGATAACCCTGTTGTTGTGATAAAATTTATGAAACATTTCTGCAACCTGGTTAAGGTAATTTATAATCCTGTGGGGTTCAAGTGATGAATAAGCCGACTGAACTTCAAACGGAAATTTTGACAGTATTTTTATCAGGTCAATTTCGTTATCATTTTCCAAGATGCTGAGGTTTACCTTTGTTTCCGGAAATATGTCAAATATATCTTTTGCATTCCTGAATATTCCCGATATCCTTGCATGGGCATACTGAAGATAAAAGACAGGATTTTTATCCGACTGCTCTTTTGCGAGTTCAATATCAAAATCAAGATGTGTGTTTGCCGCTCTCATAACGAAGAAAAACTGTGTCGCATCTATGCCTACATCCTCTATGAGGTTATCGAGATAATAAACATTGTCGCTCCGTTTGCTCATCTTCACAGATTCATTTCCCATTTTAAAGGTAACCATCTGGTGAATAATGACCTTAATTATTGACGTATCAAATCCGGCTGATTCTACTCCGTAAAGTACTTCTTTATAGGTATCGCCATGGTCAGCGCCGAATATATCAATAATTAAATCATATCCCCGTTTTATTTTATTAATATGATAAGCCATATCAGGAAGCCTGTACGTTGGTTCTCCTGTAGCTTTAACTATAACTTTGTCTTTTGTGAATCTTTCCTCGTCCATTTTCAGCCACACAGCGCCTTCTTCTTTTCTGGTCATTTTCTTCGCTTCGAATGCATTCAATAAACTTTCAATATCGCCGTTTTTGTACAAATCTTTTTCGTTTGAAAATACGTCATGAGCAATGCTGAACTTTGCAAGAGTATTTTTTATCCTGTGGAAATTTTCTTTTTCACCGTAATCCCTGAAATATTCAATATCGGATGAGCCCTTAAATTTATCGCCGTTTTCCTGATATATCTTTTTAGCTGTATCGAGAATGTAATCACCGTTATATCCGTCATTGGGAAAAGGAAATCCCGGTTCAAAAATCTGCATGTATCTTGCATACACCGATTTCCCGAGGTTGTTCATCTGGTTCCCTGCGTCGTTATAATAGTATTCCCTTGTCACCTCGTAACCATTCCATTCGAGCAGGTTTGCAATAGCCTTGCCGAGCGCAACCTGCCTGCCGTGGCCGGCATGCAGAGGACCGGTAGGATTGGCGCTTACCCACTCAATATTCGCTCTTTTACCTTTTCCTAAAAGTGATTTACCGAAAACATTACCCCGTGATAGAATTTCTTCAAGGACAGAAATGTAAAAACTTTCATTAATAAAAAAGTTTATGAACCCGGGTCCTGCGGATTCAACCTTTGAAAATAAGTTTGCATATTTAAGCGCATAGGTGATTATTTCATTTGATATTTCCTTCGGATTCCTTTTTAGCTGTTTGCTCAGAATCAGTGCTATGTTAGCGGAAAAATCTCCGTGTTCTTTGCTCTTCGGAAAATCAATGCTGAATGCTACTTCAGGATAGCCTGATTTTCTTAAAAATTCCTTAAGTATGGATTCAATTTTTTCCTTCATTAAATCCATCCCTCTTTAGCATACCACTCAGCCGTATGTCTGAATCCTTCTTCGAGGGTGTATGACTCCCTGAATCCCAGAATACTTTTTGCCTTACTGTTCGAGCAGACCCAGCGTTCGCATGTTAAGTCTTTGCACTTTTCAAGATTCAGCGTCGGTGCGCTTTTTGAAAAGAAAGAAAATATTTCTGCGAAGAATCCCACAGTATAGACAACAAAATGCGGAATGCGGATTTTTATCGCTTTTTTATTCAAAGCAGCTGAAGCGGCATCGCCGATTTCATCCCAATTATATTCGCGTTCTGAACTAATGAAGAACACTTCACCGCTCTTGGTTTGTTTGACAGCGGCCAGAAAAATTCCTTCAACGAGGTCTTTTACATGTATTATACTGAGATATTTATCGTTAAATCCTATAATACTGTTCAGGCCTTTCTTGAATGTCTTAAAGTACACAAATATTTCAGTGTCCCTCGGACCATAAATTGCAGGAGGCCTGATAATTACAACAGGGAATTTATCCCTGAATTTCAGTACTTCCTTTTCAGCCTTTCGCTTAGTCCTTCCGTATGCGGTTATCGGTTTCGGAATATATTCTTCGGTGATAGGTTCCTCATCCGGCGTCGGCCCGCAGACTGCCTGAGAACTAATATGAATGAATTTTTTCAATCCCGGGTTAACTTTGTATGTAATTTCTATCAGGTTCTTTGTAGCAAGAACATTTGCTTTTTCATAAGCTTCTTCATTCTTTGCCTTTACGACACCGGCAACGTGGAATACATAATCAACTTCTTTCAATACACTTTCAAGAGCTTCATTTGAAAATAAATCACCTTCCATAAAACTCACATTTTTCCCATCCAGCCATCTTGTATTTGATGATTTTCTCTTAAGGCAAGTAACTTCAAATCCTTCCGTTAATAACCTGTCTACAAGGTGGCTTCCCACAAATCCGGTAGCACCGGTGACAAAAGCCTTCATAATTTTAAGCAACTAAGTAATTTTTAATGTAGAAGTTAATATTATTAATGTGTATTTTCTATGATAAATTACTTCAGAAACACAATATTTAGAACATAATGAGCGATTTATTTACAAAGTGCTATACATTTACGAAGGCTGATGAGGTAAAGGAAGCCGGTTTTTATCCGTATTTCAGGGCAATTCAGCAGAATGAAGGGCCTGTAGTAAAGATTGAAGGCAGGGAAGTAATAATGGCAGGGTCGAATAATTATCACGGCCTGACCACGCATCCAAAGGTCATAGAAAGCGCACAAAAAGCACTGCTTAAATACGGTACGGGTTGTTCAGGTTCCAGGTATCTGACCGGAACTGTTGATTTACACATAGAACTTGAGGAAAAACTTGCCAAATTCCTGGGAAAAGAGGCATGCCTTTTATATTCGACAGGTTACCAGACCGCGCAGGGCATTATTCCTACGTTAGTTGGCAAAGACGAATATATTATTTCGGATAAAGACAATCATGCAAGCATTGTTGCCGGCACATTAATGGCAAAAGGGTTAATGTCAAAACTGATGAGGTTCAAGCACGGCGACATGGGCGATCTTGAAAGGGTTTTGAGTCACCTTCCGCCAGATTCTGCAAAACTAGTTGCTACGGACGGTGTATTTTCATCATCAGGGTATATAGTCGATTTACCTGAAATAATAGCACTTTGCAAAAAATACAATGCAAGGATAATGGTTGATGACGCTCATTCGCTCGGAGTAATAGGAAAAGGCGGAAGAGGAACAGCATCACATTTCGGACTGGACAATGAAGTTGACATGATTATGGGAACATTCTCAAAGACACTTGCATCTCTGGGCGGATTCGTAGCCGGTGAAGAAAGAGTAATCAATTTCCTTAAACACCATTCAGCAGCGCTCATATTTTCAGCATCTCCGACACCGTCTTCGGTTGCTGCGGCAATTGCGGCTCTTGAAATTCTTGAAGCCGAACCTGAAAGAGTTGACAGGCTCCGCAGAAATGCAAAAAAGATGCGTGAAGGACTGAAATCACTCGGATTTACAGTATTTAACGGAATAACTCCGGTTGTACCGGTAATTATCGGCGAAATGATGCAGACTTTTAATTTCTGGAAAAAACTTTATGATGCAGGCGTGTTTGTGAATGCATTTGTACCTCCTGCGACGCCTCCTAACATGTCAATGCTAAGAACTTCATACATGGCTGTTCACGAGGACAAGCATCTTGACAGGATTCTGGAAGTATTCGAAAAAACAGGAAAAGAACTCGGAGCAATTTAAAAAATGAAGGCGGGGATTTTTTTGTTTCTGGTATTTCTGCTCTTTTCTGCGGGATGCCGTAAAAAAGATAAAGATGCACAAAACAACAAACAGAGCGGGCAAGAACAAATTGAATCCGGAAATGACACAACTTCACTATCTCCCGCAGAATCTTTTGCAGCAGCGCTGACGCAGGAAATCCTGAATGATGAAACAGAAGTTGAACTGGAGAGTTTTCTCGCTGAAAAAGTTTATCCGCTCGTTTCGGGAAGTAAAAAAGTAACAATCGATAAAATCTCTTCATCTTTATACCTGATTAAATATTTCAATGAAAACACGGAGAAAAACATTCTTATCCAGAAATATTACAATCCTGCAAAAGACAGTTTTTCGTTTGAGATTTCGGAAACAAACACAAACAACTTAAAACAATTCGTGAAATGAACAGGGTAGTGGCAGTAATAGGAATGTGCGGGTCAGGTAAAAGCGAGGCGGTGAAGTTTTTTGAAGTAAACGGTTTTGCAAAAGTCTATTTCGGTTCAGTTGTCATAGAAGAAATGATGAGCAGGGGACTTGAAATCAGCGAAAAGAATGAGCGGTACATACGCGAGGATTTGCGCAGGGAATACGGTATGGGAGTTATGGCAATTAAGAGCATAGATAAAATCAGGAATTTCCTGAAAACTCAGAATGTTGTAGTCGAAAGTTTATATTCATGGGAGGAATTCAAAATCCTTAAAAAAGAATTCGGAGACGAATTCAGACTGATTTGTATATACACGACAAAATCATTAAGATATAAGAGACTGACGGAAAGACCTTTCAGACCGCTGACAAACGCAGAGGCAGAATCAAGGGATGTCAGTGAAATAGAAAACCTCGACAAAGGCGGTCCGATTGCATTTGCTGATTACACAGTGGTGAATAACTCTACCCTTGACGAACTAAAAATGAAATTGAAGGAATATTTATGAAAAGAAGTGATTACATAAGCTGGGATGAATATTTCATGGGGATTGCCCTGCTTTCTGCAAAAAGGAGCAAAGACCCTAATACGCAGGTCGGGGCGTGCATTGTTGACCTTGACAATAAGATAGTAGGCATCGGATATAACGGTTTTCCGATAGGATGTTCCGATGATAACCTTCCGTGGGCTAGAGAAGGCGCAGCTAACGAAACAAAGTATCCGTATGTAGTTCACGCCGAAGCAAATGCAATACTAAATTCAACGAAAGACATACACGGAGCGAGAATTTACGTTGATTTATTCCCATGCAACGAGTGCGCAAAACTAATTATACAGTCGGGAATAAAAGAGGTCGTATATTTGTCCGATAAGTACAAAGAATCCGACACAGTAAAAGCATCGAGGAGGATGTTTCAGATGGCGGGTATTAAAGAAAGACAATTGATTGTTAAAAACAGAAAGATTATTTTAGATTTAAATTAGTTCTTTAAGAGATTTGCGGTACAATTTTAAAAGGGAATCCGGTTTAAATCCGGAGCTGTCCACGCAACTGTAATGAAGAAGACTTTATCTTAAACCCACTGTTCTTCCGAATGGGAAGGGAATGAAGGAACCGCTTCTGAGCCAGGAGACCTGCCGTAAATCAATTATAAGTGTTATGATTCTGCGATGGAAAGAATTATAGAGTTTAAACTCCAGGGAGTTTTATAACTTTTTAAGGTTTCCCGCAGATTTTTCCTGTGAGTTTAAATGAGAAAATTAATAATAATATTACTTTTAATTCCTTTTCTGAAATCGTTTTCGCAAACCGATACCGATACAGTTTATTACAGCATTCCTTTAATCAATGTAACCGTCAACAGACTATTAACTCACATGGATGATTCACCGTCCGCAGTTCAGCAATTCGGACGCAAGAATATTGAAAACGTAAACGGCAGCCAGTTATCAGATGTTCTTCAAACCACAAACAGCGTTTACATAAAATCATACGGCGGAAATTCGTCGCTTAAAACAATATCAATCAACGGACTAAGCGCGGAAAATACTTTAATTCTTATAAACGGGGCTAAACTGAATTCATCGCAGAATGCGCAGTTCGATTTATCGCTTTTATCGGGGGATGTTATTGAAACCATAGAGATACTGCCGTCGAACAGCAGTTCAACATACGGACCCGATGCTATAAGCGGAATTATCAATATCAGTACGTTCAGGAAACCGGGTGAGTACGGAAAATTCAACGCGCTTCTATCATCTGAAGTCGGTTCGTACAATTTCAGGAAAATAAATGCAGGGGTATCGAATAAAATAAAAGGCAACCTTCTTACACTGGATTATTCATTCGTTAAATCGGATGATGATTTCAGTTATTACTATGACGACGGATACGGTGTAACGGAAAAGAACAGGATGAACAATTCATTTGAAACGAATTCTTTCAGCGTAAGGAACACACTGGAAGCCGGAAAAACTACAGTTAATTTCATTTCACTTTACAATTCGGCGTATAGGGAAATCCCCGGAATTGAAACGGGTTCAGCTCCGTCATTTGCGCTTCAGAAAGACAAAAACTGGCTGAACACAGTAACATTTGATAATCAGATAAATGCGGGCAGTAAAATCAGGGCTAATTTAAATTTCCAGAACAATCTTTCGAATTTCGATTATCCGGGAATTGAGAACAGTTTTTACAAAAATATTTCGACGGCAATTGATATAAATTATATTTATTCAAAAAAAAGCATAAGAGTTCTGACGGGCGGATATTACTCGTACGCAGCAATTAACAGCAACCAGATTTCAGGCGAACCATTGAGATATAATGCCGCTTTATACGCCGCATCCGAATTCAATCTTGAAAAAGTCATTTTCTATCCTTCAGCAAGATACGATTATATATCCGATATTGAAAAGAGCGTGGTTACAGCCAAGCTCGGATTCAATTACAAACCGCTGAAATCATTTATTGTTCGCGGAAACATCGGAAATGCTTTCAGGGCGCCGACATTCAATGAACTGTACTGGAAAACGGGAGGAAACCAGAGTCTTGTACCCGAGAAATCTGTGAATATCGAGGCAGGTCTGGCGTACAGCAACGATCTGGTTTTCAGGACTACTGCTGAACTGAATTATTATTACATTGCTTCGACTGACAAAATTCTGTGGGTACCGGGAAACAGTTTTTACTGGTCGCCTGAAAATATTTCAAAATCGGTTTCATCAGTTATCAACATAAATTTCAAATCCGGGATTCTTGAAACCGATGAATCTGCGGTAACACTAAACGCGGGATATTCATACAACAATACCTTTAAGAACAGCGAGGATTTCCCGGGTGACCCTTCATTCGGAAAGCAGTTAATTTACATTCCGTTTCACGATTTCAAGTTCGGAGCCGAATCTGCTTATAAAAATGCTGGAATTAACCTGTTCGGATATTACACGGCAAAAAGATACTCGGATTCCGAAAACAAAAACATGATGGATAATATTTTCACACTTGACGGAAATATTTTTTACAAACTTAACTTATTAAGGATATCCGCAGTTTTAAAAATGGAAGTTAATAACATAACGAATTCCAGTTACCAGGTAATTGCGGGATATCCGATGCCATTAAGAAATTACAGGTTTTCAATAACATTCAAATATTAAACAATGAGCAATGAATCAGGCGGAAGCAAACTCCGCGAGAAAATACAAGAAACACTGGAGAATTTTTCGAACATGCCCGATGAACAGAAAAATTTTCTCCACGTTTATTACGGTTACGGAAAAGGAAAGACCACAAGCACGATAGGGCTTGCAATACGCGCGCTGGGAGCGGGCAGGAAAGTTGCAATTGTTCAGTTCGACAAAGGATTCGACGGCGCCAACGAGCATTATTCGGAAAGGCACATTCTTCGTAAGCTTAAGGAAACCGGGTTTGATATTGAAATTTATCCGACAGGATGCGAGCGTATGAATGAAGACGGTACATTCAGGTTCAAGAATGAAGAAAGCGATTTTGCTGAAGCGAAGCGCGGACTGCAGATTGCAAGGGAATTGATTACAAAAGGCAGACAGAGCCTGCTGATACTTGACGAAATTATCGCAACGGTGGTATATCATCTGCTTGAGAAAAAAGATGTTGAGGAAATAATTGAACTGTTTAAGGAAAACAGAAAGTTCGAACTTGTTATGACAGGTCATAAAATCTGGGATTATATTGAAGAGAACGCCGACCTGATTACCGAGATGCGGAAAGTTAAACATTATTTTGACAAAGGGATTCCAGCAAGAGAGGGAATTGAATTCTAAATATAAAAATTAATTAAGCAGGAATGAGAAAACTATATATACTAATATTTGCACTGCCATTTTTAATTTTTTACGGATGTAACACGGATAATTCCGTTACAAGCCCTGAATTTTCCGTATCAAAGGGAGCATACATTCTTTCAGAAGGCACGACTGCACCGGGCACGTCGAAACTATCGTATTACAACAGTTTCTCCGGCAGTTTCACACAAAATATATTTAATCCCGGCACACTCGGCCTCTTTCCAGACGGACTGATAAAATACGGAGGTAGCCTGTTTGTAACAGAACAGGGGAACTACAATTCGGCAGGGAAAATATATAAACTCGATACAAACGGAAAAGTCATTCAGCAGATGAGCGTCGGAAAGAATCCTTATTCGCTCTGCGCCGCGAACAATAAAATTTATATAACGAACGGTCCTGCTGGAAATGTATCGGTTGTTGACGTTAACACGCTCGGAACGCTGAAGGAAATAACAGTGGGTGTTTATCCGCAGGAATTAATTTCACACAACAATTTTGTTTATGTATGCAACACAGGAATTTTCGGCGGCTATCAGGATTCTACGGTTTCTGTCATAGATGCAAATTCTGACGCTGTTATTAAGACCCTGATTGTTTCGAAAGACCCTTCGTCTTTTATTGTTACAAATGATAACAGGCTTTTCGTCGGTTGTCCTGGAGCGAACGGGAAATTATTTGTCTTCGACCTGGCGAATTACAACCTGCTTTATTCAAAAATTTTCTTTAACGGTTTTTCAAAAGACATGGTCTTTGATTCCAAATCAAACGTAATTTATTTCGTTGCAATTAACGGGGATATCATAAAGTTGAATCCGACGACTTACAACGAAGAGAAATTAGTCAGCGCTCCGTCATCGGGATATGTTTACGGTTATGCATTTGACAGCGGGAATTCGCTTCATTACATTGCGGACGCGAGGAATTTCATCGTAACAGGGCTTGTTTATGTATGTAACGGGCAGGGCGTACCCATCGACACTCTCTCGACCGGGATTGCGCCGAGAAGAATATTAATTAATAAATAAAAAAATGATACTTCCATATTTAGACATATATCCGAAAATACACGATAGCGTTTTTCTTGCTGAAGGTTCGCAGGTAATCGGCGACGTTGTGCTTGAGAAAGACGTCAGCGTATGGTTCAACGCCGTAGTGCGCGGCGATGTTAATTATATCAGGATAGGCGAGCGCACCAATATACAGGACGGATGCATGCTCCACAACACTTACAAAAAGTGCCCGCTTATAATCGGCAGTGACGTTACAATAGGACACGGCGCGCTCATTCACGGTTGCGAGATTAAAGACCATGTATTAATCGGGCTCGGCGCCAAACTGCTCGACCTGTGCGTTGTGAATTCAAATTCATTTATCGCGGCAGGAACGCTGGTGAGAGAAAATTTTGTCGTGCCCGAAGGCGTGCTGGTTGCGGGCGTTCCGGGAAAAATTATCCGCGAACTGAAGCCGGAGGAAATTGAGAAAATCAGGCAGAGCGCAAAAAATTACCTGATGTACGTTGAAAATTTCAGAAAGACTGAAAAAATCTGGGTGACAAAGGAAGCTGAAAAGTGAACCGGTCTCAAAAAGAATAAACTTGAAAGGATTAAAATGGAACCATACGTAACAGCAGAAACTCTTAAAGAGAAATCGAAACTCTGGCTTGAAAAAATTGCACCTTTCAATCAGCATCAAATGGAATTGAACAAAGACAAATCTGCTCTAATTGTCGTTGATATGCAGAAATTTTTTCTGGACCCAGCATCGCCGACATTCACATGCGGCGGGCTTGCAATACTCCCGACAATAAAACAACTAATTGCTGAGTTCCGTAAAGCAGGACGTCCTGTAATTTATGCGCGGCATGTTCATCACCCTGACCGCATTGACGCAGGTATTCTGGGATGGTGGTGGGAAGGAATGTGCATTGAAGGTAGCCCCGAAAGCGAAGTGCATGACGACATCGCACCGCTTGCAAACGAAAAAGTCATTTTGAAGCATCGCTACTCGGCATTTTACAATACAGACCTTGAAACCATTCTCCGCGTGCAGAAAATAGAAGACCTCGTAATATGCGGCATAATGACGAATATGTGCTGTGAGTCAACCGCAAGGGATGCGTACTTCCGCGACTACAGGGTATTTTTCCTCAGCGATGGATCAGGAAGCATAAACGAAGAGATGCATTTAGCGAGTCTGCTCAACCTTGCATTCGGGTTTGCATGCGTGACCGATGCTGATACAATTTCGAAACAACTGTTAGGATAATAGGATTTTCAGGCATATATAATCCTAAAAGACAGCTAAGAGAATCTAATTTTCATAATACCGCATTGACATAAAATCGGTGTCGACAAAATTATATATTGCTTTCAATAATTGATTTATGAATAATTATTCATTTTAAAATATATTATCTTACGTTAAACTAAAACGGAGGATAATATATGAAATGGTTTACTGCAGTTTTTCTTCTGTCCATATCATTATTTCTGCTTTCCTGCAATGACGACGATACAACAACAAATCCCCCCGTCACTCCAAACGTGACAGTCGAATCAGGCACAATGAGAGTCGGATGCGAGATTGAAAAAATCTGCACCGAAGCCGCGTCGTTCATGATTCTGGTTTACAGAAATCAAACGCTTCCGAACCCCTCATGCCCTGTGATTACTCACAATACAAGCGCGAAGAAAATCACGGTTGATTACGGAACGGTTCCGTGCATATCAGGCCTTGATTCTACACGCAGGAGCGGTAAGTACGAAATCAATTATTACTCAAGCGTGGCGCCCGATTCAATCGCGGGCAAAATTACATTCTCGAATTTCCAGATTTTCCGGAGCAACAACGCCTCAGATTCTCTGTACGTACAGTTCTCCGGCGATGACGACGTAGGCGGAAAAATGGTGGACTCATCACGGTACAAAATTTACATAGAAGTTAATAACAACTTCAACCGCAATAACAACACAAACGGCAACACTGATATTTCATACACGGGTACGGTTAACATTGGCAATCTGTCAGTATCAACAGATGATCTATTCAGCCTGCTTGGTAACGGAACGCTGATTAATGCGGGGACCTCGTACGTTTACAGTACATACGATACAACCAAACCGCTTTTAATCTACGGCAATTGTAAATATGCGCATTCCGGGCTTATAAAATTAACTACCGGAGGCAAGGATGTTATAATAGATTATTATCCTTACAACGGAGCATGCGACCCGTATATAGCAGTCACAAAAGACGGCGCAACAGTAACAGTGGATTTAACGTCGAGTTTTTGACCTGAAATAATAAATATCGAAATACAAGCGACCGTCAGAGTCTGTCCCGTAAACGCGGGAAATTAAAACCTGGCGGTTTTTATTAGGTACAAATACTTGACGGCCATCAAAGTTCTTCAATTCAGACCACGGTTTCAACCGTGGGTAAAAATCGGCAAACATCCCCTAACCGTTTCAATTGAAAATCCGCTGTGTCGGACGGTTTTTCATCCGCATGGGGAAAAATCCGTGAAATCCCACGAATCCTATGCGATTTCCTAGAAACATTCTGCGGTACATAAGAAATATCCCATGGTACACTCGAGGCGCACAGGTGTACGCTTGCGGGCGCCGTATAGTTCGGATTCGGACCCGAAGCCTTGTTCATCAGCACTGCAGTTTGCACATTTCTGTTGCTGCCGTATTTTCTAAGCAAGAGGTAACAACGCCGGAGCGTAGTTACCAGTAAATTTCAAAGTTAGAAACTGCCGGATTATGTAATTACTTTCAATAGTTTTCTTCATGCTTATTCCGTAATTATTTAATAACAGAAAATCAAATAAAATTATGTTTTAAAATGTGAGCGTGAATGCGTTCCGATTTTAATGTTTAAATTCTGCGTGCATTTGCCGGAGAGAAGAACGGAGCCCTGAAAACAATTACATTTGATTACAACCCCAGAAATTGAATCGCTATTCCGCAAAGAAATATTGCGGCGCCTGCCAAAGCATGCGAATATTTTTCCAGTTTTTTAACAGGGAGAAGATTAATACCATAAGATGATACTATCACAATACTAATCATAGTCGCAATTGTCACTGCGCTGAATACTAATGTTACCATAACTAAGCCGTAAAAACTGCTTTGAGCGGCAGGATACATTAGTACTGGAATCAACGGCTCACAGGGACCAAGAACAAAGACAGTGAAGAGAACCCAGGGAGTTATATTTGCTTTTCCTTCTTTATCATGGATATGAACGTGCTCTTTATTGTGTTCATGCGAATGCGAATGTTCAACACCGTTTCCATGCGAATGTAAATGAGTATGCGGTTTGTTTCTTGCCGCTCTGCGAAGCCCCCAGACGAAATACACAAGTCCAAAGGCAATAAGCGCCCATGCCGCAAGTTCTCCGCGAAAAGATTCAACGATTTCCAGTTTCGCAACAGCCGTTCCTAAGGCAACACCTATCAAACCCAATAATACCGAACTTCCAACATGGCCAATCCCGCACAAAAATGTTATCCATGTTGTTTTAATCAGAGACCATTTCCTTGCCTGCTTCATCACAACAAACGGTAAATAGTGGTCGGGTCCAAACAAGGTATGAAAGAATCCGATGGAAGCGGCAGTAATTAAAAGAGTTGACAGTTCTTGCGACATAAAGTTTCCTGATAAAATAATTTAATTGATAAAATATCCTGTGGTACAATTAGCGGATGCTTTCAGGTTCATACCTCCGCTAACTTAATTTCTCATACTTTCGCTAAAAAATAGTAATTTAAAACAAGAATATTAATGCTTATTAAATTATATATTTTATCAGACTTATATAAAATGCAGTGCATCACACCGGATAAAATCCAAATACAATCAAACCTGTTATAAATAATAAATCAGAACTTTTCTGTGAATTAAGAAATATATTTCTAAGTGGTTATCGGGTTCGCGGAACTTTCAGAGTTTCAGGAGTTACATCCTGCCGGAATTTGTCAGGTACAAATACCTGACAGTTACAATAATTTTCCACTCGTTCCTACGCTGCGGCGTGGGAACGGAATCGGGGTTAAAACACAGGAGGATAGTAACCAATATGAAAATCTTTCAAATTTTCACGTTTTCGAATGTTTCTTTATTCCCCCGAACAAATATGCCGTTTTTAGCGATAAGTTAACAAGCGGAGTTTATTTTTACAGGATTGAGACTGAAAATAATATAGAAACAAAGAAAATGATAATTTAAAGTAAAACTAACTGATAAAAATAGCGTATAAATAAATATAGCCAGTTACTTATAAAATCCATAAAATGGATTATTTGTAATTAAATAAATAAAAAAATGATAAACTATTTTTCGAAATTGTTTTATTTGTTTTTATTGTCTGTTTGCCTTTCTAATTTTTCTTATGCTAAAGAACATCCAAGAGGAATTAATGTTATTAAAGAAACCGGCGGATACAAAGTAGAATTTTCTTTGCCTGATTATTTTATTAAAGATATTTTCGCAGGAAATAATAAATATTTAAATCTTGAAATTCCTGATTTTGGTGAACCTTTAGATATCGGCCGTCCAAAACTTCCGCAAATATCTTTTTGCATTATGTTAGCTTACGAAGAACAAAATCCCGTAATAAATGTATCCAGCCAAATACAGGAGCTTCAATTATTAAGTAATAAAATATATCCGGTTCAGCCGCCCATTTTAAAAAATCAGGGATTAGGAAATATTCCGTTTGTTTTGGATACTAATTATTATAAGTCATCGGGTAATTTCAACGGTCCTTTTATTAAAGTATCGGAATCGTTTATAATAGCAGGAGCAAAAGGTATAATGATTACTGTTTGTCCTTTTGCTTACAATCCTTCAACTAATCAACTGAAAGTCACAAAAACAGGCAGTTTTAAAATTAAATTACAAAATGAACCTGTACTTAGAAATATACCAACCCCGGATTTTAACAAATTTTATAATTCAATATTTTTAAATTATATACCTTTTAAGACCACAGGAACAAAAAGATATTTGATTATTACTGCACCTGAATATGAATCGGGACTTACGCCGCTTGCAACCGAAAAACAAAATTTAAATTATATTGTTTCGGTTGTAAATACGAATGTTACCGGGACAACTAACACTGCAATAAAAAATTATTTACAGAATTTGTATAACAATGTTAACACAAGACCTGAATTTGTTTTACTCGTTGGTGACGTAGATAAAATTCCGGAATGGATTGGAACAGGAATTGGAACACCTCATACGGATTTATATTATTCACTTCTTGAAGGAAGTGATTTTTATGCCGATGTATTTCTTGGAAGATTCCCGATTCAGAATACGATTCATCTTTCAAATATGATTAACAAAACGCTTTATATGGAAAGCGCAATCAACAGCCTTCCGAAGAAAAATGTATTATGCGCATCGAACGATTTCTGGCCTGTTGCGGAAGAAACACATAATTTTTGTATAGATAGTTTCTTTATCCCTTCGGTTTATTCTAACATCAAATTATATTGTCATACTTATAATGCTACAACACAGCAGTTAACTGATGCATTAAATTCGAACCAATTATTTGCTTTGTATACCGGGCATGGTTCTGAGACTGCCTGGGGTGATGGTCCTCCCTTTAATCAGAGTAATGTGAATGCACTCGTGAATACTGTATTTCCTTACGTATATTCTTTTTCCTGTCTAACCGGTAGTTATCATTTTAGTTCTGAGTGTTTTGGTGAAACATGGGTCAGGGGTTTGAGAGGTGCGGTTGTTTTTTGGGGAGCGTCGACCTTTTCATACCTTGAACCTGATGATATACTGCAAAAGAGGATTTTCAGAGCGATGTTTATAGAGCATTTAACAAAAACATCACCTTCTTATGTTCTTGGAAAATTTTTACTATCGCAATATTATGGAGGTCCCGGCGGACCTTATGGAACGTACGTTAAAGGTTATCTGGAAATGTATAATTGTCTTGGTGACCCCTCTATTTTTATGGATGGTTATGGTCCGAAAATAGTACATAATCCTTTAGTCAATACTGAAAACCTTGCAGGACCATATACAGTAAATTGCACGATTACGCAAACGGAAAACCCGGTAAATTTATCCAATACAAAAATTTTATGGACGAGAGGAACTGTATTTACGGACAGCATCTCTTTGAATAATATTTCGGGAAATAATTTTACTGCAAATATTCCCGGTAACGGTTTACCTGCGATTTATAGATATTATATCAAAGCATCGGATAATCAAAACATTTCAAGTGTAATGCCTATTGGCGCCCCGGCTAATTACTATACATTTACCGCTTGTACGGATACTGTTAAACCTGTTATAATTCATACACCTCTATCGGATAAACTAAAATCACTTTGGCCTGCAACTGTTTATGCAAAGGTTACGGATAATATCGGAGTGGATTCGGTTTGGGTAACGTGGTATATTAATACACCAATGAACGGGTTAAAATATTTCAGACTTACTAATACTTCAGGTAATAATTATTCCGGTGTATTCAATTCAACACAGAGCGAAGTAAATTTTAACGACACAATTAAATACAGGACTTTTGCAAAAGATGTTTCAGCAGCTCAAAATGCTGATTCTACTGTATTGAATTCATTTGCCATCTCTAATCACGCAATTATTAATGTGGGAAACGGAACACACTCATCCGCATATCCATTCTCAACTTACTATACAGACGGAAGAACTCAAATACTTTATCTTGAATCGGAAATTGCCGTATCTGATTTTTCAAATGTTCCAAAAAGTATTTCTAAAATAGGATTTAATGTAATAAGCAATTCGCCGCAGTTAATGCATGGATTTAATATCAGAATGCAGAATTCAGCGGCAACATCGTTATCAGGATTTATAAATTCCGGTTGGACTACTTGTTATAGCGGTACTTATTCAGTATCAGGAACCGGATGGAAATATATTGAACTAACAACACCGTTTATCTGGGACGGGACAAGCAATTTACTTCTTGAGGTATGCTTTGACAATACATCTTGGTCATATTATTCATACGTTTATGCCACTGAAAATGCTTTTAAAACGTGGGCAATTCGTAACGATAACACTTCGGGTTGTACAATGTCAGCGGGAAATGCGGAATTATACCGGCCTAATATTTCGTTGGTTATGTCGCAACCCGTAAATATTCGGAATATATCCGGAAATATTCCCGTATCTTACTCTTTGTCACAAAATTATCCGAATCCGTTTAATCCTTCGACCAGAATAAATTTCGATATTCTTAAACAGGGAAAAGTATTAATAAAAGTATATGATATTCTCGGGAGAGAGGTAAAAACTCTTATTAATGATTTTAGAGCACCGGGCAAATATGCAGTTGATTTTAACGGAGATGATTTGCCCAGCGGCATATATTTTTACAAATTAGTTTCGGAAGAATTTACTGCTGTTAAAAAAATGGTTTTGCTTAAATAATTTAATGAATTATTAATAAATATTTGGAAAAAATATAAGTATTAGTTTTAATAAATAATAATGTTTTCAATTCTTTCAAATCAAAGTTATGATGATTAATAATCTTTGGTTAAGGAGAAAAAAATTAACAAAAATTATTTCTTAAAATAAATTAAACAAGGAGAAATAAGCTATGAAGAAACTAATTATCCTATTTATTTTATCATTAACATTAATTCCAAACTTATATCTGCAAGCGACAATTCGAAACGTACCGGGCAGTTATTCAACTATTCAATCCGCAATAAATGCGGCAAATAACGGCGATACAATATTAGTAGATCCGGGAGTTTACTTCGAAAATGTGAATTTCAGAGGAAAAGGAATTATATTGGCAAGCAAATATATTATATACCATGATACGAGCTATATCAGCAATACAGTAATAAATGGCAGTACACCGGCTTATAATGATTCGGCGAGCTGTATAATAATGACTAAGCCGAACATATCATATGCAAGTGACTCTTCAGCGGCAGTATTAGGTTTTACACTTACAGGGGGCCGAGGGCTCTTATGGAATGATACATATTTCCCCGGATATTTTTACAGGGAAGGCGGAGGCATATTCATTCAATACTGGTCGCCAAGGATTAAGTATAACCGGATTTTATCAAATTCAATTAAAGATTCGATTCATCCTGACGGAGGCGGCGGCGGAATCAGATGCTGTGACGGAAATCCGGTAATAGAAAATAATGTAATTCAGTATAATTTCGGATACTGCGGAATGGGGATTAGCTTTTATCATGCAAGCGGAATTATCAGGAATAATATCATTGCAGGAAATTACGGAGGGACAGTCTGGGGCAGCGGAGCGATATATACGTATATGAATTATCAATCGAAACCGATTTTGATTGAAAATAACTCAATAATTAATAACCCGGCAACAAGCGGATGCGGGGGATTAAGGTTATATAATGTTAATAACACAACAGTGAAAAATAATATTGTATGGGGTAATTTACCCGCACAGTTTAGCATTTCCAATTGTAATAACCTGTCAATAATATATTGTGATGTGCAGGGAGGATATTCCGGTACGGGGAATATAAATTTAAATCCGCAGTTTGTTACCAATACTTATTATTTAAGCCCTGCATCTCCCTGTGTCGATGCCGGTGATACGAGTGTGAGTTGCAGGGATCCTGAGAATCCTTCAAATCCCGGATATGCTTTATGGCCTGCGTTAGGAACTGTCAGAAATGATATGGGAGCCTTTGGAGGACCGCATTGCTCATTAATCGGAACTACTGTAATAGGAGTAAAGAATATCGGAAGAAATTCAATAATTAAAGAGTATTCTCTTTTTCAAAACTATCCTAATCCGTTTAATCCTGTAACAAGAATTCATTTTAGTATTCCAAAGCAGGGACGGGCGACGTTAAAAATTTATGATATTCTTGGCAGGAAAATCGCAACACTTGTTAATGAAAAATTAAATCCGGGTGAATACGAAGTGGATTTCAACGGTGAAAATCTCCCAAGTGGAATTTATTTTTGTCGTCTTGAAACAACCGACTATACGGGAGTAAAGCGTATGGCTCTGGTTAAATAAGTTGATTGTCAGAACCAGGAAGGGATGAAATGAAAAGCAATAAATGATAATTATTAAAGTTGAACGGATTTCAAATCAATTTACAGAATATTTATTACAAAAACTTTTTCTTTATTTTGTTGGCGTAGCGGCGGCTCATAATCAATGGCTCGGTGATACCTTTCAGATAAACGTGGTAGGAATAATTGAACCATTCGTCTGATTTATCTATATAGTCCAGATTTATTATTGCATTTCTATGAATACGGGCAAAGTATTTTTCCGGTAAACGCGATTCCCATTCGCGCATTGACTTCGACGTTAATCCTTTTCTTCCTTCGGTTGTAATTATTTCTGTAAAATCCCCGCAGGCTTTTATAATAAGAATTGAACTGATTTTTATAAACCTTGTTTGTGAGTTTACCGGTAAAAAAAGAATATCTTCGTAATTTAAAGGGTTTTTTTGTTGTTTTAAAACTTCAGAACCGGATTCTATACGCTCAATTGTAGTTTTCAGGCGCGACGGATTAACAGGTTTCATCAAATAGTCCAGCGCATTAACTTCGAATGCCCTAATTGCAAACTCATCAAATGCGGTTACGAAAACGATTTTCGCTTTAGTTTCTATCTTATCAAGCAATGAGAATCCGGATTCTCCGGGCATTTGTATGTCAAGAAAAATGATATCGGGCGATATTTTATCTATTAATTCCTTAGCAGATTTTACATCCTGAGCTTCTCCTGCTATTTCAATGTTATTATATATTTTTAATAATGAAATTAATTCTTTCCTGGCAAGTCTTTCGTCATCAACGATAATCGCCTTATATTTACCGGGTCTGTTATGTTTCTCTTTATTTAGCGGTATTGTCTTTTGCATTTCCTGAACCGTAAATTATTATTGTTATTATTACTTTATTATCATTCTGTTTTATGTCAAAAATATGCTTACCAGGGTATGCATTGTTAAGGCGTTCTCTGATATTATCCAGTCCTTTCTGAGTTCCTTTCCCGCTATTTTTTTCCTTTTCAATCCATTTACCCGTGTTTGTTACTTTTATTATCAGTGCATCTTCCTTTGTAATTGCCTCTATGCCTATTTGCAAAGGCATTTCACTTGTCTGCATTCCGTATTTTACGGCATTCTCTATCAGGGGATATACAAGAAAACTTAATATATTAAATTTTTCCGCTCCGCTTTCTATGTTGAAAAATATATTCAGTTTCTCTTCATAACGTATTTTTTGAATAGCAAAATAACTTTTGATTGCCTCAAGTTCTTTTTCGAACGGTACGCTTGAATTACTGTCGCTTATCAGGGAATATCTCAGGAATTCCGATAATTCGGTTATCACAAGTTTTGCTTTCTCTTTATCCTCCTCAATTAATGCCCTCACTGTGTTCAAAGTATTAAAAAGAAAATGCGGGTTCAGCTGGTATCGCAGCATTAACAATTGTGCTTTATGTGCAAGCAGTATTGATTCATCCGCCCGTTCTTTCTGCTGTAACCAGTCAAGCCAGAAATTGAAAAGAAAGTATAATCCGCTCCACACCATTAATTCATTCGGCCTGGATATAACTGTCTCGCTTAAGAAGCTGAGCAAAGACCTCTGTGAGAGCGGTGTTGGATTCACAAAAAGCACGGAAATATAATAGTCAGCGAAGAACCATATCTGAGCAACAATAAATGAAGTAAGAACAATAATAATTGTAATCGTGATAATAGAAAAATATTTACGCCGGATAATCCTGTAAAAATACCTCATTCCTACAGTAATCACAAAACCCGTTAAATAAGTAATTCCAAGTCCTACAGTAATTTTATATTCACCAATTTGTTTTGAATAGAAAATAAGCATCACAAACAGATAAATTGCCAGCCATGCGCTTATGTTTACAATCCAGAATATCTTATTTTTATTTTTTCTGATATTCATTTACTAATAAAATAATGAGTCTGATTTTATACAAATTTAATCAAAGTAATAAAATTACACAATTATTAAGTTGCTAAAGAGTCGCATGAATCTTTAAGCGGTAATATTTATGATTATCTTCCCACCCGGTTTTTTATTGCAATTCCTGACCTTTAAGCGACCCTGATTGCCTTTTACCGATAATTCACAACAATCATATTTTTCTATCGTAACTTTGTATAAAAAACAATTTATTAAAAAATTTAATGACCATGAAAACTATAATTAAACTTTCATCAATGCTGTTTTTCTTTGCTGTATTTTCATTTGATATATATTCTCAAAACCTCCTTAACGGTGCAGAGTGTGTCTCATTTGATTCTTTACGAAACCGGTATATTATTTCTTCTTTTTATGCAGGTGCTCTTGTTTCTATGGATACAAGCGGGAACCAGTCTTATTTCAAAACCGGACTGGGATACTGTTACAGCCATACAATAAGAGGTAATGTGATTTATGTTTCAACCGGAAAATATGTTAAAGGTTTTAATTTAATTGATACATCACTGATATTAAATTGTTATATAAGCAGTGCACATCAGCTTGATGGCATGACGACTGACTCAGCAGGTTTCCTTTATGTTGCCGATTTTCATTATCAGGGCTCAAATGACCAGATTTTCAAAATAAACCTAACAACAGGTTCGTATTCCCTTTTTGTCCCTCCGGGTCAGGGACTTACTGAATCACCCCAGGCTCTTTATTATGATAAGCCGAATAACAGGCTGATAGCAGTGTCTTATGGCGACAGTACACCTATTCTTGGAATCGGTCTTGGTGATTCGGTTATAACAGTAATACGCCAGAATTCTACCGGAAATTGCGATGGAATAGTAAAAGATATCCGGGGATATTTCTATGTAACGTGTTATAGTTCTTCGGGCTTTGTATACCGGTACAACAGCGATTTCAGCGGAACACCCGTTCCGGTAGCATCGGGCCTTAACGGTCCTGCAAACCTGGGATATAATCAAAGAAGAGATTGCCTTATGATTCCATTATTCTTTGGTAATCAGATTGTATTTGTCGAACTGGGTTCCTCCGGAATTAAAAAAATA